>OBEQ011333627.1_pt1 | contig 11639 bp, 12 predicted proteins | sample 1670901 | NCBI WGS metagenome assembly OBEQ01 (sample SAMEA104232315, study PRJEB22302) | groundwater metagenome | biome: forest; feature: aquifer; material: groundwater | place: USA | collected 2011-08-07 | depth 5.4 m | reverse complement strand
TCGAACCGCTCGCCGACGTGAGACTGCAGGAGCAGTGCGGCGGCCGCCTTTCGCACGAGCCGCTCCACTTTGTTGGCGGCATCCTCGCGTTCAGTGCAGTGAGAGGCGATCGACTCGAGCTCACCGTCGGTATAGGGGGGTGCCTGCCGCGCGAGCGCCGCCTTGACGATGCGCTGGGCGATCAAATCCGGAAAGCGGCGGTTCGGCGCCGTCGAGTGCGTGTAGTCCTGCACCGCCAGTCCGAAGTGCCCTGTGGCAATCTGGCCGGGTCGTTCCACGATGTACTCACCGCGGCCCAGCAGCTTCACGACGGCCAGGGATAGATCGGGGAAGTGCTGCGGATCCTCGGCGCGCCGCCGCAGGAGCCACTCCTCGAGTGCGACGGCATCCGGATCCTCTGGCAGCCGGTGGCCGGTCTGCGCGGCGAGGTCCACGATGCGCGGCCATTTCGCCGGCGTGCGGACGACGCGTCGCACCGACGACAATCTCTTCGCGGCGAGGAAGCGGGCGATGACGCCGTTGGCGGCAATCATGAAGTCCTCGATCAGCTCGGTCGCGCGGTTGGGCTGCTGCTCTGCGAGATCGCGCAGCGTGTCGTCCTCGAACACAGGCCGCGCCTCGATCGTCTCCAGCGTCAGCGCGCCCAGCTCGTGGCGGCGCTTCTTCATCGTCTGCGCTCCGGCATCCTGCTGCCGAAGATTGGCCTCGAGTCCAGGGACCCCGGCGACCTTCGGTGGCATCGGCCCCGTGCCTTCGAGCCACGCGCCGACGCTCGGGTATGCCAGCTTGGCGTGATTGCGCACGACTGCCTCGTAGACGTCGGAGGCGCCGATCGATCCGTCGCGTGCCACCACGTAATCGACGATGATAGCGGCGCGATCCTCGTTCTCGTTGAGCGAGGTGAGGTCGGTCGAGAGTCGCTCGGGCAGCATCGAAAAAATCTGCGCGCCCGTATAGATGGACGTCGTATTGTGCAACGCGTGTCGATCAACGGGCGTGTCGCGTTTCACACGCGTGTCGACATCGGCAACCGCAACGAGGACCTTCACGTCGCCGCCGGTCCCCGGCTCGCAGACCGAGAGCTGATCGAGGTCGCGTGAGTCGTCGTTGTCGATCGAGCACCAGAGAAGATTTCTAAGATCGCGGCGTCCATCGGTGGACGCGGCGGGCGCGAGCCCGGCGACCTGCGCAAGAGCGGCAGGCGAGAAATCGGGTTCGAAACCTCGGTCACGCATCGCCTGACGCGCGATCTGCTGGAGGAAGGCACGGGGTGACGACATCCCACAACTGTAACGGGTCTTCGGTCTGCCAGTCTCCAGCCTTACGGCGGTTCTCAGGTTGCTCGGGTGCTCAGGTGCTCAGGTTCCGGTGCCCGGGTTCGCTGGCGTGAGGGTTCACAGGAGGTTCATGGTCAGGCGGTGCGCGGCGCACCGCGCTAATGCTAATGAAACGACCCGAGTACCGCTGAACCGGTGCACCTGCGAACCGGAACCCAGCACCTGAGCACCTGAGCAACCCGAGAACCGCATCAAGCGGGTAGACCGCGTCAGGGCTTCCGCTGTCGCGTCGTGTCGAGGCGTGACAGGAAGTCGCGCACGGTAGCGGCCACGTCGCGGTGCTCCACGTCAACGGCGGCGTTCATCGCGCGCATGTCATTTTCGGAGATGCGGCCTGTCAGCTCCGCGAACGCGTCGCCGACCTCGGGGTGCCGGAGCAACACCGCCGAGCGCACGATCGGCACGGCATGGTACGGAGGGAAGTACCCGCGATCGTCGGCCAGCATTGCCAGGTCGAGCGACTTCACAAGTCCGCTTGTCGCATCCCCCGCGATCACATCCACCTGGTTGCTTGCGAGCGCTCGATAGACGAGATTCAGCTCCATGACCCGCGGTGGCTGGGCGAACTGAAGCCCGTACGCCGATGAGAGTCCGGCGTATCCGTCCCCGCGCTCAGCGAACTCGTAGCCGAACCCCGGCCGCCAACGGCCCGCCAGCGCGCGCAGATCGCCAATCGTCCGCAGTCCGAGCGCGTCGGCATCGGCGCGCCGCACGACGATCGCGAACGTGTTGTTGAAGCCGAGCGGTGCCAGCACGCTCAGGCCGCCGCGGCTATAGGCCTCGCGAAGATTCGACAGGATCACCGCGGGATCTTTCAGCACAGGCTGCTTCAGGATGGCGGTCAACGCGGTCCCTGTGTACTCGACATATGCGTCGATGTCACCGGATCGGATCGCGCGATCACAGATGAACGTCCCACCGAGATTCAGGCGCCTCGTCACGGGGATGCCGCGGCGCTCGAGCGTCTGCGCGAGCAGCTCGCCGAGCAGCACCTGCTCGGTAAAATTCTTCGATCCGATGACGATGGCGTCCGGTCGAGCGAACGCGAAGCCGCTGGCCAGCACGGTGACAGCGACGACGGCCGCGGCACCGATCGCGATCGCGGTTGTGCGCGAGAATCCACGCCGGCCTGGCGACAGCCGACGCTCGAGCCACGTCAGAGAAGCATCGGCGATCAGGGCAAGGACCGCCGCGGGGATCGCGCCCGCAAGTATCACGGTGGAATCGACCATGGAAAGGCCGCGGAAGATGTACTCCCCGAGGCCGCCGGCGCCGATCGCTGCGGCAATCGTCGCCGTGCCGATCCCGACGATCGTCGCGATGCGGATGCCGGCAACGATCGACGGCAGCGCCAGCGGCAGTTCGACGAGCCACAAGAGTTGCCGCGGCGTCATGCCCATCGCGACGCCGGCTTCGATCACCGCGGGATCGATGCTCTTGAGGCCTGCCGCAGTCGACCGGACGATCGGCAGCAGCGCATACAGAATCAGCGCAACAACGGCGATGCGCGGGCCGATGCCGCCAACGAAGGGAAGCGGGAGGAGAAATCCGAGCAGCGCAAGGCTCGGCACTGTCTGCGCAATGCTCGCCAGGGCAAGCAGAGGCCGTCCAACGCGCGGCCGATGCGCGGCGATGATGCCTGCCGGCAGGCCGATAGCGGTCGCGATCAGCGTGGAGATCGCCACGAGGAAGAGATGCCGCTCGACCATCGCGGTCAGCTCTGACGCGTGGGAAGCCCAGAATGAAAGTAAACGCATCAGTCCGTGACGGTGGACGGTAGACGGTCGACGGTAGACGCCCTGGCTCCCGGCACCAGGGCATCCAGAAACTGGCGCACTCTCGGGTCTGTTGCGCGCGCGATTCGTTCAGGCGTATCGCACGCAATCAGCCGCCCATCGTCCAGGACGCCGACGCGATCGCCGAGCGCCAATGCCTCGACGACGTCGTGCGTGACGAGGACGACCGTTTGCCGCAGGTGACGCCGGATGCGCTGGAACTCGTTTCGGAGCTCGACGCGCGTCATTGGATCGAGCGCGCCAAACGGCTCGTCCATCAGGAGGACCGGCGGATCAACGGCGAGCGCTCGCGCAACGCCGACACGTTGCCTTTGACCGCCTGACAGTTCGCGAGGCCAGCGGCCGGCGAACTCCGCCGCTGGCAATCCCACGAGCTCGAGCAGTTCGAGGGCACGCGTGCGTCGTCGTGCGTCGGTCCATCCCTCGAGTCGCGGGACAAGCGTCACGTTGTCTTCCACAGTCAGGTGCGGGAAGAGGCCGACCTCCTGCATCACATAACCTGTGCGCCGCCGCAACTCGATCGGATCCCATTCACGTGTATCGCGCCCGTCGACACGCACTGCGCCGGCCACGGGCAGAAGCAGGCGGTTGATCAGCTTCAGAAGCGTGCTCTTCCCGGCGCCGCTGCGTCCCACGAGGGCCAACGCCTCGCCGCGTGCAATCGACAGGTTCAGGTCGTTGAGCACGACGCGCGTTCCATAGGCGTGGCGCACGCCGCCGAACGTCACGACACCGGTGCTCGCATCCGACATCGCGCGGCAGCGTATCATGGCGGTCGTGACCGTTCGACCTGCTCAGGTCACCGTGAGAGGAGTCGAGGCGTGAGTGACCAACGCTGGCCGGAGCTGCCTGATGCGTGGAAGGACACGTACGCCACGCTGCACATGTGGACTCAGGTGGTGGGCAAGATCGCCCTCGCCCAGGCGCCGCCGCTGAATCATTCGTGGGGGATAGCGCTGCAGGTCAACTCGCGCGGCCTGGCCACGCGGCCGCTCGCGCACGGCAACCGAACGTTCACGATCTGCTTTGATTTCATCGACCATCAGCTTCAGATCGCCACGTCCGACGGGATGGTCCGGACGCTGCGCCTCGAGCCTCGCACGGTCGCTGATTTTCATGAACTGGTGATGCGCACGCTTCGGGAGATGAACCTGCCCGTGCGCATCTGGCCGATGCCGGTCGAGATCCCGAATCCCATACGATTCACCGAGGACACCATCCACCATTCGTACGACCCCGCGCACGCCAACCAGTTCTGGCAGATCGTCGTGCAGTGCGAGCGGGTGTTCTCGGAGGCTCGCTGCCACTTCATCGGAAAATCCAGCCCGGTGCATTTCTTCTGGGGTAGTTTCGATCTCGCGGTTACGCGGTTTTCGGGACGGCCTGCGCCTCCCCGCAACGGTCCGGCGTTCATGCGTGAGGCGTACTCGCACGAGGTGATCAGCCATGGTTTCTGGCCGGGCGGCGGAGTCGGGACGGCGTTCGGACCATGCCCGGTGGAGGAGCCTGTCTTCTATGCCTACGCGGTGCCGGCTCCGCCAGGTTTTGAGCACATACCGGTCGAGCCGTCTGCCGCGTCCTACCAGCGAGATTTCGGCGAGTTCATCCTTCCGTACAGCGCGGTGCAAACGGCCGTCAATCCGGATCTCGCGCTGCTGAAATTCATCGACAGCACCTACACGAACGCCGCGAGCCTTGCCGGATGGGATCGCGCAGCGTTGGAGCGCACGGCAGTATGAAATTGATCGTGCAGCCAGACGAGGGCATTGCGCCGCTGCTGACGGCGGTGAAACGCGCAACGCGGACACTCGACATCGTCATCTTCCGGTTCGATCTCGCTGAGCTCGAAGACGCGCTTGCGGCCGTGAAACGCGAGGTCGTCGTGCGCGCGCTGATCGCGCATGCGAACAAGGGCGGGGAGGGAAGCCTCCGCAAACTCGAGCTGGACCACCGCCGGGAAGCAGGCGACCAACCCCGCGCTTCGCCGTCTCGTCCAATAGATTCAGTCTGCTTACCGGCTCGCTGCCGGAGGAGGTATCGAATGTCGCACTGGTCGCGTATTACCGCCGGGACAATCCTGGCGCTGCTGGCATGCTCATGGTCGCCAGTGCGCGCGGATACCGCCGCTGCACGTTTCGTTGGACGCCCGACCTTCTCCGAAGGCAAGGCGCTCGGTTATTTCGTGTGGAAGGACGGGGATACCTGGAAGCTCCGGTGGACGACCTTTGGCGCCGAGCATCGCTTCAGCGGACGGGTGACCGTTGAAGGGGGCGACGTGCAGTCGCTGAAACGGATTGACGTCGATACCGAGCGTCGGGTCATTGCGCGCGGTCGAGCGCCGCGCGTTGTGCGGGGCCCACGTGGCCGTGTGCGCGGCGTGGCCGGCGGTCGTCCCGCCGTCGTGGCTTCGCGGGAAGAGGATCGGATCGAGCAGGAGACCGAGCACCTGATTCGGTTCGTGACGCGGACCGATGACGACATCGACGGATTTGATTTCAAGGTCACTCCCGGGACGACGGCGCTGCGGCTGGTGCTGGAGATCGACGGGACGCCGCGGCCCGCGGAAGTCGAAGTCGGCCGCGACAACGTCAAGCCGATGGAGAGCCCGCTGGTCGTGAATCTGCGGTAGGCGTGGCCGCAGACGGCGAGCTTGACGCGGGCGCGCGTTACACTGAGTCCACGCGCCCGTAGCTCAGGTGGATAGAGCACCGGCCTTCTAAGCCGGGGGTCCCGAGTTCGAGTCTCGGCGGGCGCGCCATTTCCTAAAGAATTCGCGAATCTCGATCGGCTGAAAAATCGTCGGCGAACACAAATCGAACAAAGTGATCAGTCTTGCGAGATTGCGCCCACATCACGCGATCTCCCCAATCGACGTGTTTCCTCGGCAAAGCACGTGATCGCGTTTTCACGACCCGGCGAGTCGACGCCAAAATGAGCGTGGAGAACCGGCCTGGTATGCCGGAGGTCGCTTTACGACAGGCGCGGCGGATGGCATCGTGTGTTCAGCATGAACGAGCTTCGCCAGCTGCGTCGGCACGCGGATCTCTCGCAACGCCACCTTGCCGGGCTGCTCGACGTCCCCGTGAACACGTTTCGCATGTGGGACAGCGGACTGCGCCCCGTACCGGCGCCCACGCTCCTGCGGGCTCGAGCGGCAGTCGAACATCACGCGCAACAGACGGAGCTGCTTCCGCTCAGCCAGCTGGCCAAAGAACTTCACATTCACATTCGCACGTTGCAGGCGGCCGTCCGAACCGGCCGACTCGACGCGCACTTCTCCGTGAAGTCCGTGTTTGGTCGGCCCAGGCGTTTGGCCACGCGCGCCGCCGCCGAGCGGTTCATGGCTACGCACTACCGCCGATTCAGCGGGCAGAGAATCTGTCCGGCACCCCTGCCAACGGTCCCGAACGACTACCACCAGCAACTGCGGGCTCTCCGTCGTCGGCTCCGACTCACGCAAGACGACTTGGCCCGACGCATCGGCGCCGCTGGCAAAGCTGTCATCTATCAGTGGGAGTCGCGGAAGAGAACACCCTCGCCGGTGCTGTGGCAGCAGGTCATGCGGTTGCAACTCGTCGGCGCGCGCGCGGCGGTGAGCAACCGTGGGCTGGCGCCGACCCGCGAGCCAATGCGGGCAGTTGACGGCCCTCAGACACCACCAGACCTGACACGGTTGCGACTTTCCGCAGACGACGTTGTCAGGCCGGCCGCGCCATCGGCAGCACTTGCCCAAGTATAATAAAATACATATACTTGTATAGATGGACCGCGCCACGCGTCTCCGTCCGGTCACGTGGGTCGGGTCGTCGCGCCACGAACTCGCGAGCTTTCCAAAGCCGGTGCGTCGCGACATGGGCCGGGCGCTCTACGCAGCCCAGCGCGGCGACACCGATCCCGCGGCCAAGCCGTTGAAAGGCTTCGGCGGCGCCCGGGTGATGGAGATTGTGGACCGCCACGACACCAACACGTACCGCGCGGTGTACACCGTGCAGTTCGCCGAGGCGATCTACGTGCTCCATGCCTTCCAGAAGAAGTCAACGAAGGGCATGGCCACGCCGAAGCACGAGATCGATCTGATCCGCCGCAGGCTGACGGACGCTGAACGACTGCATCGAGAAAGGTAGCATTGACATGGCAAGAAAGACGACGACCATCGCCTCTGAGAAGAGCAGCGGCAACGTATTCGCCGACCTGGGCCTGCCCCATCCTGAACAGGAACTCCTCAAGGCCCGCCTGACACTGCAGATCTACCGCGACATCAAGGCGCGCGACCTGACGCAGGTGCAGGCTGGTGAGATTCTGGGCATCAAGCAGCCGCATGTGTCGCTGCTGATGCGCAACCGGTCTGGGAACTTCTCGGTAGAACGACTGATGGATTTCCTGACGGCGCTCGGGCACGACGTGGAGATCCGCGTCAAGCGGACGCGCAAGCCACACGGGCAGATGTCGGTCGTCGTGGCGGCCTGAGCACCCGGGCTCGACGGCGACCCCGACGTCAGCTGATGCCTCTGATCGCACTGGTCAGCGAAGCAGCCATTTTCTTCGAGGTCGCGCGCCCCCCCGTCGCTGCGAAACGTTTCACAGCACGAGGGTTGCCATGAGGACGCCATCCACGCGCCCGTAGCTCAGGTGGATAGAGCACCGGCCTTCTAAGCCGGGGGTCCCGAGTTCGAGTCTCGGCGGGCGCACCAATCTTCTCGATTCACTCAGAAACGCCTGAGGAGGGCTTCCGTCCCGGCCCGTGAGGGTGTGTCGACCCCACCGCTTTTCAGCGTGGCACCGGTGACTCTGTGTGCTATAGTGAAATCACTATAGTTTATTACCCCACATGATCGAGGATCCATCTCTGAAGCCGGTGATCTGGTCGGCACGAGCCGCAAGGACCTCCGCGCGTTCCCCGAACCGGTGCACGACCACGTCGGCTACGCCTTGTATGTCGCCCAGCGCGGCGGCAGGCACCGCGACACGAAGCCGCTGACCGGGTTTGGTGGGGCGGGGGTCGTGGAGGTGATGAAGGACTTTCGCGGCGATACGTTTCGCGCCGTGTACACGTTGCGGCACGCCGGTGCCGTGTACGTCCTCCATGCGTTTCAGAAGAAGTCAAAGACGGGGCGCGAGACACCCCAGCGGGACATCGAGATGGTCAGGCGGCGGTTGCGCGAAGCCGAGCAGATCGCGAGGAAGAAGGAGTCATGAGCAGGAGGGGACACGAGACCAGCAGCGGCAACGTATTCAAGGACTTGGGCGTGCCCCGTGCTGAGGAGCATCTCGTCAAGGCGCAGCTCGTCTTCAAGATCGACACGCTCATGAAAGCGCGGCGCTTGACGCAAGTGGAAGCGGCCGCACTGTTCGGCGTCCGTCAGCCGGACGTGTCGAAGATGTTGCGTGGCGAGTTTCGGCAGTTCTCGGTTGAGCGGCTCTTGCGGTTCCTCGTGGCGCTCGATCAGGACGTCGAGATCGTGATCAGACCTCACAGCGGTCGCCGGAACGCGCCCGCGCTCCACGTCTCGTGACAGAGCCGCCGCGCCTCGGGAAGAGGGAGAGCCGTGTTTACCGATCGGCGTGTGCGCTCGAGCGACGCCGACCCGGCGGCGGATCAACCGCGTGGCACATCCGCGTGGCAGTCCTCGCAACCTGCTGAAAAGAAAGCCGCCTCTGTCACAGGAACGCACCCTTCTAAGCCGGGGGTCGAAGGTTCGAGTCCTTCCGGGCGCGCCAAGACATTGGCAGACCTGAAGTTACCTGTCTCAAGACTGGATGCACTTGCCAGGATTGAGCAGGTAACTGATGTCTCTCGAAAAACTTTTCAACGACTACATCAACGCCGGAATCTACCTGAAAGGGTGGAGTCCGAAGACTGCCATCGTCTACAGGCGGGCGTTTTCCAGCTTCCAACAAAGCGTTCCTGAGGTCATGAGCATCCCCACGAAAGCTCAGCTCGAAACTTGGGTTGTGTCCAGGCGCAAAGCAGGTGTCACACCAGCCGGCATCAACATCTACATCCGAGCGATGAACGCGCTCTGCTCCTGGCTGAAGGAAGAAGGGCACGCATCAGAAAATATTCGGCTGAAACAGATTCGCGTTCCGCAGACGCAGCTCGTCATCTTCTCGGAGCGACAGGTTCAGGCGATTCTGGCCGTTAAACCAAAACGATTCACGCTGATTCGGCTCTCCGCCTTACCTGAGAAGCTCGTCGCCGTGACGCGGCGCGTAGAACAGGCATGGACTCGATCGCGCACGCAAGGTGGAAACGCAGCGTCCGAAGTTGGCCGGCGAGCCCGCAGTAGACAATCGTGACTGTACGGATACGCCGCTCGCGCCGATTGAGACCCTCAGCGCCCTCGCATCCAAGATGCTTGGAGCCTGCGGTTTCATCTTGTGGGGTGATGACGGTGAAGGTCACCGCCCATTTCGAGGCGATACGCAAGCGTGCGGATCGAGCGGTGATTCGAGAGGAGTGGATCGAACGGGCGATCCGACAGCCCATTCGCGAATACGTCCAACCGACGGTCGCATCCGACGCTGGACACAAGTGACGGAGATGGAGAGACAGTTCACAATGCCTTTTTCGATCGTGGATTCAAGCCATGAAGATCCGCTACTTCGCTGACACCGACACGCTCTACATCGAGTTCCGTGATGTACCGGTGAGCGAGACTCGCGATCTGGACGAGAACACGACTTTGGACCTCGACGCGCAGGGAGACATCTCGGCGATTACGGTGGAGCATGCGTCCGAACGCGCAGGCATTCCGGAGTTTTCTTACGAGCAGGTCGCGGCGCACCGTACCTAAGGATAAGGACCTCGAACCCGCCGTCGAGGCCATTGACCACGCGCACCCGACGATGACATCGTCGTTCGCGTGGCTCGAAAAGTGAAGGCGAGGAAGGTCCTTCATTCACCCAGAACGCCGACATCCACAGCCGAGGACGTGGCGCCGCTGAGCCGCTCTCAGATCCGCCAACTTCAAGAGCAAATCCGCGACCTCGACGATCGCACTCGTTACTTGCTCGTTAGCGTCTTCACAAAGAAATTCGCACTGTACTACGACGTGTCGCACGACGTCCATGCGATGAATGATCCATCCGCGGGGACTCTGTTCAAGCGCCGGTCGGCTGCAGAGGCGATACGACGACTCCTGAGCGATGGAGTGCAAGTAGTGCGATGCCGCGTCAACCGCCAAAACCGTCTCGTCAAGAGCTCCATTCCACCGCTTCATCGATCCAGGCCTCGCCAGCGTCGAAGCCGTCGCGCTCTTTCGAGTGGAGTGCAACTCCCCGACGCCAATCGCGTGGGCGAGCCGCGTGGGCGAAACCGCAAGACCGTTGATGCGGGCTATCCTCCTTGACTCTTCCCGATTTCCCTTGCCATGATGGCTCGGTCTCGGACGGCACAGCGCCTCAGCGTACGAACAGCAGGACGTGAATCGCAGACGATTTCTTCAGCAGGCGGCGAGTGGGTTTCCTCTCGCGGCGGCCGCCGTTCGAGGCGTCTCCACGCGTGCGCTCGAAGCCGACCAGCCCGTTGTCGTCGTCGGCGCCGGTCTCGCCGGCCTGCGCACAGCCGATCTTCTTCACAAGGCCGGCACGCCGGTCATCGTCCTGGAAGCCCGGGCACGTTCGGGCGGTCGTGTCCTCACCGTTCGGGCACCGTTCGACGACGGGTTGCATGCGGAGGCTGGGCCGACACGGTTCGCGGGTGCGCACGGGGCGGTACTGCGAGCCGCGCGCGCCTGCAAGCTGCCGCTTGTGCCCCTCGCGGTGCCTGGTGCCGACGTGACCGCAGTGAACGGCCGGCCCGCGAGCACGCTGCAGGGTCAGCGTGCGTGGATGCTGGATTTGAAGCCCGACGAACAGATGACGACGCCAGCGGAGCTGCTGGCCCGGTACGTTGGTGAACTGCCGCGCGAGCTGGGTGACCCGCGCGCCTCCCGAGCGGCCTTTGCCCGGTGGGAGTCGTACGAGCGGCTTACGTGGCCGGAGTGGCTGCGATCACGGGGCGCCTCTCCGCACGCCGTCAAGCTCATGACGGTGGGGGGGGATTCCAGCGACGTCTCGGCGCTCTACGTCCTGCGTCAGTACGCAATGCTTCGCGCTTCGACGCAGCGCTACACAATCGGTGGCGGCATGGACCGGTTACCTGGTGCGATGGGGGCGTCGCTCGCCGGGGTCATTCGATACAATGCGCCCGTGGTACGCGTCGAACGTCAATCGACACGATTCCGTGTGGACTATCGCGAGGGTGCCGCCGTGAGGAGTGTGGCGGCCGCGCGCGTCGTGTTTGCTGTTCCGGCGAGCACGATGCGGCAGATTGAAATGAAACCTCGATTGTCCCGCCTGAAGGAACAGGCCATCGAGCAGCTTTCGTACTACGATGGCATCCGTTTCCTGCTTCAGGTGAAGCGCCCTTTCTGGAAGGCGGCAGGCTTGAGCGGTTCCGCGAGAACCGACCGGGCGACCGAAATCTGGGATGCCGCGAACGACCAGCCCGCGTCCTCACGCGGGA
>OBEQ010175664.1_pt1 | contig 11639 bp, 12 predicted proteins | sample 1670901 | NCBI WGS metagenome assembly OBEQ01 (sample SAMEA104232315, study PRJEB22302) | groundwater metagenome | biome: forest; feature: aquifer; material: groundwater | place: USA | collected 2011-08-07 | depth 5.4 m | reverse complement strand
CGGCCCGCCCCGCCGGGTCAGTCGGTCCATGGCTGCCCCCCCCCGGAACAAGCACCAAACCCCCCGCCGATAATTCGATGGCATCATGACCTTCGGCGCGAATCCAGGAGTGCCCGCGGACGACGTAATGAAATCGAGCCGCACGACCGAGACGAGGTACGGTAGCGCCCCACGGCGGAGAGAAGTGCGTTCGGAAATAGAATGTTCCCTTGAGCTGGATGGTGTCGAAGATATCCGCAAGTACGTCCATGGTTGGGACCTTCCGAGTCTAAATGCCGTCACCGCAAGCGCGCCGCTAGTATTCATCGCGCGTCCGCCGGTAGCGAAGCTCCCAGATAGTTTGCAGATCGTCCCGCTTTGTAGGTCCCATGTGGCGGCGAACGTGGCGATGTACTTGGATGGGACGGGGAGCTTTGTCGCAAGCTCAACGCGTCCAGGCCGTCTCCAGTATCGCTTCAGAAGAGGAACCTTCATGAGAAATGCAATCGTCTCCGCACTCGCGATCACCGCAGTCGCGCTAGTTTTGAATGGGCCAAGCTGGGCCGCTAATCCTTTGTCCGATGTCGAAATTGCGCACGCCGCCTATACAGCGGATGATCTCGACATCGCGTATGCCAAGATAGCGCTGGAGAAAAGCCAAACACCGACGATCCGCGAATTCGCGCAGTTGATGGTCAAGGATCATACCGCCGCCAACGAGGCCGCCCTCGCGCTCGTTAAGAAGCTGAGCGTAACGCCGAAGGACAACCCGTTCAGCCAGACGCTCGTCAAGAACGGCGAGGCAAAGAAGGCGGAGCTACGGGGTCTTTCGGGTACGGCCTTTGATCGGGCTTACGCGCAGAACGAACTCGCCTATCACCAGATTGTCGTCAAGACGGTCGCGGAGCAGTGGATACCAACGATCCAGAACGTCGAATTCAGGAAGTTTATGACGGACGCGAATGAGATATTCAAGGCCCATCTCAATCATGCCCAGCACGTCGTAGATGGCCTTAAATAGCGACTGCCGATGACCATTCGCATGACTTCATACGTGCGGGTGGCAATTGCGACCGCCATCGCGCTGGTTCCGGTGTTCGGAGCCGGCGCGTACGCGGAGATGAAGACGGTCGAAGTTGTCATCGAACATTTCGCATTTGTGCCGCCTTCGATCGAGGCCGCGCCCGGCGATACCGTGGTCTTCATCAACCGCGACATCGCCCCGCACACGGCGACCGCGGTCAATGGCAGTTGGACTACGAACGACATCGCGGGCGGGAACAGCGAGAAGCTTGTGATCCCAGCGAACGGCGCTGGCGTTTATTTCTGCCGTTACCACCTTGCGATGAAAGGACGTCTCGTCATCTCCGATGCGCATTGACGACAGGCGACGCAAATCCTATCGGGCGAGCGCCGACCGGACACGCCGACGCAGCGCCGGCAAGACCTCGGCTTCGAACCAGGGATTGCGACGCATCCATCCGGTGCTCCGCCAACTCGGATGCGGCAGAGGAAACCGGTCCGGACTATAGGTCGCAAATCCGCGCACCGTATCGGTCATCGTCGCCTTGGGGTGATCCTGCAGGTAGTATCCTTGTGCATGAATGCCGATGAGCAGCGTAAGCTTGAGCTTCGGCAATACAGCAAACAGGCGCGCATGCCAGAGCGGCGCGCATTCCGGTCGCGGCGGCAGATCGGCGCCGTCAGCGGCGCCCGGATAGCAGAACCCCATCGGAACGAGAGCAACAAGCGAGGGATCGTAAAAGGTTATGTCATCTATTCCCATCCAGTTACGCAGACGATCGCCGCTTTGGTCGCGCCACGGCACGCCGCTCTCATGCACCTTCGACCCGGGCGCCTGACCGATGATGACGATTCGCGCCGATCGGCCTGCCTGCAGCACAGGACGCGGCCGATGCGGCAAGTGAGCTTTGCAGACCTTGCAACGCCGGATATCGGCGAGAATTGAATCGAGTTTAGTCGTCATCCATAGCCCCTCGTGTGCGGACGAACTTGGCTGGCTCACGCAGCAGCGGCCGAGGGTTAACTCGGCGCCGCGCCGACGGTTAAATTCCGGCGAACCAGTTGAAGCCCTGACGCGACCAATAGGTGTCGGCGAAAGTATTGGTCACCTCCATCGCGGTGATCCATTTCGCATTCTTAAATCCAAGCTTGGTCGAGGTGCGCAGGCGCAGCGGGAAGCCGAACGGATCGGCGATCGGCTCGCGCGCATATTTGGTCGCCAAGATGGTTTGCGGATGCAGCGCCGCCGCCATGTCAATACTTTCGGTATAGCCATCGGCGCACTTGAACGCGATATACTTCGCTCTGGTGTCGGCGCCGATCCGCTTGAGGAATTGGCCCAGATTTACGCCCGACCACTGGCCGATATAGTCCCACCCTTCCACGCAGATGTGACGGACGATGAGTTCCTGTTCCGGCAATTTGTAGATCTGTTCGGCCGTCCACGGCGTCTTGTCGTCGATCATACCGGCGAGCTCCAGCTTCCAGCTCTTGCCGTCGACCGGCTTGACCTCCTCAATTTCGTAGAACGCATTAAAGCGCGGCGGCTTGACCACTTGATCTTCACGAAAGGTCGGCGCCAAATGATTGGGGCGGAACATCAGCGCCTGCACTTCGTCATTGAACGCGGAGACGGCGCGTAACGCCGCTTGCACGGCGCTGTTGTCGCTGACGGTGCAGCCGGTCAACATCGTCAGCGCGCCTAGGCTGACGGTACCGCGCAATAGATTGCGGCGGTTAATGTCGGCGACCAGCTTCTTATTCTCTGCCATGGCGCTTTGATCGATGCCGTTCTTCGGGCGGAAGATCGATTGCGATGGCGAGCGGATCGGCATGGTTCAATCCATCATTTTATTTTTTTTGCAGTTGCTGGCACAATTATTTAATAGTTCAGATCGGCCTCGTTCCGCTAAAATTGCTTCGACCAATGTCTGAACGAGAACCGTCAACACTTGAACAGTCAGCGCGCCATAACGATCGTCGTGCATGCACTTTCAAGCTTTGGTAACTCGCGGGTTGTCGCCATACGAACGTTCAGTTTTCGCTCCTCGCCACGAATAACCGGACAATAAGGGTCCGGTTCGTTAACGCTATCGAGCAGACGGCGCCGGCCGGAACAGCCGCCCCGGCAAGTTTCGCGAAAATTACAATCGGAACAAACCGCCGGAATCGAGCGCGCGGCAACAAAAGCATCCGTACCGGTAATTTCGGCGCCAAGCTCGAGCAGCACGTCCAGCGGCGTCCCAACACCCGGCCAATAGACGCATGGCTGGACTGTCGCGCGTGGCGTCAAACGTACCGTTGCGACGCCGCAGCCCCCCTGTCGCGGCGGCATCCCGGCCATCGCCCGGACCAAAGGCTCACCAATGGCAATAACATCGGTGCGCGCGAATAAGGTTTCAAACCCCTCCCAATATTCGTCGTAGGTCAGCGCATATTTGTCGGAACGGACCGATTGATAGACATTGATCCGGAGTGGCGCATCATATTCTTTGACAATATCGGCAATGTCGGCAAGCCGGGTATAGTTCGAACGCATCATCACCGCGATAAAAGTAACCGGGATTCCGAGTGACCGACATCGGGCGGCCTGCTCATGCAACAGGCGCCAGTTTCCGTCGCCACGTTGATTGTCCTGTTCGGCTTGGCTTGGATAATCGAGTGAAAATTCGATATCCTTGAAAGCCCGGACCTGGTCGTCGTCAAGCACTTCAATCGAGTGACCATTCGATGTAATCGTAAGCTTGGCTGGCTGGGCCCGCAGAAATTCCAGCATGGATTTGAAATCGGGATGCATCCCGTTTTCGCCAGTGCCGAGATTGACCGACCGCACCGGTAGGCTTTGCATTACCGAACGGACCTGTTCGAACGACAACCGGTCAACCCGCGACGGGTCGCGATAGCAAAATGCGCAAGACAAATTACATTCGTTGGTCAGACCAATTCCGAGAGAAAACTGGCGCGTAGTTTCCGCGCGAAGCGCGCTCGATTCCGCTGAAGACGTCGTCATCGTAAAAGAATATCCTATGCTAAGATCGAAACCATCATCCTGTCACAGTGCATTTAGCATGAGCGTACCGATTGCCCTCCAGCCGGACCAGCAACCAGACCGCTGGAATGATCACGTTGCCGTGTACGAAGCGGTTTTCGAGCCGCTAACCAGTGCATTTGCCGAGGATGCATTGGACCGATTGAATTTACACCATGCCGCGAAATTAATCGATATCTGCGCCGGCAGCGGAGGCGCCGCGCTATATGCGGCCGGCCGTGGGCTCGACGTATTGGCCATCGACGCATCGCCGGACATGGTTTCTCGTGTGCGATCGCGCTCTGCCTCGGCCGCAGTCGGCCACAATCCTCCCGGGGGCCATGTCACCGCTGGATGCATGGACGGGACCGCACTCGCGCTGGCAGACCATCAATTCGATGCAGCGCTTTCGTCGTTCGGAATCGTGCTGTTTCCCGATGCTGCACAAGGCATGCGGGAAATATTTCGCGTGTTAAAGCCCGCCGGGCGGCTCGCAATCGTAACCTGGACCGATACCGAGCACTACGAACTTGCGACACGCCTGACCAAAGCGATTTCCGCCATTCGCGGTCCGCTGCCGCCGCCGACATCCCTGCCGGCGCAACTGCGCTTTCGTGACGAGCCGGCATTCCGTAGCCTGATGGTGGATGCCGGATTTAATGTTACTTCCGTCGCGCGCGTTGAGAAGTCATGGCGATTGCCGTCGGCCAAATGGGTAGCCGAGCGGATTGCCTTTGCGCCAGGCATGGCGGCCATGATTAGTAGCCTCGGATCTGACCGAGACGTAGTCCTGCAATCGTTTGTGTCAGCGTTGGAAACCGATCAGGGGCGTGGAGAAATTGCTCTATTGGCGGTCGCGTTCATCGGCATTGCCGAGAAGCCCGCTTGATGAGAACAAGCTACTGTGGCAACGACAATTTTCGACTTTCGCACGAAATCGTGATGATGCGAGGGGCGCATTTGAACAAGCAAATCGGTAAATACCATTACGCTGAGGCGGGTCGCATGCCCGAATTTATTCAGAAACCCATGTAGGGGTAAGAAGCATGAAACGAACATTCGCTGCTCTGGTGCTTTTTGCATCGCTGTTGAGCGGCACCGCCTTGGCGCAGAATAAACCGGCTTTCGTGTTTACTGCCATTCCGGATGCGGACGAGACGCGCTTGGTCGAGCGATTCACCCGCGTTGCAGAATATCTTCAAAAGAAGCTTGGTATTGCCGTGAAATATTTGCCGGTAAAAAGCTATCCGGCGGCGGTGACCGCCTTTACCAACAACCAGGTCCAGATGGCCTGGTTTGGCGGCTTTACCGGCGTCCAGGCTCGCCGACAGGTACCGGGCTCCGAAGCCATTAGCCAGGGCGCCGAGGATGTGGCCTTCAAATCTTATATTATCGCAAATGTTAAGACCGGGCTTGCGCAAACGAAAGATTTTCCAACCGCGATTGCCGGTAAATCATTCACCTTTGGGTCGCGCGCTTCGACATCAGGTCGCCTAATGCCTGAGTTTTTCTTGCGCAAGCAATTCGGTGGCAGGTCGCCGGATGAAATCTTCTCTCGCGTTGGCTTTTCAGGCGATCATAGTCGTACCATCAAGCTCGTGCAGTCCGGCGCCTACGAGGTTGGCGTTGTCGACTACACGGTCTGGGAGCTGGAGAAGAAAGCCAGAAAAATCGATGAAAGCCAGGTCAAAGTCATCTGGGAATCCTCGACGTTTCCGGACTATAATTGGTCCGTCCGCGGCGACGTCGACGAAGTGTATGGCGATGGCTTCAAGGAGAAACTGCGCGCGGTGCTTCTTGCCATCGACGATCCGGCCATCCTAAGTCAATTTGCGCGATCGAAATTTATCTCTGCGAAGAACTCCGACTACGCTCCGATTGAAGAGGTAGCTAAAGTTACCGATCTGCTAAATTAAGCTCGAGATGGCGCAAAGTGTTATCACGTTAAACAGCGCGTCGGCCGGTTATGCCGGACGCGCTGTATTGCACAACATCAACTTGTCTGTTTTTGTCGGTGAACGAATCGCGGTCATGGGGCGATCCGGCGCCGGCAAATCGACGCTGCTTAACCTAATCTATGAGAACCTTGCCACCGATGTTGCGCTCATCCCGCAGGCGGCTTCTCTGGTCAAGACGCTAAGTGTCTTCCACAATGTTTATATGGGTCGCCTCGACCGGTATTCCACATTCTACAATCTTCGCAATCTGATCTGGCCACACCGGCGCGATGTTGCCAACATTGAAAAACTTCTTCAACTCGTTGATCTTGACGACAAACTATTCGCCAGGGCAGGCGCGCTTTCCGGCGGACAACAGCAACGAACATCGGTCGCGCGGGCGTTATACAATGGCCGCCGCATCATAATCGGCGATGAGCCTGTTTCATCGCTGGATCGTGTACAGGCGACCGGGATATTGAAAATCTTAGGCGATCGATCCGAAACTATTATTCTTGCTCTCCACGATATTCAGCTCGCGCTAGCGCACACCGATCGCATCGTCGTCCTGGACGATGGGCGGATCGTCCTCGACGCGCCAGCTCATACGCTGTCGGCTTCCGACCTGGTGCCGTACTATGGGGGCTGAATCCTACATCGCCGGTCAGAATTTTATTTTGCCGAGATTGAGTTATGTCTCGGCAAGCTGGCTTTTTATCGGAACCGCCCTCCTGGCGCTAACTGTCGCCGACCTTGCGATTACGACGGTCAATCCTTGGTACGAAATGCGCCAATTGGTGGCGGGCATCCTTCATCCCGATATTTTTTCGATCGAATTAATGAGCGTCGTATGGACGGTCGCGTTCGCCGTACTTGGCGTGGCGATTGGGGCATCGTGCGGCTTTTTGTTGGCGCTGTTGTTTGCGAGATTTCGCGCCATACGGCTGTTGTGTGCGTTTTTGCGTTCAGTGCATGAATTATTCTGGGCGCTGTTGCTCATTCAAGTCGCCGGCCTATCGGCCACTACGGGAATCTTGGCGATTGCTATTCCCTACTCCGGAATTTTTGCAAAAGTGTTCGCCGAACTAATCGAAGAGGCGGAATTGGCCGCTGAACGCGTATTGCCGGAAGGAACGTCAATTGTCTCCCGGTTTGCCTATGCGCGCATTCCAGAGCTTACCCCGCAATTCTGGACGTACACTCTATACCGGCTAGAGTGCGGCATGCGCTCGACGCTGGTGCTTGGCTTTGTCGGGCTGCCGACAATCGGCTTCCACCTGGATTCATATTTCAAACAATCGCATTACGCCGAAGCCGCAGCGCTACTGTTATCATTTTATGTTTTGGTCGGGACGCGCCGACTGTGGGCTCGCACGGCTACCATTCCGATTTTGATCGCGGTCAGTCTTCTCGTGTTGCCAGAGTCAGTCGGCGCGGCATCGACGCTGTCCAATCTCATACGCTTTGTCACTCATGACATTGTCCCAACGCCGCTCCGCAATGGGGACGCATCGGCGATTGCATCTTTGTCGGCTCTTTGGGCTTGGTTCTGGCCGATCGTCACCAACCAGATCGTCCCTGGCGTGATCCAGACATTGGTGCTTTCTCAGATCGCGCTGGTCGCCATGGGCGTTATCGCCTTGATGCTATTTCCGGCCATTTGCGGACGATTTGCAGGACGCATTGGGAAGCCGCTTGGCCGGATCGCGCTTGTCATCACACGCTCCACGCCGGAATACATGCTGGTTTACGTTTTGTTGCAATTGCTAGGGCCCTCGATGTTGCCCGCAATTATCGCGCTATCGGTCCATAACGGAGCTATCGTCGGATATTTGATGGGCCGACAGGCCGACGCGCTTGAGTACCGACTCGACGCCCCGAAGGGAGCCAATCTCTATTTTTATGAGACGGTTCCGCGCCTTTATGGACAGTTTCTCGCTTACACATTGTATCGATGGGAGATCATCCTGCGCGAAAGCGCGATCTTCGGCATTCTCGGAATCGCGACGCTTGGCTATTACGTCGACGCCGCCATAGCGGAAATACGACTCGATGTCGCCGTCGTTCTGATTGTCGCGACCGCGTTATTGTCGATGATTGTCGATTCGCTATCGCGCGGACTGCGGCGTCGATTGCGGATTAACACCATGCCGACCCGCTTGTCTGAGGCGCCGAGTGAAACCCAGCTTGGATCGATCGAAGCAGGAGGCAGAACTCGATGAACGGCGCCACCCAACCTGTCATCAAGGATGTGGTATTGGTCGGCGCCGGTCACGCGCATGTGACGGTGTTGCGTCAATTTGGCATGCGTCCGATTCCGGGCGTGCGGCTCACGCTGATCAGCCGGGAAGTCCATACGCCATATTCCGGCATGCTACCTGGGCTTGTTAGTGGGCATTACAGTTTTGACCAAGTCCACATCGACACCGGTCCCTTGGCGAGATTTGCCGGCGCGCGGTTATATCAAGATGAAGCTATCGGGCTGGACCTCGCCAACCGGCTCGTCAAGTGCGCGAACCGACCGCCTGTGCCCTTTGATCTGCTATCTCTCAATATCGGTTCGATGCCAAACACCGCTGACGTTCCCGGCGCAGCCGAATACGCGATCGCTGTCAAACCGATCGATGGATTCTTGACGAAGCTCAATGCCTTGATTGCGCGCACCCTGAAACGGCCGGCGCGGACACGCATCGCGCTGGTCGGCGCGGGCGCAGGTGGAATTGAACTTTTGCTGTCGTTAGAGCGACGGTTGAAGATGGAAACGTTCCAATCTGGGATCAATCCCGGAAACCTTTCATTCGTACTCGTATCCGATACACCGGATATCCTGCCGACATTTCCCCCAGCTTTCCGCGCTCGCGTTAGCAAAATTCTTGCCGCGCGCGGTATTGAGATTATTTCTAGCGCTGGCGTTACATGCGTTGAAAAAGGCCGGCTGGTTCTCGAAAATCATGCGCCCGTCGAGGCGGACGAAATTTTGTGGACGACCCAGGCCGCACCTTCCAGCTGGCTTGCTAAAACGGGAATGCCGCTCGATTCTCGTGGATTTCTTTATGTCGATGAAAGCCTGCGTGTCCCCGGCTATGACAATGTCTTTGCCGCCGGCGACACGATCGCATTTAGTCCACGCAACATTCCGAAATCTGGCGTCTACGCGGTTCGCGCCGGACCCGTACTTTCAGACAATATCCGCCGGACGCTGATCGGACGGCCGCTCAAGGCGTTCCGCCCACAACGTAATGCGCTTTATTTGGTGTCGAACGGCGAAAAATACGCCGTTGGGACCCGCAACGGGATCGTGCTTGAGGGCAACTGGGTTTGGCGCTGGAAAGATTTGATTGACCGGCGGTTCATGGCGAAATTTAACGATTTGCCAAAGATGGCTGAGGCCGGCCCGGCGGTCCGTTCGCAGCTTGCCGACCGGCAAGCTGTCCAAGAGCTTTCTGCCATCGCCATGCGCTGCGGTGGCTGCGGCGCAAAGGTCGGCGCGACCGTTTTGTCGCGCGCACTCAGCATGATTGAACCGGCCGAACGGTCCGATATCGTGATCGGCCTCAATGCGCCCGATGATGCCGCCATTGTCGACACTGGCGGCGAGAAACTTTCGGTCCAGACCGTCGATTATTTTCGGGCCATCGTCGACGACCCCTACCAATTTGGAAAAATCGCCGCCAACCATTCGCTCGGCGACATCTATGCCATGGGCGGTGAGCCTCAGTCCGCGCTCGCAATCGCAACGATCCCATATGGACTTGAAGCCAAGGTTGAAGCCGATCTCTCAGCCATGATGATCGGTGCGAATGCAGTGCTGCGTGAGGCCAATTGCGCAATCGTCGGCGGGCATACCAGCGAGGGCGCTGAACTGTCACTTGGCTTCGCTATCAATGGATTGATTTCGCGCAATGCTGCCTTACGCAAGGGCGGATTGCAGCCAGGCGATGCGTTAATTCTCACCAAGCCAATCGGGACTGGAACGCTGCTAGCTGCCGATATGCAGGGCAAGGCGAAAGCGCGTTGGGTGGCCGGCGCCATCGCCCACATGATTCAATCCAATCGTATTGGAGCTGAGATTCTTCGTGCCCATGGCGTTCATGCCGCGACCGATGTGACCGGGTTCGGTCTGATCGGTCATCTGGTCGAAATGGTTCGTGCATCCAACGTCGATGCATCCATTGCAATTGACCGCGTTCCAATTCTTCCAGGCGCGCGTGAGACTGTGGCGCTGGGTATTTTCTCTTCCCTGCAGCCGCAAAATGTCAGGCTACGCCGGGCGATCCGCAATCTCGAGCTGGCCGCCCGACACCCATCCTATTCGCTGCTATTCGATCCGCAGACGGCAGGCGGATTGCTCGCCGCCGTGCCGATGAATCGGGCAGAAGATTGCGTCGCCGCGCTGAAGGAAGGCGGCTATCCTCAAGCGGCTATTATTGGGTTTGTTTCGACACGGACGGCCGTACTCGAACCGGTCACGCTCGATCTGGCCGCCGACGGGTTCATACCATCGCCAAGCTATTTCTTACCCAAGAATCCGCGCAATATGGAGACGCCGCATGCCAAAGAATCCGTTTAGCGATGCCTGGCTATTTCTCACCGGAGCGACCAGCGATCATGTTCACCTCGGGTTGCTCGGCACGCTGCTCGCGGCGTTCTACGCACTATTGCTGCTGGCGAGTATCGTTATCGCAATCCGCAACTGGAGCGAAGATCCTGAGCAGCGCACTAAAACGCATGCCGCGACATGGATTTTACGAATCTTGATCGGGACCATGTGGTTTGAAGGCATGCTGTGGAAGTTGCCACTACCGGCATCCGAGGGCCTACGCTACTGGACAGAGCAGATGGAAACGCGAGCCGCATTCGAAGCCCATCGCGATTTTGTCAGTGACTTCCTGCTGCCGAATATTTCGCTGTTCGGTCCGCTCGTGTTCTTGGCAGAACTTATGTTTGCACTTTCGCTCATGCTGGGTGTCGGTGTGCGATTTGCCGGCGTTGTAGGCATATTCTTTGTGCTGCATCTTTGGCTTGGCATCTATCTGGCGGGCGAGCCGGCGGAATGGTCGTGGTCCTATATCTTCCTTGCCATGCTGATGTTTATGTTCACACTGCATGCTGCGGGACGTAGCCTAGGTCTCGATGGCTGGCTACGGCGGCATGTGCAGGCTGTCCGCGACGGTCAAGGATTTGTTGGCCGGTTTTTAAATATTATTGGTTGACCGACGGCCTACGCCTCTAAACTACTTTGCATGCCCGGCCTCATCGTCAGCTTTTTTCAGCTTGCTCCGCCAAATCCGCCACGCCTCGTAGGCACAAATAGCGATGAACAACCCATACAGCGCGGACTTACGTGCAAGGAATGGAATCTCCAAACCCCAGTTGACCTCATTTTGTAAAAACAGCGCGCCCAGCATGACCGCCCACACCGGCCCACCGCCACCCAAAGCCAGAAATGGCGTTAGCGCCAAAAAATACCACGGATAGTTTGGCGACAGCAGCAGCATAAAGGTCAGCAACAGTCGTTTGATGTCTACGAGTAATTGCTCCGGCGATTCGGAGTTTCGGTGGATCGTCTTGACCGCCAACGTTGCGAGCAAGAGCCCTGAAAATGCAAGATAGATCGGGTAATCCCAAGGCCATACGCCAGCAACCTGGCGCCACGCCGCCAGCGGCCACAT
>OBEQ012286851.1_pt1 | contig 11641 bp, 8 predicted proteins | sample 1670901 | NCBI WGS metagenome assembly OBEQ01 (sample SAMEA104232315, study PRJEB22302) | groundwater metagenome | biome: forest; feature: aquifer; material: groundwater | place: USA | collected 2011-08-07 | depth 5.4 m | reverse complement strand
TAAGACCTGAAACCGCAGCGGGTATTTTTGTTAATTTTAAAAATGTATTGGATACGATGCGGGTAAAAGTGCCGTTTGGCATAGCCCAGATCGGCAAAGCATTCCGGAACGAAGTAAATCCAAAAGATTATGTTTTCCGCACGCGTGAATTCGAACAGATGGAGCTGGAGTTTTTTGTTAAACCCGGTGAGGATGACGAATGGTATCAAAAATGGGTAAACGAGCGGTTTGCCTGGTATCAGAAAATTGGTTTAAAGAATATCCGCAAAACCGAACAGCCCGAAGAAGAACTTGCTCATTATTCCAAAGGCACAACCGACATTGAATACGAATTTCCATTCGGATGGAAAGAAATCGAAGGCATAGCCAACCGTACTGATTTTGATTTGAAAGCCCATGCTGCCGCTTCTGGCCAAGATTTATCCTACACAGATCCAGATAGCGGTGAAAAATTTATTCCCTATGTGATAGAACCGTCTGCTGGCGTAGATCGGATTGCCTTAGCCGTATTAGCGGATGCATATCACGAGGAAGAAGATCGTGTTGTTCTCAAACTTCATCCCAAACTTGCCCCACACAAAGCCGCTGTTTTTCCTTTGCTGAAGAACAAGCCGGAGTTAGTTGAAAAAGCTTGGAATATATATAAAAACCTTAAAGACAGTTTCAATGTTGCCTGGGACGATCGGGGCAATATTGGAAAAAGATATTATTCTCAAGACGAGATTGGAACGCCCTACTGTATTACCGTGGATTTCCAAACACTTGAAGATGATACAGTGACTATCCGTGACCGGAATACCACCAAACAGGAGAGGGTTAAGACGAATAAAATAAAAAGTTTTATCGGGGAGAGTATCAAATGACTAACGAAAAACCGCCTCCAAAAGAAATCGCAAATAGAGCTTATGCTTTTTGTTGAAATTGAGGCTGATCGTGAAGCCAAAAACCTGTTAGAGTTAAGACAAATAGATGGCTTGAGCTTTTTTTGCGAAAGGCAGTGAGTAAAGCCCATAAAGAAAATTGGCCGAGTGGGGCTATAAATCAAATTGAAAAGCGAATTACCATTCTGCAAAACTAAAAAGCCCCCGTGCCTGTATCGGGGGCTTTAGTCGAAAAAAAACTTGACGAACTCCTTCTTCAAACGCTGTTGGTAATCTTGGTAGACAACCTTAAGCGTGTCGTAGAGGGGAGTTGGATAGGCATGCTCGTCAAAGATAAAAACATCGATTAGGGAAACTTCTTTCCCGTCAGGAAGGACGGCGAAATTCTCTCTCAAGTGATAGGTGTCAAAAAAATCATATCCATACTTGCCACTTGTCGCCTCCTCCAAATTCTTTTGAACCCGGAACCAATGTTCTGGACTCCCAACTAGAATATCAAGATCAGTGCCGATACCGACCTGGGAAGTGATGGGCTTGTTGCCGACCAACTCCCGGACATTCTGCACGCCGGCTTTTAAAATCTGCCAACGGGTGGAGTTGTCGGGGTCAAACACCAAGCCGCCATCTTTGCGGCTCTTGCGGAAGCCATCATCCTTCCAAGCCCCGTTCTTATTCCACATCGGCGGGCCAAGCTGGTGAAGTTGGACGACGTCGTATTTGGCCTTGGCGTAGAATTCTTTCCAGAATTTATAAATCTCTGGATAGGGCTTCCAGTATTGAGGCAATAGCTCTAAAGACTTGCCCTCGTCCCTCTTTATTTCTCCATTTTCCCAGTAATAGCCCAAGGCCTCAAGGATCCTGGGATGGAGCTTTTCGGGTGAGGCGATCACCTCTGGGAGAGTGGGGGAAGCCGAGCCAACAAGAGCATTTGTATTACCCCTCTTTACCGCATCGTAAAATGCGTTCTGAAGAGTAATTAATTCTTCAGCGGTGAAGCCGTAAATCTTTCCATCGGCCTCATTGATGAATCCCCAGAATCGGATCTGGGGATACCGCTTCACGACTGCTGTCACATAATCTTGAAATTGGGTTTTCATTCCCAGCTTCACTACGTCACTTAGTGGCGGAACCTGATTCGCCGGGACATTAATCCCAAAAGCGGAATCAGGGTTTTTGAAGCGGGACTCAAAAGAGCCGTGAAAGTGGGTAAAGAATTCAGAATGAATTTCAATGCCCATTTCGGTTAACTTTTCGATCACGGCATCGTTGACTCGGTTATGAATCTCAAATGGGTACACTGACCCATCAGGATTTTGTCCGACCTCGCTCCAGCGCATTGCGTAAACCTGAACTGCGCTTACGCCGGCTTCCTTGAGGAACCGGACCTGTCTCTCGATGTCTTGTAGATTTGAGTAATCTACGGTAAAAAACTCGTAGACCTCCTTTGAAAACCCGAACCCAGATTCAATCCGTGCCTCGGGGGTAAAGTGCTTGGTCCGCAACCCTTCGTAAAAAGGAAGCGGATCAAGGCCAAAACTTACAAGCAGAAAATAGACAAATAATCTGCTTATAAACAAACTGCTTATTGCGGCCATGTTGCCTCCTTTTTGTTGTGGTTTTAAAAAAGCTTTATGTGTCTATTATATATTAAAATAAGCAAAAAGTCAACAACAAACCCACAAACAGAAGACATTCTGTTGACAAGTGTTCATTGCGGCCTTGGGACTGATATTATAAAATAAAAGGAGATGTCAATCAGGGAAAAACAGATTACCACCCTCATACTCTTCATAATAGCCGCGTTTTTTGTTTGGTTCAGTTTTTTCCATTTTAAGGGTGGATTACCTTTTCAAAAATATCAATCTACCCAAGAGCATCAACCCGCTCAAATTTTATCCAGCCACATTCCCAAAGAAATATTGATTGAGAAAAATCCAGATCTGGTTACAAACTTTGAAAGGGTAGAATCCGACGGGAGTTTTCATGTAAACATTGACTTTAACTTGAAGGGCGACGTGCGTGATACCTTTGAGTTATATAAAAAGATACTTAATGAAAACAGATGGAATAATATTCAGGCAAATCCAAACGGACAGTCCGGCAACGTAAGTGTCAGTGGTGAACTTCCAAAACAAAAAATTATGATAACAATATCTTATAACCCGACTGCAAACAAAAACGTAGTAAGCATTAACTACTTTGATTATAGATCCGTACCCCCTGCATCTAAAATTTTATATCCAACCCCTGGACGCATCCCCAAAGATAATAAGGGAAGATAAATATATTTTGTCATTACAATAAATGAACAAAAGCGCAAAAATTCTGTTGACAAGTGTTCATTGCGGCCTTGGGACTGATATTATAAAATAAAAGGAGATGTCAATCAGGGAAAAACAGATCACCACTCTCATTATCCTTGTAGGAGTCACATTTTTTATTTGGTACGCATTTTATTTCAAAGGAGTCGGGATGCTCTTTGGTAAATATCAATCGGTCCATACAATATCTCAAGATATGCCGTTCGAGATCTCCGTAGAACAGAACCCAGAAATTGTTCGTAATTTTACTCAAGTAGAGTCAAAAGGTTTATATGCCGTTCTTGAAGTAAAATCAAAAAAATCCCTTGGAGACAACTTTAGTTTTTATAGAAAAACCTTAGAAAGTAATGGCTGGATAGTTAAGGAAGTTCATAACGACCCCCTTATTAAAGAGATGCGAGCTATAAAAGGAAACTCGACGATCGTTATTGAGCTTTACTTCAACGACGTAACTCACTCAAATAATACAGTTATTACCTATAGTACTGCACCTACTCCGGCATCCTCTACACCACTGCCATCTCTAAGAAAATTACCCTTATGACCATAGTACATAAATTTTACGTTACCATTTTTGCTCTTCTTATATTTTTAATACCACAGTTTATCTTTGCGGCATGTTCCGGTTCTTCTCCTCAAACCACATGCTTTACGGGAACTGTGGAAGGAGTGGGTAAATATTTTAAGGTGCCTGCAATTGCAGATTATACCTTTTTACGAAGCGCTGACGTTCTTATAGGATCTAACGACAATCCCACGCTCGGAGACGGGACACAAAGGTTTTTAGCAAAAACATATTTGTTTGAACAATCACTGCCCATCTTTAAGGGGCAGGGCTATGTTTGTCTTCATTCTTTTCCTCAAAAATATCAATCATTTTTTAATGATAAATTCGGAACAGCACAAAGCCCGCCCGATACTCGCGAGGGCGACTACTATAATGGAAGCTATACTGACGATAAAACCTGTATATTACAGGGGGCATTTACTTTAAAAGATGATATTCCACCGGGGGGTGATCGGAATCATACCTTTCAATATACACTTTGGGATTTAACAAAACCAGATATACAAAACCCAATTGATTCTCTGGCTAGTTTTGTCGGTTTAAAAATTGTACTTGCCAAGCCCAATATATTTAGCCAGAGCATCAACTTGGATAATATTCTCACCTTCAGTGCCGACAGTAATGGTACTGGTACTATTGGAGAAACTAATAATGGGGGAGGGAGATCAGACAGAGAAGCGCTTGATTATCGCTACGATTTTGATAAAGGCCCGGAATCTCAGCCGTGGATTAGGTTGAGTAATAATAGTGGAGTACCCGTGGATGGTTACTTTGTAGATTCAGTAAGTGGCAGGACCATTGATCTTAAACTAAATGCTAACTATAGCAGTTTATCAGTTGGAGGTCACAAGCTATATCTCCAAGTTCAAAATCAATACATGAGTGATAATATTAATAAAAATATAATTCAGGTAATTATTGATTTTGTTAAGGGAGCTCCACCACCCAAATATTCGTGTGTCAGTAATGCTTGCTCCCAAGATGTCAGTGGGGTCTACGTAACTTTGGCAGATTGTCAGGCCGTTTGCCCGCCTCCGCCGCCTGTTAGCGGCGGCTATTGCGGGGACTTTAGCGTTCAAAAGCCGAATTCGGTGGGAGTAACCCCTGGCTCACCTGGTTTCAATGAGGATTGTGACGTGGATTCAGTAACGGGTGCCCTAACGCAAACCTGCATTGATCCTGCGACAGGCAAAAGTGGTACCCAAAGATGTGCCAACAATAATGCCAACATGGGAATTGGAGGGACGTCTTGTGTCTGGAGTAGTTGTAGCGTTCCGCCTCCTCCGAATCCAATTGTCTGCGATCCGAAAGATCAAACCGCAAATACGGGACAAACTATTACTTTTTCAGCAAGCGGCGGAACAGTTGGGGCAACATGGTCTGCTGGAGGAGGCGCAAATCCGGCTACGGGTTCGGGTACAATATTTTCAACCACTTTTTCTAGCGGCGGCAGTAAGAGAGTAACAGTGAGCAATGGCAGAACTGCCGATAGTTGCAACGCGAACGTTCTTGATACTGCTTCCAACAATTCTTTTGTCGTTTCCACGTCGCCACAGTCGTACGATATCAGCCAGAGCACCACTTATAACGTTACAATGCAAAACTCCGGCAATACGACATGGACGAGAGAATTTGTTTGGGAAGGGGAAGATAATACTTTGTTTGGGACTGGAGGTCCCCTCAACGATGCTAATGCCTACAAAGGCAAAACATGGAATTACGGCGGCAGTGCTACGGTAGGCGGGACCATGGTCTCATTTCAGACATCGGCAGTGCCAGCCGGAAAACATTACGCCAGATTTTTGCTTAAGGCCCTTGGCGGAGATGCCTCGGCTACAATAAAAGTGGCTAAAGCCACAGGAACTGAACTTGCCTCTCAAAGAATTCAATTAAGGAGTATTACCGGCTGGCCCAACTATGCGGCCTATGATCTTGTATTTACCAATGATTCAAGCCCAATTGTCCTTTCCGTTACCTATAATGTTCCGCCCGGTTCTGGTCCGCCGCTTAATCTTCCATATTTTGGGAGTGATAATGAGGCAGGATCAATTAGTATTGACCGTATCTGGATCCTGCCTTATCGGTTAGGGCTTGGCGATGGAGTTTCGGTTCTTCCCGATGTTTGGGGAGCGCCAGGTCGGCTTGAAATTCCCGGTACAGCAATTTCTCCTAATGTTCAGGCCTCATTTGATATTCCGCTCACAACTCCTTCAACTCCCGGTTTTTATTATGCGAGATGGAAAATGGTCAATGAGTTACGGGAATGGTTTGGTGCCCAAGCGGCGCGGACAGTATATATTTACAATAAAGCGGTAAGTCCTGCTAACAACGAAACAAATGTAACAGAAAGGCCATCGTTTATTTGGACTAAGGGGAACTGTAATAATATTTCAGGAAGTACAAAGTTGGGGCCAAATGTTAAGGGGTACTGGATTCAATTAAGCGAAGACAACGCTCTTATCTGGTATTGGCAGAAACAGTTTGACATCTGTAATACTACAACTACAAGTTGGCCAACTTCTTGGGACACAACATTTTCAGCAGGGAGAGCTTCTCTTGGCCAGCTTCTTAATGGGAAGACTTACTACTGGCGGGTTAATTAGTATGATGATCAAAGGGATGGCGTCCCCGGGAATAACGTTAACTCTCCGATTAACAAATTTGACGTCGGCGGATGCAGCGGAAGCGGAGGTTGCGGACCGGTCATTCCAGGAGGCATTACTATAACTGAACCAAATTATTGTTCTTCAGGACCGGCGGTAACAATCGGTTGGACTTATTCTGACCCGGCTGGAAGTCCTCAAAGCGCCTATCAGGTTCAGATAACCAATACCGGCAGCTTTAATAACCCAATTTTAGATACTGGAAAAATAAATTCCGGTTCAAATTCATATTTCACCGGGCAAGGGGTTTTACAGTTCGATACTACCTATAAAGCGAGAGCAAGGGTTTGGAATAGTTTTGATGTTGTTTCGGCTTGGTCGGATCCTTCAAATAGTTGGAAAACTCCGCCATACGCCTATCCCCAAGTTGATTTCAATTGGACGGCCAACGGCGTTGTGAATAATCCAAGTCCGCCGCTTAACAAACCCGTCAGCTTTACCGATGCAACCGTATTTAACGGAAACCCGAACGGCCGCCGCTGGGATTGGTTATTCGGCGACGGCGGGACATCAACCACCCAAAACCCATCGCATACCTATGCCGCCGAAGGTTCTTACCTCATAACCCTAACAGCGACATATAATGCTAACCAATCTTGCACCAGAACTAAAGGTCCGCTAATCATTCAAAAATCCATACCTCGCTGGAGGGAGATAGCTCCGAGGTAGTTAGTTCTTAAAACAGCCCTCTCGGGCTGTTTTAAGAACAGTCCGTGTTCTAAAAAAAGCATTTGCATAAAATAGAACATCTGTTTGACTGTGTTCATAATTTTTAGTATAATTCCTAAATTATTATGACTGAAACTCACCCATTACCCCTCCACACTGTTCAAATTAAGAAGCTCAAATCGCTTTTGGCGATTGTTGAAAATTCAGTCAAGGGCGGCGACAATTATCTTTTTCGGAATCTATATGCCGAGGAAGACGGAAAAGAAATCGACATCTTAGAAAATGGCCAGAATTCATGCGCGGCTTTCGTGTCTTGGATATTGCTTTCGCTTGAATTAATTACTCATCCACACGCAACAGTGTATAGTACTGAAAAAGATCTGATGGCGAGTGGTTGGTTCGAGATTAAAGAGTCAAAGCCGGGAGCAGTAATTATTTGGGACAAAATGATTGGCGCTATGCTTGGCGATAAAGCCGTAATACACCAACACATAGGATTTTGTGTCAGTGAAACAGAAGCTATCAGTACTAAAGATGGTGGTTTTCCGTGGCGGCATCGCATTACATATAACGGAACTCGCAAAATAGAAAAGATCTTCTGGCACACGGACCTGGATAAGAGATAAACTTTCTGCTACTCTGGACGGGTGTTCTTTTAATTTACATTGGAGGCTCCAGTGAAAGACAGACCCCTTGAGACAATGTTTTGTGGGGCCACGTTTGATGATTTTCTATTTAGGCCCCAGCACAGTTCGGTTGATACCCGCAAAGCTATTGGACTGACAATGTCTTTGACCAGAAATATTTCAATCAAAGTTCCCATAGTCGGGGCTAACATGGATACCGTGACCAGGGAAAAAATGCTCAGAGCACTCGATCTAGAGGGCTGTATGGGATTTCTTGACCGTAACTGCTCAATAGAGGAACAGACCGAGAGGGCCAGATTTGTAAAACGCCAGCATTCTCATGTTATCGAAGCGCCTTTTGTTATATCGCGCCGCCACACGATTGGGCAAGCAAAGCAGATAATGAAAACTCATAGCGTCAGCGGTCTTTTAGTTGATGACGTCCCCGAAAGCGGAATTCTTGTTGGCATTTTGACTCACCGAGATATTCTTGCGGCGGGGGAAGACGATTCAGCGATGATAGATAAATATATGACTCATCTGAACAAGCTTACAACTGCTCAGCTGGGCATCTCTATCGACGAAGCCGAAAAGATCATGCTTGAAAAAAGAATAGAAAAGCTTCCATTAGTTACCAAACTGGAAAGGAAAATCTCGGGCCTCATTACATTGAAAGACCTGCAGATGGTCAAACAGAAACCTTATTCAACCAAGGATAAAAAGGGCCGACTGATGGTTGGAGCCGCTATTGGCGCCCGGGGCGACTATATGGAAAGAGCCGAAGCTTTGATTTCTGCCGGTACGGACTGCATTTTGATGGATATTGCTCATGCCGATTCGCATGTTGTTGGAAAAGCGGTTCAGAGTTTTCGAGGTAAATTCAAAGGTGTTGACCTGGTTTGTGGAAACGTTGCTACCCGCCAAGGCGCAAGATTTTTAGCCAGTTTGGACGTGGATGCCATAAAGGTCGGTGTTGGTCCCGGGCGCGGTTGTCGGACTCGACTTGAAACCGGAGCCGGTGTGCCCCAGCTTCAAGCAATCCGGGAAGTGTTTTTGGAGGTCAGAAAAGACAACATTCCCGTTATTGCCGATGGCGGGATAAAGCACGATAAAGATATGGCCATAGCTTTCTGGTGCGGAGCTTCTACTGTTATGCTTGGAAGCATGCTTTCAGGAACAGATGAGGCCCCGGGCGAGCTTATTGATAATCCGGGAACAGGCAAAAAAGAAAAGGTTTATAGAGGAATGACCTCACCGGAGGCGATAATGGATAGCCCTGACGGACAGGATAGATTAGAAGAAAGATTCCAGACGCCGGCTGAAGGCCAGGCGATCAAAGTGGACTATGTCGGCAGTGTGGTCGACATCATCAGAAGGATTAAGGGCCATCTTAAGTCGGCTGTAAGCTATGCCGGCGAGAAAAATCTTTGGGATGCCCATAACAAGATAAGCTCTGATCCCGAGCATTATCTAATTCGTTTGAGCGAAGCCTCCAAAAGAGAATCATTTGAGAGATAGTTAAGCCCGATAAAAAGGGCTTTTAATTTGGGGAAAAATGTGGTAAAATTATTTTAGTTTTTATGCCCATTTATAGAACTAAAAACGAAAATTTTTTCAAAAAATGGTCGCCGGAAATGGCATATGTTTTAGGATTTTTTACTGCTGATGGAAACATGATTAAGAACAAAAGAGGTGGTTATTATATCGAGTTCACTGGATGCGATTTAGAAATATTAGAGAAAATAAAAACTCTTTTAAAATCCAGCAACAAAATTACCGGGAGGAGAAGAACGGAAAGGTCAAAAGTATGTTATCGAATACAAATTAGAAGCAAAAATTTGTTTGATGACTTGCTACAATTAGGCATGGTGCCTTGTAAAAGTAATATCATTCGATTGCCGCATATTCCGCAACTATATTTTACGGACTTTCTAAGGGGATATTTTGATGGAGATGGGTGTGTATACTTTAAACAAAACTGGGCAAAAGATAGAAGTAAGTTAAGGTGGGTTTTTCAAGTCAGATTTACTTCAGGTAGCAAGCAGTTTTTAGAAGAACTCCACTTGCTATTAAAGTTTTTTAAAATTTGTAATGGTGGGTACTTATACGATAAAAATCGTGGATATGAATTGGTTTTTTCACATCATGACGGACTTGAACTTTTTAGATTTATGTATGATAATGTACCAGCAGAAATGTACTTAGAGAGGAAGTATAAGACATTTCAAAAAGCTTTTAAGATTTTACACTTGGGGCCGTAGCTTAGCTGGAAAAGCGTCTCCCTGTCACGGAGAAGATCGCGGGTTCGAGTCCCGTCGGCCCCGCATTGACAACTTACTATCGGCATGTTCCCGCATGGTAACGAGTGAGTTGCGACCCGAACAGCCGATAAATAAGTTGAAACTAAAAGAGCGATTGCGTCGCTCTTTTAGTTTACTAGGACTCTACGATCAGGGTTATCTTCTTATCTTTGTAACTTAATCTGCTTCTAAGATTTGCCAACAACTCACGCTTGTCTGACACGCTACCCTCTTTAAGAAGGTACTTGGCATATTGGCGAATGTTCACGTCGTTTTCTTCGACCAGAGCCTTTCCGGTCTGTCCGTTGACGATTTTCTGCAGCTTATTAAACCGCCGAATCTCATCCTCAAGCTTGGCTCTCATACCCAACTCATTGATATTCACCTGGTCTATGATCTTCAGAAGCTCATCAATCAATTCTTCTTCCCTGATATACTTATTCTTGCAGTTTCTGTCTTTACTCCGGCAACAGCCATAGTAGATGTAATGGGCTGAAGTGCCGTCTTTTAGTAGCTTCCATTTCTCCTCGGCGCAGATGCTTGATCCGCAGTACCCACAACTAAAGAGTTTGGTGAATGAAAATTCCTTATTTTCTCTTTTGATATTATCTCGTTTTAGTTGGGCTTGGGCTTTTTCAAATAGTTCCTGGGTTATTAACGGCTGATGCTTGCCTTGATACCAGTTGCCGCTTTCTCTCGGAAATTCAAACGGTCCGTAATAGAACGGATTATCCAAGATTCTATATATTCCGGATAATGTCAGTGGTTTATTACCCCGAGTATGGAAGTTCAGCTCAAACTTCAGCCAATTGTAGATTTTCCTGCCTGAATAATGCTCATATGCCACTCGCTCAAACATTTTCTTTACAACAGGTGCCCTGGCCGAATCAACCGCAATCTGGCATTTCTTGTCCATCAGTTTTTGATTCAGATATCCCAATGGCGCTACTCCGGGCCAGAGACCCATCTCTACCCTTGTCCGCAAGCCCCGCTTTACATTAATACCTCGATTATCATTCTCCAGCTTGGCCTGCGATCCAAGAATCATCAGAAGAAATTTCTCATTTGGGTTATTCCCAAATCGCTGGCCGTAGGTGCGGATATCCAAAAGTAGTTTGGCATCCATCAGATCGACGATTTTACCGAGGTCACCGGCATTTCTACTGATACGGTCAGGTGCCCAGGTCAGGATGCCATCGTACTTGCCTTGGCGTATCTCTTCTATGATCTCATTGAAGATGGGACGCTGGCCAGTCTCTTTAGCTGAATGGGATTCCCGTTTCATTTCAACTACTTCCAAACCTTCCTTTTCAGCCAAGAAAAGCATCTCCTTGATCTGGGAATCAATGGAGAGAATTTGGCGCTCCTCTGATTCCGTGCTTTTCCTTGCGTATAGCACGTACTTAATCTTCTTTGGCTCAACCACTATTGGGGTTGGGAAAGCCCCTGAAATCCCTTGTTTTGGTATGTTGTTCATACCCTAAGGAATGACGCGTTGGGGATAGGAGTCCAGAGCGTCCCAGGGGGCTGAAGTTGGCAACTTATTTTCACAATTTTTTCTTTTAAGCTAAGTTGTGGATTATAAAGGTCGATTTTGGTATAATATTTTTAAC
>OBEQ012399807.1_pt1 | contig 11642 bp, 7 predicted proteins | sample 1670901 | NCBI WGS metagenome assembly OBEQ01 (sample SAMEA104232315, study PRJEB22302) | groundwater metagenome | biome: forest; feature: aquifer; material: groundwater | place: USA | collected 2011-08-07 | depth 5.4 m | reverse complement strand
TGGTGAATGAACAGATGATCAAAGACTATATTGAACACCACCACGAAGATGAGGATGAAGAGTTTACCATTGAGAGAACTTAAGCCGACTTCCAGTCGGCGCCACAACCTGTGCGCTTTAGCGCACAGTGGTTGAGTTTTCCAAAATGATTCCCAAAATATCCAATAGCAAAGCCAACCCAAATCACAATCTGGATCAATTACCCCACAATGGGAACCACAAATCTCGCGTTGTTGATTTTGATTATATCAGCTCTCCTGCGGAAGTTCTTTTCGAGAAGCTGCACACTTCAGTAAAAGGGCTTTCTGACAAAGAAGCAACCGCGCGTCTTCAAGAATATGGATACAATGAACCCGCCAAGAAAAAAAAGAGAACCATTCTAGTTCAGATCCTTTCTAAATTTGCCAATCCTCTGGTCATTGTTCTTCTGATTATCGCAGGCTTTTCACTCTTTTTTGGTGAAAAGGTCGAAGCGGTTCTAGTCCTTCTGATGGCGGTTATGAGTGTGTTTATTTCTTTTATCCAGGAATATCGAGCAGGCAAAGAAGCAGAAAAACTTAGCGAAATGGTGCGTGCAACCGCAACCGTTCAGAGAAACGGACGGGCCCGGGAAGTGAAGATTAGAGAAATCGTTCCCGGAGATGTTGTAGATTTATTTGCGGGAGACATGATTCCAGCGGATTTGCGTATCATCTCCTCGAAAGATTTATTTATCAACCAGGCGTCTCTCACAGGTGAATCATTTCCGGTGGAAAAAACAGCCGAGCCCATTCAACCAAAAAACAATTCGATTTCAGAACTCACGAACATTGCTTTCATGGGTTCAAGTGTCGTGAGCGGAACGGCTTTAGGTTTGGTGGTTAAAACGGGCATTGCCACTCAATTTGGAGAGGTATCGCGTAGACTTGCCGCCATCAGAGTTGAAACCAGTTTTGAAAAGGGAATGAACCAGTTCGTGTGGTTTATGATTCGCTGTATGCTGGTTTTGGTTGTGGTCATTTTTGCGATTAACGCGCTTTTTAAAGGAAATTTTGTAGAGGCCTTACTTTTTTCTTTAGCGGTGGCCGTGGGTCTTACGCCGGAGATGCTTCCGATGATCGTTGCGGTCAATCTTTCAAGAGGTGCTATTGCGATGGCGAAAAAGCAGGTGATCGTGAAGCGTCTCAACTCCATTCAAAATTTTGGTGCAATGGATGTGCTGTGTACGGACAAAACCGGTACGCTTACGATGGATGAAATCGTGCTTGAAAAATATTGCGATGTGGTCAGAAGGGAAGATGAAGATGTCTTGCGGCACGCTTACATTAATAGTTTCTATCAAACCGGTTTGAAAAATCTTTTGGATAAAGCCATTTTGAAACATCAAAAATTATTGATAAAACAGTATAAAAAATTGGACGAGATCCCCTTCGACTTCTCGAGGAAAATTATGTCCGTAGTCGTTGAAATGGATGGCCAACACAAGCTGATTGCTAAAGGAGCGCCTGAAGAAATATTCAAGAGATGCGCTCATTATGAATTAGATGGTGAAATACTGGAGAAGGAAGATTTGATCCTCGCCGATTTGAAAGAGGAATTTGATGATTTAAGCGCAGAAGGTTACCGGGTGTTGGCCGTGGCCTATAAAAATATGGAAGAGAAGAAGGAAGCTTACTTTAAGGAGGACGAACAAGATTTAATTCTCAAAGGCTACGTTGCTTTCTTGGATCCACCAAAACCTACGGCGAAGAAGGTAATCGAGGTGTTGAGAAAACTAGGCGTAGAACTTAAGGTTTTAACGGGTGACAATGAATTGGTGACTAGAAAAATATGCAGCGATGTCGGATTGGACGTGAAGGGTTTGACCACGGGCGATAAATTGGATCAGCTGAATGACACCGAACTTCAGGAATTATTGAAAACCACAACGGTGCTTGCCCGGCTTGCACCGCTTCAAAAGGAACGAGTCATTCATGCGCTCCGCGAAAGCAAGCATATCGTTGGGTTCTTGGGAGATGGCATTAATGACGCCCCTGCCTTAAGGGCTGCCGATGTAGGAATATCGGTAAACAATGCGGTGGATATTGCAAAGGAATCCGCAGATATCATCTTGCTTCAGAAAAGTCTGAGGGTGCTTGAGGATGGCGTGATAGAAGGAAGGAGAACCTTTGGCAATATCACGAAATACATCAAAATGGGAGCAAGCTCCAACTTGGGCAATATGCTCAGCATGACAGGGGCGAGTATGGTGTTGCCGTTTCTCCCCATGGCGCCCGTTCAAATCCTTTTAAATAACTTTCTTTATGACTTATCCCAATTGGCGATTCCGACCGATGCCGTCGATGAGGAATACATGATGAAACCAAGACCCTGGAATGTAAACTCCATTAGAACCTTTATGATGCTGCTCGGACCCGTGAGTTCTTTCTTTGATTTTGTCACCTTTGGAGTTTTATTATTTATTTATCACGCGTCTCAAACATTTTTTCATACCGGCTGGTTTTTGGAATCGCTTTGCACCCAAACATTAGTCATCTACATTATTCGCACGGGAAAAATTCCTTTCGTTCAAAGCAAGCCAAGCGGATTTTTAATTTTCACCTCACTTTTGATTACCACTTTAGGTCTTGCACTTCCATTTTCTTTTTTGGCGAAGCCGCTGGGTTTTGTCGCGCCGCCGCCTTCTTATTTTTTAGCGCTCTTTGTCATTGTGAGTGCGTACTTGTTAACAGTTCAGGTGGTGAAGAATTGGTTCGTTAAACAATATGGTTACGATTAATCATAATCATGATTAAAAAATTCCTGCACAGTTTTAATTATGTTTTTGGAATCATTCTTTTTGCGGTGGTTCTGTGGGTTTTACACCACCAACTCAGAGATTATCGTTACCACGATGTGGTGCGCCAGATCGAGGCGCTGCCTTCCAGTTCGATTTTAGCTGCTCTCGCACTTACTCTTTTGAATTACCTCGTATTAACCGGTTACGAAGTTTTGGCGTTTGATTACATTTCCAATCCTTTGAAGTTTTGGAAAATTGCCATCGCTTCGTTCATCAGCAATGCCTTCAGCAATAACGTTGGACTTTCTATGTTGGCCGGCGGATCCGTTCGGTTCAGGCTTTATTCGGATTGGGGGCTTTCCGGAACAGAGATTACTAAAGTGATTGCCTTTTATACGGTGACGTTTTGGTTGGGACTGTTGACTTTGGTCGGCGTTTCGTTTCTCGTGGAGCCGGCCGCAATCCCGGCATTGCTGCATATTCCACTCAATTTTGTTCATCCAATCGGAGCCGTATTGTTGGTTGCGGTTTTTTCCTACCTTTTGTTAAGCGCGACGGGCATGGTGTCGCTTAAGATTCATGAGTTGGAAATTAATCTTCCCACCTTTAGGCTTTCTTTGTTCCAGCTTACAATTTCTTTGATCGATTGGATTTTAGCAGCCAGCGTGCTTTATGTGTTGCTTCCGCCTTCAACGACTATTTCTTTCCTAAGTTTTCTCGGCGTTTTCTTGTTCGCGCAAATTGCAGGATTGATCAGTCAAGTTCCAGGAGGTTTTGGTGTTTTTGAGGCAGCAGTCCTTCTTTTTCTTAAGCCGACAGCGCCCGCTTCTTCTATTTTCGGCTCACTCTTAGCTTTTCGAGGGATTTATTACCTCGTTCCATTGGGCCTTGCTTCGGTATTGCTTGGAACGTACGAAGCTCTGGAAAAGAAAGCGGGGATCAAACGTTTCGTTCGATTTTTTGGACAGTGGGTTCCTGATCTCGCGCCTTACGTTTTAACCTTTAGCACGTTTGTTGCTGGAGCTATCCTGCTTTTTTCTGGAGCTACACCCATTGTAGGCACACGGCTTGTTTGGCTTAAAGATTTTCTTCCTCTTCCCATTTTGGAACTCTCACATTTTTTGGGAAGCCTCATTGGTCTTGGTCTTTTGTTTTTGTCTCGCGGGCTTCAACGAAGGTTGGACGCTGCTTATCATTTGACCCTCGCGCTTTTGGGGGCCGGAGTTTTCTTTTCTCTCCTTAAGGGGTTTGATTATGAAGAGGCAATTGTTTTGGCCATTATGTTTGGTGCTTTTCTGCCGTCACGAAAACATTTCTACCGCAAGGCTTCTTTGGTGGGCGAACCGTTTACACCAGGCTGGGTGGTTGCCATCGCCATCGTTCTTCTTTGTACTTTTTGGCTTGGTTTTTTTGCCTATAAGCATATTGGCTATTCAAATGATTTGTGGTGGCGGTTTACTTTTTCAGAAGATGCGCCTAGGTTTCTTCGCGCTGTTGTAGGAATGATCAGCGTTATTCTTTTCTTTGCGGTAGCAAGGCTCCTCCGGCCAGCTCGACCGGAATCTTTGACGCCCAGCCGAACTGATTTAGAAAAAGCTCGCGCCATCGTTGAAAAATCACCCAGCACCAATGCCCACCTTGCTTTGCTAGGCGACAAATCGTTTTTGTTCAGCGAGGGCGGAAATGCTTTCATCATGTATAAAGTTCAAAAACGAAGCTGGGTTGCCATGGGAGATCCGGTGGGTCCGAGGGAAGAAACTACTGAATTGGTTTGGCAATTTCGCGAATTATCCGACCGTCACGATGGGTGGACCATCTTCTACGATGTCAAACAGGAGAATCTTCATTACTATCTTGACCTGGGACTCACTTTGATTAAAGGTGGAGAAGAAGCTCGTGTCCCACTCGAAAACTTTTCCCTCGAAGGAGGCGCTTATAAAAAGCTCCGCTATTTTCATAACCGGCTTGACAAAGAAGGATGTACGTTTGAGATCGTCTATGAGAGAGATAAAGTTATTGCTTTGCTCCCCGAGCTTGGAAAAATTTCAGACTCTTGGCTTGAAACGAAAAACACGAGAGAAAAAGGGTTTTCACTTGGCTTTTTCCATCCGGAATATTTGCAATATTTTCCGATTGCTCTCGTACAGATGGGCGGAAGCATCATTGCTTTCGCCAACATGTGGTTGGGAGCTGAAAAGGAAGAGCTTTCAGTTGATTTGATGCGGTACACATCTGAAGCTCCGGAGAATGTTATGGAGTACCTATTTATCGAGCTGATGCTATGGGGGAAGAAGGAAGGATATCGATGGTTCAATTTAGGTGTGGCGCCGCTTTCGGGACTTGAGAACAGACCCTTTGCTTCTGTTTGGAATAAGATGGGCGCTTTAGTTTTCCGTTACGGAGAAAATTTTTATAACTTTCAAGGTTTGCGGGAATATAAGGAAAAGTTCAAGCCCGTTTGGGAACCTAAATATATTGCTTGTCAGGGCGGCCTGACCATTCCGATTGTTCTTACGGATATCGCAGCCCTTATTTCCGGCGGTTTCAAAGGAATTGTTACTAAGTAAGGAAAAATCTGTCTCGTGCGAAGTGAAGTTCGTTCTCTTCCTCAACTTTTTCTTGAACGCCTCAAGAAAATAATCCCTTCTCAAAAATTTGACGCGGTTGCCAATTTCTTCACCGAATCGAAACCGACAACTTTCCGAATCAATTCCCTTAAAACCTCCCGCGAAGAAGTGCGGAAAAATCTGGAACAGCAAGGTTTTCGTCTTGCGTCTGCATCGTGGTATCCCGATGCTTTTATGCTTCGCGAAGGGCGCTTAAGAGAACTTGAAAAGACTGAAAGTTATTTGAAAGGTGAAATTTACGTTCAAAATCTTTCCAGTATGATTTCTCCTCTTGTGTTAGGTCCAAAACCGGGCGAACGCGTGCTCGATCTTACCGCAGCGCCCGGCAGCAAGACGACTCAGATGGCATGCCTGATGGGAGAGGGACAAATCATTGCCAATGAAAGCGATCAAATTCGGTGCGCGAAGTTGAAAGCAAATCTCGAACTTCAAGGCGCAAAGAATGTAGAAGTCATATTGGGTTATGGGGAATCCATTGGAAAAAAATTTCCTGAGTATTTTGATCGAGTTTTACTGGACGCGCCTTGCAGCGCGGAGGGACGTTTCAGCGTGCGGAAACCTTCTTCGTATAAATACTGGAGTCTCAAAAAAGTTTATGAGGTGGCCAAAATTCAGAAGAAACTTCTTTTTTCGGGGATAGCAGCGCTTAAAAAAGGAGGGGTTTTGGTTTATTCCACTTGCACCTTCGCTCCGGAGGAAAATGAAGGTGTTTTGAATGAGGCGCTTGAGAAATTTGGAGAAGCGACTGAGATTGAACCTGTTCATTTTTCGATTCCCAACCAAATGATGGGATTGACTTCGTGGGAAGGAAAAAAATTTCACACTTCTTTGAAGAAAGCGATACGAGTTCTGCCAACGTTTGAGATGGAAGGATTTTTCGTTGCCCGGTTGAGGAAAAAAGGTTAAATTTATGAGGGGTCGAAAACACCCCGACCCCTCAAAAAAGTAATCAAGCATAGGAAAATCAATATGGAAAGCAAAAATTTCAGAAAGAAGAAATTGCTTACAGCTTCAATCGCCGGATTGCTTGTTCTGAGTGGAACGTTAGCAGCGTCTCAGGTAGTGCATGCAGAAGAAATAGGTTGCTATGGAGTGAACGCTTGCAAAGGGCAAGGGGAATGCCGGAGGAAAAGGGTCTTCGTGCTCTGGTAAAAACGCGTGCAAGGGCAAAGGGACCCTTCAACTTTCATCAGCAGATCTTTGCAAAAAAATTGGTGGGTCAGTCGTTTCAATGGATCATTGAAAACCATTTAGAGAATTGGGGACATCCTCTCTGTTGCAATTCGGTGTGTGGATGTTTTTGTATTTGGGATGTACAATTTGATCGATCCGTATTACACTCACCCACATGTCGATTACAAGCGTGCGGAAAAATCAAAAGCTTTTTTTTGCGGTGCTGGCTGTTTTTCTTTTGATCGGCCTTTTTTGCACTTTGTTGCATCATCACACCGACGGTCAGGATCACGCTGATTGCGTTGTTTGCCGTCTCGCTCAACAAGTTGTCGGCTTTTTCGTTTTTGCTTTAGTCGCTTTAATTAGTCTCGCCCTCAGTTCAAGAAAATGCTTCGTTGTTCCTCCCACACATTTTACTTCTCTTTTTCTTTCCTCGAGCCTCAAGGACCGCGCACCCCCGATTTTCGCCTAACACTTTCTTACCTTTCGTTTTTCAATTTAGTTTTTAATTTACTTTTCCAAGGAGGTAAGCCATGCGTTTATGGTCAGCATTAGTTCTATCATTTTTTGTTTGCGTTCTAGTTTGTAATGAAGCACACGCCAATGAAGGAGCACTTGGTGTTTTTAGGAGTGAAATGGAAACGCTTAAACAAATGGTTCAGGGGCTTCAATCACAAGTTGGAGAACTGACTTCGACAGTCAAATCGCAAAATGAGGTGATTCAAAAACAGAGTCTCAAAATCGCAGCTCTTGAAAGAGTAAAAGAGTCAACTCCTCAGCAAGCGACAGCTCAACCAATACCTGTTGGAGCTCCGAGGACAGCAGGAATCATGGGTTTTAATCCTGAAATCGGATTGGTTGGGGATGTCGAAGCAAAATTAACTCAGAATAAAGCCGATGAGAAAGGCAATAATACCATTGCGCTTAAGGAACTTGAACTGAATCTAGCTCAAGTTGTAGATCCTTTTTCACGTCTGGACGCCGTTATCAGCTTCAACGACAGTTTGGAAAATCAAAATGTGAGTATCGAAGAGGGCTATTACACCCGATGGGGACTTCCGCTTGGGTTTCTTGGGCAAATCGGCAAATTTCGTTCCAAGGTTGGCAAACAAAACCTTCTGCATCTTGATCAATTGGATACAGTTGATTATCCGCTTGTCGTTAAGGATTTTTTTGGTGAAGAAGGACTCGCTTCATCAGGAGCTCGTCTTCAAAATATGATTCCTAATCCTTGGGATATTCCGATTGAAATTACGGGAGAGATTCTCCGCGGGAATAATGGAAATAGTTTCTCCGGTATTTCAAGACGGCCGATTTTTAATTCCCACGTCAAAACCTATTTTGACGTTTCTCAGGATGCAAACGTAGAGCTTGGTTGGACGACCTTGTTCGGTGATGAGAATCCACCTATTACGATCATCAATTCAATGGGGAGCGCAGTTTCTTATACGCGCCCTGAAGGGCAGGACCGTTATGGTGTAAAAGTATTTGGCGGAGATATGACTTTCAACTGGTTTTTGCCGGAAGGCCGCAAACTTAAATGGCAGAACGAAATTTATTTCCAAGATCGAACAAGTCGTACCCACGCAAACAGCCGTCCATGGGGATTTTATTCCTTGCTGGATTTCAGGCTTTCGCAGAGGTTTAGCGCCGGCGTGCGTTTCGATTATCTCGAACCCTTAAATGTGCGAGGCCAGGATCATCATACCATTGGCATCTCACCCTACCTTGTTTTTTGGCAGAGTGAGTTCGCTGATTTTAGGCTTCAGTATTCTCGTCTTGATTTCGCAAGCGATCGCGAGAAATCAGACAACGCACTCTTTTTGAAGGCGAACTTTTTGATCGGCGCACACAAACATCCGGTTCAATAATGTGATTTCGTCATTGCAAAGAAGCATGGCGATTGAAGCAATCTGTCATCCCCGAATGCTGTAATCGGGGATCTAGATTCCCGCTTTCGCGGGAATGACATTTTGGATTGTCGCTTCGCTTGCAATGACGAGTAAAGGAGAATTAGATGAAAATCAAAATCGATCTTTTTTACATATTTCTCATCTTATTTTTTTTATGTCAATCGCCTTGTCTGTTTGCGGCGGAAAAAATTAAAATCGTAACCACAACCAGCACGCTTGCCAGCATTACCAAAGAGATTGCTTATGATAAGGTCGACGTTTATTCGATCGCTTCACCAAAACAAAACATCCATTTTTACGCGCCAACTCCCAGAAATGTTTTGAAAGTGAAAAAATCGGAAGTGCTTGTCCATCAAGGATTGGATTTAGAAGCTTGGCGGGGTCCTTTGCTGAACGCTGCTGGGAATCCACGCTTTTTAGGTGGAGGAAATTTTTCGATCGATGTTTCAAAAGGAATTTCGTTGCTTGAAGTTCCTACTTCTTTGTCTAGAGCGGAAGGAGACATTCATCTTTATGGAAATCCTCATTATGTTGTGGATCCAGAAAATGCGAAAATCATGGCCACCAACATCTCCGAAGGTTTGGCAAAGGCGTTTCCTCAAGATGCCGATTATTTTAGGAAGAATACAGAAGCGTTTAATCGGAAACTTGATGAGAAGATTAAAGATTGGCTCGGGCGAATGGCATCTTACAAAGAAACTCCCATTGTGACCTATCATAGGAGTTGGTCCTGTTTCGCCGAGAGATTCGGTTTCGTGATCGTGGGAGAAGTAGAGCCAAAGCCCGGGATTCCACCGACGGCAAAACATATTGCTGAACTTATGAGGGTGATGAAAGAAAAGGGTGTGAAAGTGATCATTAAAGAGTCTTTTCAAGAAAATAGCACACCAAAGAAAATAGCATATGAAACAGGTGCTCAAGTTGTTACTTTGGCACAAGCCGTTGGCGAAACAAAAGAAGCTCGCGATTACATTTCAATGATGGAACAGGATATTCAGCTTCTCGAACAAGCTCTTTCGGCGAAGAAGGGAATTTAGAATGAGCAACTTTCTGATTTTGATGTGGAAGCCACTTCTTGCCTGTTTGATTCTTACGGGAATCCACACCTATCTGGGTGTTCATGTGATTGAAAGAAAAGTTATTTTCGTCGATTTGGCGTTAGCTCAAATTGCCGCTTTAGGAGCGGTCATTGCTTTTCTTTTTGGATTTGATCTCCATGGACAAGCCACGTATTGGTTTTCTTTAGCCGCTACTTTTATAGGCGCGGTTATTTTTTCGATTACGCGAACCCGTAGAGAAAAAATTCCACAAGAAGCCATTATTGGGATTGTTTACGCTGTCTCTGCTGCGGCCGCAGTTTTGATTTTGAGCCGAGCAGCAGAAGGAGATGAAGAGATTCGCCACATGCTTGTGGGCAATATTCTTCTCGTCGATCTTCATGAAATTGTGAACATGACAATTCTTTACGGTTTGGTCGGTTGTTTTCACTGGTATTTTCGCAAGACGTTCATCTTGATCTCAACAGAACCAGAAGAAGCTTTCCGAAAGGGTGTTTCTATAAAAGTGTGGGATATTGTTTTTTATTTAACCTTCGGACTTGTGGTCACAAGCTCCGTTCATATTGCAGGGGTGCTGCTTGTTTTTTCATTTCTCATCGTTCCCGCGGTCGGAGCTATTTTTTTATCGGAAAAGTTATCTGCGAGACTTTTCCTCGGCTGGGCAATAGGAGCCACGGCTAGTTTCATTGGGATTTTGCTTTCTTATTACTATGATCTCCCAACAGGAGCAACGGTGGTCTGCGTTTTTGGAGGACTTTTGGTTCTCATTGCCGCTTTGAAGACAGCAATTTAAGTATTAAAGCCCCGCCTTGACTTTCGCGACCTCGTGGTGTATCTTTTTCACTGAAATGGCAATCCATTTAACTTATTAAAAAAGGAGATAAAATGAAGAAGTATTTAGTCGTAGCAGCAGCATTGGTATTCAGTTTTTCCACGTTTTTCGGTCACAATTTATTAGCTGAAGAAGCAAAGCAGCCGGCCGTTCAAGAAACGAAAGCCTCTGTGCCAGAAGCAACCCCAGCAGCTCCAGCAGGAGATGAGACAGAATTTTCTTATGGCACAGTGAAGAGTGCAGGCGCTGATCAGCTTGTGATCAGCGAATATGATTATGACAGCGACAAGGACGTCGATGTGACTTACAGCGTTCCAGTAGGGACAAAATTTGAAAACGTCGCCTCGCTACAAGAAATCAAAACCGGTGATGCGGTTGATATTGATTTCTTGGTTAAGAACGGTCAGAAAGTAGCGTCTTCCATCACGGTTGAGAAAGCTACAGCAGAGAATGAAGAAGCTGCTCTCGGCGTTGCCGACGAAGGTGTGCCTGGGAAAACCGAATAGTCGTTCTCGTCTTAGGCTTGGTTTTCATTTCCTCGTCATTTCATTTTGTAGGGTTTCTAATTCCTGGAACGGATCCCACGCGGAATCTCTATGACTTCTCCTCATCAGATTCATAGGTAACCTCCTTTTGATTTCAAGCTTATGGGAATAATTTCCCAACGGTTATTATGCGAGAAGAGGTGGCTTTTGGTAAGGAATCGTGGTAGGCTACGGCCTAAAAATTATGGAACTTATTTATCAAATTGGAACAATCGCTAGTTTTTTGCTCCCGCTTTTTAATATTCCTCTCGTTTTGAGGATTGTGAAGCGCAAATCTTCAGATGACATCAGCATCGTCTGGGCCAGCGGTGTTTGGATTTGCATCCTCCTTATGACACCTCGGACGCTCACATCGAGTGATTTGGCCTTCAAATTGTTTGGCATCATGAACATTATTTTTTTCACACTGGTTGTTTTCTTCACGCTGAAGTATCGGTTCTTTAAAAAGAGCTAGCACAGAGCACAGAAACCGAAGGAAAATCACTTCACACCTTATCTTCAGACCGTTTGCCTTTTTCAAGCCTTTCTCTTAGCATTATTTGAAATACCATTTCCCATCGCCCCTTGACAATTAAAAGCCATGTGGTATAGTTTTTGTAATCCCTTAGCGGGAGGGGAGGCGTAGAGTGGAGGGGTTAACTTTTTCTGGCTGTAGTCGAGATTTAAGAGGAGATGATAAACTCTCCTTTAGATTTCAGGGATTCGCGGGTGCTGTTGGCCGAAGAGTCGAAAGACG
>OBEQ012433456.1_pt1 | contig 11647 bp, 10 predicted proteins | sample 1670901 | NCBI WGS metagenome assembly OBEQ01 (sample SAMEA104232315, study PRJEB22302) | groundwater metagenome | biome: forest; feature: aquifer; material: groundwater | place: USA | collected 2011-08-07 | depth 5.4 m | reverse complement strand
GGGGCGCAGTCGCCGCAACGCTCGCCTCGAAAGCCATTGAATCAATGACGCTCACGTATTACTTTTGGAAGTTGCGTGATCATCCTCTTTCATAAAGTACGCGACTCCCCGTGCGGGGTACTCTTTTACATAGGGGCTTATGCCGCGCTCAACAAAAAACTCGAAGAGCGCTTTTCGGGCGCCAACCCACTTTTTATAGTCATCAATAACCACGTATCCTCCGGGCACCACCTGGTCATAGAGTTCTTGGAGGCAGTATTTTGTCGGCTCATACAAGTCTGCATCGAGTCGAAGAATTGCGATTTTCCCTATTGCGTGTTTGTGGGCGGGTACCGTTTCGCTGAACCAGCCCTTGATGACGTGAACGCGATCTCTTTCCGAATGTGCGACCCGATCAACAATCTCCCATACGCTCTCCTCGGGGACTTTTAGGTATCCTTTGGTAACTTTCTCCAAATCTTTCTTGGTGCCTACGGTATCGGCCTCGTGGGGCCTGGAGAGCCCCTCGAATGAATCAAAAAGCCACAGCGGGTTCGCCTGTTTGCCTCGTGAGACCCGAGCCATAAAGGCACCGCAACCACCCCTCCCGCACCCCATCTCAACGATTGAGCCGTGGACGTGGTGCGCCCCAAGCCACATGAGTATGTCGTACATTTGGCAGAGACCCGCGTAGGTGAGTTGCGTGTACGGGAAGACTGCCCGTATGAGCGGGTACAGTAGGATTTTTTTAGGGTGCGTGAGCAAGAAATCAACGGGCAAATCCGCCGCAGTTAATCGCCGATTACTGTTGTGGTGTGTTGCCATGTTAGTCCTGGGGTCGAGCACCAAGGATTAGTTTTAGTGCGGCGAGACTAAGTTTTAACACCTTCTGCTGGATTCGTAGTACGAGCGCTCTACCCGGCGAGAGTGTACCGGGCGCGAAGTACCCTTTTGTCGGGACGCCCATGGGGTCCTCGCCTTCTGACGAGTGGTACTGCTCGTGGAGTGAGCCGGCACCAATGTCGCGTACGTACTTGCCCTGGAGTGGTGTTACGAACGTGCCCGCGTGCGTCTTTTTAAACAGGACCGCAACAAGGAGGTTCCCATACGGGGCTACGCCCAAAAGGCCTGCCATAAAATAAAAGTGTGTTCCAAAGTAAGACGGTTTGAGCATGTTGAGCACCGGCCGCTCGCGGTCGATGAATGCGAGTATCTCGATGGTGTAACCATTTGCCGCGGCGAGATCAAGGAAGAAGCGCGGTTGATAGTTAAAAAAACCGTGGTTCGCATACCCTATCGCTGGCAACACGTGGAGCATATACCCGCCTGTTGCGGTAACGGAATGTGCGTTTTCAAAAAAGTTCGCCTGATTGATGAGGTGCTCGGACACACCAATGTTAGTTACCAGTTCGTATGTTTCGGTAAAGTGATATTTTTCTTGCAGGTTTTCATTCAGGTCCATGATGAGGTTTTCTCCGTAGTCGCTGATATCAATTGCCTGGTACGAACGGAAACCAAGCGCTCCGAAAAATGCCTTCATGTGGGGTACCCTGTCACGCGGGTTGTGAGCCGGGACAACGTTTTCAAACGGTATAAGCGCATCGGCCTCGGTATCTTTTCGGCCAGCACGGAGAGTTTTTTGGATATCACGGATGGCAGATTGAGAAATGGAGTATGTTTGTGCACCGAGCTCGAGAACGCATGCACCGTGCGGCACCTTCCCGCTCGCTACCAGGGAGCCGACAACACGGGCCGCGTACGGAATAAACATAGTGGACAGTTTACATGACCCCCCGGGGCGACAGGAAGCGTGCCACAAGTCTCTCCAGGAGAAGATTGGAAAAATCTACTCCGTAGACAAAAAAGTAATTTCGAAGCAGGAGAACTCCCGTGCGTGCCCTCCACCCTGACACGCGCCGGGCAAAAAGGAGGCCAGTATAAAAGGCCCCCCACCGTGCTCGGAGCACGTACCCTTCAGAGGTCAGAAGGTGCAGGAGGTCAATCATCTTTTTGCCCGCGCTCAAATGATCATGGAACTCGAGAACGATTTTGTCGATTTTTTTGAAATACCGTGTCGGTAGCGCAAAAAAGATTTCGAACTCGGCCCCCTCGCAGTCTGATTTGAGAAACGCGCACTGTGCAATACTGTTTTTATCAAACACCTCAACAAGAGGAATGCAATCGACCGCTACAGACTCTTGAGATTCGCCGTACAAACTCGAGCGCGCCGAGTCACCGCCGGTATGCAAGAGTATCTTCTTCGTACTATCGGCAATAGCATTTGCAGAAACGACAATGTTCTGCAGCCCGTTTAACCCGATATTTTCTTTCAGCTTCAGCATATTCTCCGGTTGCGGCTCGAACGCATACAGTATGCCGCGGGGCGCCAAGGAGGCGGCGTACAGAGCAAACCTCCCTATGTGCGCGCCGATGTCAATAATGGTATCGGACTCGTGAATCTCAAATCCCTTCGGTGTATATTCCTCCCCTGACACCAATCGCTCCAGAATGTAGCGCTCATCGCCTGACTGCGTATCACTACGAATCTTAAATTTAAGGCCGTCGGGCAACTGAATGACAGTGGTATCGGACATTTTCCAATAATACCCCTCATGTTAGACTTCACCAAAGGTAGCCCTCTCTCATGCTATGGCACGTCTCCGAATCACTGAATACCGGGCAAAAAGGCTCCTCGTCGGAGCCGCGTATCGGGGCATACCGTTTACCCAAGGCGGTGGCGAGCCACTCCCGAAAACAGGTGTGTATGCGGTAAAAGTCGACCAGGGCATCAAAAAAAGGCTTGGACAGGGGCTTGTGGCGCTTAACGTACCGGCAAAGAAAATACTCCGCGCAACAGCCACGTGGCGGAAAAAAGGATTTTCTCGTTTCATCGCAGAGCCCATGTTCCCGCATGCCGCAAAAGAGGAGCAGTATCTGTCACTTGAGCGCATACGCTCGGGCATACGGCTTTTACACAGGGCGCACGGCGGCGTGTCTGTTGAAGAAAACAACACCGAAACTCGTTCATACCTCATTGTCTCGGGCGACGATATCGCCTCTGCGGCAAAGAGTACGTTACTCCCCGTCGCATTCCTCAAGCACCTTGTTGACACATGTGAGACAAATCACTGGTCGTTTGTTGAAATTAATCCGCTGGTGATGCGCGGCTCGGTGCCACACCTCCTTGACACTGCGGTACTCGTTGATGGTGCTGCCGAGCAAGTGGTGAGGGGGGCGTGGACGAGAGCCGACGTCCCCGACAACACACACCACCCGGCTGAAGTTGAAGTTCAAAACCTTCAACATACCAGCCCCGCATCATTTAAACTGTCAGTGCTGAATCAAAACGGGAGTCTCTTTCTTCTTCTTTCAGGCGGCGGAGGTTCATTGGTTGTGCTCGACGAACTCGCCAATCGCGGCGTGCTGGGCGACGTCGGCAACTACGGTGAGTACGGCGGCGGCCCGACCCGTGAAGAGACGTACCTCTACACGCGCGCACTTTTAAAGTTGCTCCTTGGCTCAAAGGCAAAAAAGAAAGCTCTGATTATAGCTGGAGGTATAGCGAACTTCACCGATGTCAAGGCAACGTTTGAAGGCGTACTTGATGCACTTTCGGAAGCGGTACAACTGTTAGAGAAGACGGGGGTGCGAGTATTTGTGAGACGCGGGGGTCCGCATGAACGTGATGGGCTCACACTCATGCGCACGTTCTTGGATGCACACCACCTTTTAGGAAGCGTCGATGGTTCGGAGGCTCCCCTCACGAGAGCGGTTGACAGGGCTGTCGCTTACATCCGCTCATGAATATTTTGAAAGCGATTCGGAGCGGGAAGACGAACACGGTTGTGGTCGGGAACCACCAATCCATCATTCAATCAATGCTCGATTTCGATTTTCTGATACATCGGAAAGAGCCGTCAGTAAAGGCTGTACTCACCACAGGGCGAACCGCTCTAAAGTTCTTCTATGGTTCCGGCGAGGTGTTGTTACCGTGCTTCCGTAGCTATGCGGAGATGCGGCATCATGTTCCTGAAATTCATTGGATGCTTAACGTGCAGTCAGGTCGCAGGGCGCTCGACACGACCCTCGATTTTTTTCATGCATTTCCGAATGCGCTTGGCGGTATTATTTTTGCCGAAAATGTTCCCGAGCGAAATGAAATTCAATTGTTCAACACATTTCGGGGTAAGAAATTTATATTGGGCCCGGCGAGTGTCGGTCTTTTGGTACCTGGCGCGCTCAAACTCGGCGCGGTAGCCGGTACCGACATCGAACAGTTATGCGCGGCACGCGTAGGAACGCGGGGTCGAGTTGCGGTTATATCGACGTCAGGAGGCATGACGAATGAGTTCATCCGTTCAGTTGTTCACGCCGGAAAACGCATCTCGTTCGCGGCGGCAGTCGGTGGTGAGCGATTCGCCGCTTCCTCTCTTGCCGATGTATTTTTGCTTGCGGAAGAGGACCCGCACACAGAGGCGGTTGTCTACTTTGGCGAGTTGGGCGGAACTGATGAATACGAACTGGTGACGCTCATACAGCAGAAACGCTTTACAAAAAAAGTCCTCGCTCACATTGCGGGGAGCGCTGATCAGTTTTTCAATGACCGCATGCAATTCGGCCACGCGAAAGCACTGGCACGCTCACCCGACGAAAGCGCCAATGCAAAGAAAGAGGCACTAAAAAGTGCCGGGGTTCATGTCTTTGACTCATATTCGGACTTTCTGAACGCACTCCCCACATTGCCAGGCGCTCCAATCCGAGATACCGTGATGGAGACCAACGTCTTTATGCACCGACAAAAAAGTATCCTTTCCACACGGACCGTTGGTGACCCCGATACTATTGAAAATTTTGTTACCGGCCGAAAACTCACTAAGACCCGTACCCCATTCACGAAGGCGATTCTTGCCGCGTTGATGGATAGAGACATACAGTCAGCCACCACCGTCGCCTTTACCGAGGCGGTATTTGACCTCCTCATTGACCACGGGGGTGCAGTCTCCGGAGCAGTAAACACCATGATAACTGCCCGTGCCGGACGCGATATGGCAACGTCTCTGGCAACCGGCCTCCTCACCGTGGGACCCCGGTTCGGGGGAGCAATGAATGCGGCGGCAGACGTGTTTCGCTCGGCAGTCTCTTCAAAGAAAAGTGCGACCGCGCTGGTCGCCGAAATGAATACTGCCGGTGTGTTGATCCCCGGCATAGGGCACAAAAAGTATCGTGTCGGTTTAGATGACCCGCGTGTAAAAAAACTTTCGGCATTTGCGACGCTCCTCAAAAAACACCCCCACTATGACTTCGCGCGCGCGATAGAGAAGGTAACAACCGCTAAGAACGGCTTACTCATTTTGAACGTGGACGGCGCGATTGCGGCGCTGTTTCTTGACATCTTGAGTGAGTGCGAAAAGTTGCCGAGCAGAGAACTTGACACGCTGATTCGTGCTGAATTTTTCAACGCGTTTTTCATTATTCCGCGCAGTGTCGGCTTTATCGCTCATTACATGGAGCAAAAAATGCACGACGAAGGCCTCTTCCGTCTGCCAGATGCACTTTTATTTGTCAGAAAGTCAGGAGGGAAAAAACAATCCCGACGTTAGTGTATCTTTGTCAGTGCTGTAAACTCCGCCGCGTACCACCGAGTGGTTTCTGCTTTGTGTTGTCTCTCGACATGGTCGAGCGAATCACCGACACTTCCCTGCTGCAAGACCGGAAATTCAGGCGTGAATCGAATTGAAGGAACTGCGCTTACTCGTGCGTTGATTGCGTCAATAGTGTCCAGAGATTTCGTAACGACCCCCTCGTGGAGTGGTCCGTGGATATACACACACTTGAGGCCCGAATCATGACAGAGCTGTCCCAGCATCTCCAGAACTTCGGGCTTGGACGGATCAATGACAGAGGAAAGCGGGCGTACAGAGTCAACTCCGAGCCCCCCGTTTGCGTATGTTTTGTCATTTTGTTTTATGAAGTCGTCTTCGATTGCAAACACCGGAGGGCCGCCCCACTGGTACTCGAGCGCCCATAGAATCTCTTTCGGATTAAAAAGATACTTCGCAACTGCAAGAGGGTGTGTGCAGAGGCGCGGAAAAGCGCACGGCGGCAACCCACGTTCTGTGTCCAGCACTCCCTGCTCGGAAAAAGGACGACGCCAGACATCGAGTGACTGCACCACAAGCACGTACCGAATCGTTGGATGAGCATGCAGTGCCTGTCTCAACATGGTGTAAGACCCCTCGATACCGAAACTGCCGGTGAGCGCGAGGTTGAGTGTGCGGGTACCCGTGAGTGAGGAAAACAAATCGGCCGAAATGGCGTTCCCCGCCGAACTGTCACCCACCACAACAGTGGTAATGTGTGATGCCGTTGTCAGTTTTTGCAATTGGTATTGAAGGAGGAGATCATTCTGTGTATAAGGAATATTCATCGAGTAGAGGACGAATGACACACCGCCAATACCAAAAACGGCAACCGCGACAAACGCGATAAATTGTTTTACAAAACGTTTGTACACGTACGGGTCCATGTTAGAAGTTGAAGTAGATAAACGCGCTCACATCATCCATGTAGTACAGAACGAAGAGGAACATGATAGCCATTCCCAGAAACCACCGATACGTCGGCCTAAATCGCTTGGAGAGCTCTTCTACGTTGTCGAAGAAGAGGCATACGACAAACGAGGCGCCGATGAGGAGGGCAGCCCACAGAATGCTCTCTGACGGTCCCCACGCAAACAATTTCTCAAATGTTACTCCGGGAACTGCGGTTACGGAGAGAAATACCGGGAGCGAGACGCCGTGGAGGCCTACCATACTACCTAAGATATCCATCGCCCTGCCGATAGATGGCGCACGAAAAAAAACCCACGCCGCATTAATGAATAGAAGTGTGAGTACCTGCGATGGGATTTTCCCTATGGCAATGCCGGTACGCTCGAAGAGGCTACTGATAATCAGTCCGAATCCGTTTAAAAGTCCCCATACGATAAATGTCCAACCAGCGCCGTGCCACAGTCCGCCGAGCCCAAAGACGATGAGCGTGTTTCGTGCCGTCATAAGTGCCCCATGACGATTACCTCCGAGCGGGATGTACAGGTACTCGCGGAGGAATCGGGTCAGGGTCATGTGCCAGCGTTGCCAAAACTCACGAATAGATGCGGCTTTGTATGGTGAATTAAAGTTCAAAGGAAGACGAATATTAAAGAGGAGGCCAATGCCGATTGCCATGTCCGAATAAGCGCTGAAGTCAAAATAGAGTTGGAAGGAATACGCGAGGCTCGTTACCCACGCCTCAAGCAGGGTGAGCGTGTGGAGGGAATCAAAACCCGCGCTCGCCCATACCGATAGCGAGTCGGCAAACAGTACCTTCTTGAAGAGCCCTGCGATGAGCATAAAGAGTCCGAGCGCAATGTTTTGATAGTTTGGCTTCCAGAGCGTCGTATCGGAAAATTGCGGCATCATTTCCTTGTGGTGGACAATAGGGCCAGCAATAAGGTGCGGAAAAAAAGTCACAAAAAGTCCGTAGTAGCGAAAGTCTCCGTGACCCGCTTCACGCCGGTATACATCAACGAGGTATGCAATCTGCTGGAATGTAAAGAAACTTATACCCAAGGGGAGCACAATGTGCCAAAGGTCAAACGAGGTTCCTGTAATATTGTGTATCGTCGAGAGAAAAAAGTTTGTGTACTTAAAGTACCCGAGGAGTCCCAGGTTAAGAGCAACACCAAGGGCCAAAAACGCCGACCGCACGGTCGGCACCTGATTGCGTGACAAAAAAAATCCAAATGCATAGTTTACGCCAATGGATCCTAAAAGAAGCGGGAGGTAGAGCGGATTCCAGTAGGTGTAAAAAATGAGCGAGGAGCAGAAGAGCCAAAATGTCGCTACGGTGTGCCGTTCAAAAGCGTGCAGAAAGAAGTAGACAATCCAGGTAATGGGCAGAAAGAGGAAAAGGAACTCATATGAATTGAATAACATGGGGCGTTACCGCGACACCGTCAACCCAAGGTGATGGCGCACCTTCGAGTAGAGCGACTCAGCAAGGGGGATGTGGAAAAGAGGATCACCATCCACCTCCCCGATGATATTGGTGAGGCGCCTCGTGTACGGCGTCTCGCCACGGGGCGAGACGCCGTGGATGCTGTCGATGGTATTGAGGAAGAAAATGAGACGGTTTGGTGCATATGATACTGAAGAGACCTTCTCTACATACTTTTCTTTCACCAGTCGTTGACCATAAAAAGACGGGTTCCTCGTCGCACGGTAGAGCTCAAGTTCCCCCCCTTCGGAAGTATCTTCGTGGTGCCTGAAGTACAACAGCGAGGCAAAGAGCTCGTTCTGGTGGTCGAGGTGAGGACCTTTCACTGAACTTACTTTTTTAACCGGGCTGTTGATGCCCGGCTGGCAGTCCATCCACACGTCAGCAGTTTTATCTTTGAATCGAATGCCGGTGTGCATCGGGAGTGAGAGCTTGGGATAGTATGCGGAAAGCGCGGTTTCAAAAACAGTGAACACATCCTCAAGAAATTTTTCAGATGTATGATAGCGCACAAACTCCTGCCAGAGGGGGCTCAAGCGGGTACCCCGAAGTCCGTCAACGGCAGAAATTTGGTATCGCGTGTTATTGGCAAATCCCGAGTACCCGTCGATGCGATATTCGAACGGATACTCATTTTCGAGCTCGTGGTACAGCTCCCCATCAAGTGCGTTGTCCAAAACAAGGTGCGGAAAAGGCTTCAAGTGAACGTCGGCGTGCTTCGCGTTTTTTAAAATAGAATGAATCATTGGTGTGGAATATACACCATCATACCGGCGGCAAACAAACTCGGAACAATGTGCTTGAGTAGGGGCACGCCCTGGTAGGTATGAATGTGTGCGTGCGGTATACCGTTTGCGGCGAGCCACCAGTGCATATCGCGGACGGTCCAAAATCGCAAGTGCTCTGACGGGAACACCACCCACTGGAGCGGGAATTTTCCAAATAACAATCGGAGACGATACGTAAAGAATCCTGAGTTTGGGATTGAAATGAAGACGCCTCTTTTTGCGATGCGACGCGCGGTAGCAAAGAGCGCCTCTGAGTCGGGCATGTGCTCAATAATCTCAAACATAATCACGTAGTCCGCCTCGGGGAGTAGAGCGTAGTTCTTTGAATCGGCAAGTTCAAGATGCATGCCCTCGAAGCCCTTCTGCTTCAGTGCTTCGAGCGCGACTGGCGATGCGTCAACACCAATGCCGCGGAGGCCGGGTCGGCTATCTTTGAGGTACTGCAATACTCCGCCGTCGCCCGAGCCTATATCAAGAACGGTCGTCGGACCGTCACCCGGCAAGATTGAGAGCACATACTCTGCGCGCTCCTTTTGCCAGTTTGACAGCCCCACGCCGTCGCCCCGGCCCCTCTCCGACCAATACGTATCTAAGGAACCTCGGAGGCTGGTCTTGGGATAGAGGAAGATGTCTCGCCACCACTTTTTTAAAAGAAACATATTGTCCTAGTGTAGCGCATCACGAATAATACTCCGTAGGGTTGCAACAAGTTTTAAATCTGACACGAGTTTTTTCTTCCTTTCATCAAGTATTGCATGGGGCGTTGTTGCGGCCGCTTCAATCGAGGCACAGACCGAGGCGAGCGGTAGGGTGCCGGCAAGCCCCTCGGTTACTATGGTTCTGCCGTATTCCATGCTCGTTTCCATGCGGAGAACCGGCACCTCGACTGCAATCATGTCATACAAGAATGTCGAATAAGCCCCGACGGCAACGCTCGGCCGCGGGACTTCCGACAGCCACTCCGAGACACGGATACTACCCCACGGTACACGCTCGTACTTGTTGCACTGCGATTCACGGGTCAGATCCGGCCGGATTTTAAAATAGACGCTAGTGTCGGGGCACGCCGCGAGCGCCTTGAGGTACTCGGACACCTCTCCTTTGTTGCTCTCGGTCTCGTGCGGGACGACAACAACACGTTCAACTGCTTTGGGGGCAAATGGGTCTTCCAAAATCGACGGTGCGCCCCCCACCACAATGGAAGACTGGGGGTATACCGAGCCTAACTGCTTGAGAACACGCACCCAGTACTCGCTCCATACGACTAGGCAATCAGCCCTGAGGTACCGTTTACCGCCAAACACGGGGCTCCCGAGCCAGCCCGGGTGGTACGGGCTGTAGTGCCCGCCGCCGTGCTGAAGTACGACAGTCCTAATGGTGCACCTCCGGCACGCCTCGACAAGTGCATGGTAGTGGCGCGCATCGTCAACACCGATCATGAGTCGAACTGCAGAGAGCTTGAGCACTATTTCAAAAAACTCGGTGCGGAACGCAATGAGCGGAAAGAGTGCGACATACTTTCGTATCACATGTGCAATAAACTTTTTTTCATCATCGGTACCGCTCACACTCTCGAGCCTTAGCGGCTGCTGGCGCGAGATACCGACGGCGCGAAGTGCGTACCAGAGGGCGTCAATGCCCTCGAGGTAGAGTGCGGGCCGCAGACGCGTAAGTGCATTGAAAAATGTCGACTTCCCCAGCACGGTATGGAAACACTCAACGTACCGCGCGTGTTCATCCTTCAGTGCTTCATACAGCGGCGCAATTCGAAAATCAGAGTGCGTATTTCGGTCACTCACCTTGTCAACAGAAAAGATAAGGACCTTCTGCCTCCCGATAATCAGCCAGAGCGTGCCAATGAGGTTGCCGAGGGCAACCGCCGCGAAGGTGAAAGCGATTTTTAAAGACGGGGCGCGGAGCGCCCCGTCCCACTCTCTGTATGCATCAAAAGAGCCGAGCTTGAGGTAGGTGATGATTTCGGCATCCACTAAAAATTGCTGGAATGATTGCCAGATTGCTTCATCCTCCATATACGAGTGCTCTGCAATGGGCACACCGTTCACGACTGTCCGGTTGATAGCATCGAGGAGCGTCCGCTCGCGGTTAAAATCCCGGTCCATTGATACCATACTAGTGCCGAACCACGAATGATACAATCACCAAGATGCCGCGCGGAATCTACATTCAGTCTAATAGGAAGCAGTACCTGGGCGCCAAGGTTGCCAAGTACGCGCTCGAAACCCGAGGCCGTGCACGTGAGCGGGGCATATCCGTGACCATTATGCAGGTCGACGATATGCCGCTCTATACCTCCTACGCCGGGATGACGTACAAGCGCGAAAAGGAGACGCGCACGCACGACCCCAAGGACCTGCAATTTTTCACCCTCTCACGGTTCATGCCGCCGGAGTTGATGCACTACGAGGGCCGCGCCGTCGTCATTGACCCGGACATTTTTGCGCTTCAGGATATCGGCCCTCTGTTTGAGCTCGGGCTCGGCGAGTCGCGGCTCGCGGCGTGCAGGGAAAGTTATTGGTGGGACACCAGCATGATGGTTTTGGATTGTGCAAAACTCAAGAACTGGAATATCAAGACACTTCTTGAAGGTCTTAAAAACGGTACCGAAGACTACTCAAACTGGATGCGCCTCTACAGTGAGAAAAATGTCTACGAACTCCCGCGGTACTGGAATTCCATCGACAAGCTCGAACCCGCGACCAAAATGCTTCATACCTCAAACCGCTTGACCCAGCCTTGGAAAACGGGTTTGCCCGTTGACTTTATCCCCGGCACAGTGCCGAAAATGTTCGGCCTTATCCCCCGCTTTTGGGTAACGCATCCCT
>OBEQ011257899.1_pt1 | contig 11647 bp, 12 predicted proteins | sample 1670901 | NCBI WGS metagenome assembly OBEQ01 (sample SAMEA104232315, study PRJEB22302) | groundwater metagenome | biome: forest; feature: aquifer; material: groundwater | place: USA | collected 2011-08-07 | depth 5.4 m | reverse complement strand
GGAAAACAGCTAATGTAGTTTTGGGATCAGCTTTTGGTAAAGCCGAGGGAATTGTCATTGACACTCATATGATCAGGATGTCCAATAAACTGGGCTTAACAGATAGTAAAGACCCGGTTAAAATTGAACAGGATTTAATGGCCATTGTGCCAAAAGAACACTGGATTGACTTTCCTTTAATGTTAATCCTACACGGCCGCCACTTTTGCACAGCCCGGCCACATACATGCGAAAATTGTCCACTCGGGGATTTATGCCCGGATAAAAAATAACCATGGAAGATATCAAATCGTCCTTAATGACCTATGAGGAATATTCTGAGAGATCAATTACACCTGGAAAATCTTACATTTATGAGATTGAAAAAGATGATCGAGTTCTTTATTACATCGGAGTTGCCCACATTTATAACCTAACAGATCAACAAATAGAGGGAATGCGAACAAAATTCGCTGAATTTGTCCAAAAAACAAGTGGACGTGATCGCATAGTGTTAGTTGAGGGAGGTATAAGACCAGTGGCCGAAAGTGAGGAAGAGGCTATGAAATCTGGCGGTGAACCAAACTTAGTGACCTTTTGGGCCGCCGGTGAAAATATTGATATTTTTTCCCCTGAACCGGATAGACAACAAGAGGCTAACCACTTATTAGAACAGTTTTCTAAAGAAGAAGTCATGCATTACTATTTTGCCCGCCAAGTTAATCAATGGAATTTAATGAAAAGACCGGTGACGCTGGATACTCATATGGAAAGAACGCTAAAAAGACATCAAGATCTACTTAACTGGGAAGGTTTTGATTTTTCTCTAGAAAATATGATCAAGATTCATCAACAAATAATTGGAAAAGAGTTTAACCCAGAGGATTGGCAGCTCTTCCAAGACTTATCTGACCCTAGAAAGAATATAGCTGCCGCCAATAAGGTTTGTGCAGAAAGTAGCCGCTTTAGAGATACTCATATTGTTTCAGAAATTTTAAGGCTTTGGGGGGAGAAGAAAAATATTTTTATTGTTTATGGAAGAACCCATGCCATAATGCAAGAACCAGCCCTTAGAAAACTTTTAATATGAACAGGGATTTAACTAAATTCCATTGTGTCCCTTGTGAAGGCGGAGTCAAACCATTCACTCTGACCAGATCAAAAGAATATTTGAAGATGACCCGAGGTTGGGAGCTTTTAGCCTCGCAAGGCCAGGCCCTGGAGCCTATGCGAATTCAAAAGAAATTTGAGTTTAAAAATTTTAAAGAAGCTTTAAATTTTGTCAATAAAGTCGGCCGACTAGCCGAATCAGAAAACCACCACCCGGATATTTTTATCCACAATTATAGAAGGGTCACAATTACTTTAACCACTTATTCCATCAAGGGCTTATCGGAAAATGATTTCATAATGGCTTCGAAAATCAATCAGATTTGAGAAGGCATTACAAGCTTTGCGAGCTTGCGAGCAAGGGGCTTATAATGGCTGCAAAAATCAACCAAATAGTTTAATATTATCCTCAAGCGGTGGTAGTTCAGCGGTAGAATGTCTCCTTCCCAAGGAGAAGGTCGCCGGTTCGAATCCGGTCCACCGCTCCAAATTGTTGTATACTTTCACTATGGCTTACAGAACCCGCAGTGCCCGGAGAGTAGCACGAAATAGTAAACGTAATCTTTTTGCCACAATTATTATCTGTGCTTTGATACTTTACGGCACACTCAATTTTATACTCCCCAATTTAATTGGCGGAGTAGGCTTTATTAAGGATTTTGTCAGACCTTCTCAAAAAAACGCTGTGAATATATCCGACGCCTCATCCTTAGCCCCTCCGGTTTTAAGCGTTCCATATGAGGCCACCAATACAGCTCAAATTGATATTAAAGGCTTTGCCACATCTGGCTCCCGGGTCCGGATTTACATTAATGATGAAAAACAATCTGAAGCCGACGCCGATAGCGATGGCACTTTTGTTGTCAAAAAAATCAGTTTAAATTTGGGCACTAATAATATTTATGGTAAAACTTTAGACGATAAAGACCGGGAAAGCTTAACTTCCAAAACAGTTCGACTGATTTACGACGATGAAAAACCAAAGCTTGAGGTGTCCTCTCCAACAGACAATCAGGTTGTTCATGGAGATAAAAAAATTAAAGCGACCGGACAAACAGAACCAGAGGCTAAAGTATTTATTAATGATACTCAAGTAATTCTCTCATCCGATGGCCATTTTTCTTCTGACTATTCACTAAATGACGGCGATAATAATATCTCCATAAAAGCCATTGACAAAGCCTCCAACTCAACCGAGGTAGCCAGAAAAGTCACCTTCCAGCCCTGAATTGTTTTTCCATAATATTTTCTACAATGTAGTCATCAGGAACAGTTTTTAATTTCTGTATTTTTGCCCTTTTTTTCAGAATACCCGCCATGTTAGCAATCAGGTAAAGCTCAGCTTTTAGCACTCCCAGGATATGACCCTTAAATATTAAGTAACGAAGAGTATTAATATGAACCAGCAATATTCTCAACCAGTTGAAACGGTGAAGCAGCAAAAAACCGGGAAAATTTTTAATTACCATAACAATCATATTTTGAAAGACTAAGACATCCCTATCCTTTAGCCTTTTGGAGGTGGCCATTCTCCTGTGATAAATTTTGGCCTTTGGTTCAAACCAGCCTTTAAAACTGGCCAGTTGCGCCCGCAAACAAAAATCCGCATCTTCCATGTAAAAATAAAAATCCTCATCAAAAAAACCAATCTTTTTGAATACCTCCCTTGTAAAAAGCGTCCCCCCGCCTGTCCCCAGGAAAATAAATCGTCCTTCATTAAATACTGGCCCGTCTTTTTGTCCCAAACCATAGGTTAACAGATGTCCTGAAGAATCTAGGTAATCTCCGGCATTATCAATAATCTTTCTGTTTTCATAATTTAAAATTTTAGCTGAAATAAAACCAAGTTCCGAATTTTTATTAGCTGATTCAACTAGAAACTCTACACATCTTTTATCCACTTCCGTATCATTATTTAAAAGAAAGATGTATTCCCCCTTTGATTTTTTTATCCCCTTGTTGACAGCCCGGGCAAAACCATAATTTTTGTCAAGTTTTAAGGTGATAAACTCTGAGAAGTTTTTATTAATCCAAGCAATGCTGTCATCAACAGAACCATTATCCACAATAATAACTTCATAATTTTTATACGTTTGTTTTTTAATTGAAGGCAAACAAATTTTCAAAAGCTCCAAGCCATCCCAATTTGGAATTATTACAGAAACTAAATAGTTTTTGATTGCATTTTTCATAATCCAGTAAAATTCAGAATGTTTACCCAAATCTTTCCCAGCATATATTACATCATTTCCGGGATTTTTGAATCACTTTCCCTGATGAGCTGTGGTAATATGGACATAGAAACTGATTTCGAAAATTAGCAGTCATGCAAATTTTTTTAACAAAATTACGAAGAATTCCAAAGCGCCTGAGTTTAATACATAAGGTAAAAAATTGGAGAGAATTGCTTACGGCAATTCGGGAAGACCGGGGAGGAAGGTTTGTATTCCGGAGTGGGCTGGTTATACATTCCTATGATGGATTCGGTTCAGGAGTTATTCTTGAACAATTAACCTCATTCCAATACGGATCGATACCTTACAATTCAACCGTTATTGATATTGGAGCGCACATTGGAACTTTTACATTGCAGGCCGCTAAAGCGCATCCCCTAAATTGCATATATGCCTATGAACCTTTACCAACAAATTTCAAAATACTGAAAAAGAATATTCAAAGCAATAATTTTAATGAACGTATCTTTTGTTTTCCTTATGCCGTATCCGGTAAAAGAGGCCTGCGTCAACTCGCTCAAAGGGGCTCTCCTCACAGCAGTTTCTCAAGAGCCAACGATGAAAAATATATCAATGTTAAAACCTTAACTCTTTCCGATATTTTTAAGCAAAATAATATCAACCAATGCAGCCTTCTTAAGCTCGATTGCGAGGGCGCTGAGTTTGAAATTCTTTATAATACTCCCAAAGAGATACTTAAAAGGATTCAAAAAATAGTCATGGAATATCATATAATATCGAATAATCCGAATGAGCGACTGCCTAAATTAATTAGTTTTCTTAGAATGCATGGTTACAAGGTGACCAAATGCCAGGAAAACAGACAACAAGCAAACATTGGTATTATTTGGGCAGAACAATCCAACAATAATTAATTCAGCGTTTGAAATCTGACCCGATTTGATTATAATTAACTGTTACTGCCTGATCTAATGCCAAAGTCAGGATCCAGATTTTATTTTTTCCCTGTTTTTCTATTTGCCATAACAATATTTTTATCCATTTTAAGAATTAGCGGCTCATCCGTAGCAATGTTCAATGAGTATTTATATGGCAAAACCTCCCGTGATAATAATCTTATCTTCGGCAAACCAAGGCCAATCCGTTCTGATGAATGGCTTTTATCTACTCCGTTAACCATAGCTGAGTTTAACAACAAATTTAATCACATAATGAATATTAATGGATTAAACCAGGAATTTTCTCTATTGATGGATCTTCCCACAAACCATTGGTCAACAATATTTAGTCCAACTAACTGGTCTTTCTTTGTCATGCCTCTTGAGAACGCCTTTGCATTTAAATGGTGGTTTAGAATTTTTTTACTTGTAACCGGAACTTACTTTACGCTATTTAAATTAACCAAAGATCTTTTTCTATCTATATCCGGATCCCTAATTCTTTATTTTACTCCTTTTTTTCAATGGTGGATTGCAGTACAACCAGTAGATTCTGTCTCTTACCCACTCTTCATATTTTATATATTTGTCAAATTACTTCATTTTAAAAATAAAAAGCAATTGCTTTTATACTCAATTCTTATTGCCTATTTCATTGTCTGTTTTGTGCTAATTTTATACCCTCCCTTTCAAATATCAATGGCGCTGTTTATAACTTTTTTGGCAATAGGTTATCTATTAAACAATTACAAACAGCTCAATCATGGCAATTTTAAATATTATGCCATTTCCGGTTCTTTGGTTGTATTTTCAGTTGCCGCAATATTATTTTTTTATTATCACTCAATTGAAAATGTCATAAATATAATTTACAACACTGATTATCCGGGAAAAAGACGGCTCTCCGGAGGGGGGTTTCCATTAACAAATTTTTTCTTCGGGTTTTATAATATTTTCTTACAATTTAATCCAAATCTACCTAAAATTTTAAACAACCAGAGCGAGGCATCAAGTTTTTTTATGCTGTTTCCCTTTTTACTGCCTCTGGTCTTTTTTGATTTCTTCAGAAAATTATTCACTAAAACTAAAATTGATTTTATACCTATTTCAATTAGTTTATATTTAGTATTGGGGCTAATTTGGATATTTATTGGATTACCGGACTCCTTATCAAGAATTTTCTTGCTTAATTTTGTTACCAACAATAGAATGATTCTCGGCCTAGGCACCGGGGGATTATTCTTAATGCTGTACTTTCTAAAATACCTTCCCTTAAGCAATTCAAAATTTTACAAAATTTGTGCCATTACCCTTGCTTCCGCGGCCTTTTTTATGGTTTATTACGTTGGTAGTGAGCTCATAAATTACAACTTCTGGGTTTCCATAAATACCCATTTTCCATTTTATCTCTTTGGCAATATCTTAAAAATCCTTTCGATTTCAATTATTGCCTATTTTTTAGTTGCGATGCTACTTTTTGGAAGACAAAAATTATTTTTAGCTTCAATTTTATTTTTTTCGGTAATCTCCAGCTTCGTCGTTAACCCCCTTTACAAAGGCTTGGGGTTAATTTTATCTACACCAATATTAGAAGACTTTAAACACATCGAGAGTAGTAATAGTCGACAATTGTTATGGTTAGTTTACGACAATCTTACTTTGCAAAATTACTTGTCAGCAAATTCTCTGCGGGTTTTTAATAGCGTTCAAATTTATCCAGTGCTCGATCGGTGGAAAATTTTAGACCCGGAAGAAAAATATAGATCCATTTATAACAGATATGCTCTCATAATTTTTAGGCATGAAAGTAAGAATATTTCTTTTAGGCTTATTTACCCAAATAATTTTGAAGTTAATATAGATCCCTGCGATGAAAAATTAAAGGAGTCTGGTATCGGCTATTTCGTCTTCAACAGCAAAGTTAATTATCCCTGCATCAAATTTATTCAAAGATCTTCGGATTTTTATATATACCAAAGGATAGACTAAATTATTTTAAACTAAAGTCCTCTTTTTCCAGAGTCAAATTTGAATTATAAAATGGGTCCTCAGTTAATTTTTTACCCCACTTATTTAGAATACCCTTTCGTTCTTCCAGAAATTCTGCAAAATCTCTTGTCCCTGCAAATGGGTTCCCGGTGGACACATTCTCATGATGATATAGCTTCGCATAAGGGGTAAACAAATTATATAATCCCAAATCGTAAAAACACCTGAGGCATAAATCCACATCATTATATGCAATCCGGAATGACTCATCGAACCCTCCAAGTTTATTAAAGTTTTTAGTTTTTATCATCATGCATGCTCCGGTTACTGCCGCGACATTTCTAATTGAATCTTTGGCCAGAACCATTGGAAAAGGTTGGGGTGTACTGTCATAGAATCCTTTCATAATATGAGCGGCTGTCCCGGTAACACCGGTAACAATCCCGGCATTTTGAATTATCCCGCCCGGGTATAACATTTTTGGTCCGACGGCGCCGATATCATCCCTTTGGGCGTGTTCAAGCATTGACTCAATCCAATCACCTGTAATAACCTCCGTATCATTATTTAAAAATAACAAATATTCTCCTTCACTTCTGTTTGCCCCGAAGTTACAGGCTTTTGAGAAATTAAACGCCTTATCTTTCCAGTAAATTATTTTAGTTTTCTTGCGTTTCCTTTTAAAAGTTTGATATAACTTTTTGACCTTTACATCTTTTGAACCGGTATCAACTATTATTAGCTCAAAATTCTGATAAGTTGATTTGTTGAGAATTGATTCCAGGCATTTTTCAATGTAGAAAAATTGATCTTTTGTCGGTATTATTATTGAAACTAATGGATTACCTAATATTTCATACTTAATCCTCCAGGATCCCAAAATAGGCGTATGCAAAATTCTTCCCTTTACATTTCGGACTGCGAGATCATCCTCCAAAACTTTTTCCTGATTTACAAAAGCATAACCTTTGAATTTTATTGCTGCTTTGGCTGAAGCAGCTGAGGTTTCAGCCTTTCTCCAACTATAAAGAATTTTGGGTATATGTAAAATACGTTTTCTAAAATCAGCCTTTTTGCTTATTTCCCTGGTAATTCTTAAAAATAAATCCCAGTCTTGCGCACCCTCATATCCTTCCCTGAATCCTCCTATTGACTTGATTAAGTCTTTTTTCATAACTGCAAAATGAGTTATATAATTTATACTACGCAGATAATCCGGACTCCATTCGGGTTTAAAAAAGGATTCTACGTGACTTTTACCATCTTCTGCCAACTTATCTTCATCCGTATATATAAATTCAGCTTTGGGGAATTTATTTAGTAACTTAACAGTTTCGTACAGAGCATTAGGCCATAAAAAATCATCATGATCAAGCAAAGCGACATAGTCCCCATCAGCTAACTCTAAAGCTGAATTGGATGCTTTGGATATATGCCCGTTCTCGCTGCGAAAAAAGTACTTAATTCTTTTATCCTTTTTGGCAAACCTTATGATTAAATCTCTAACCCTAGAATCTTTGGAAGCGTCATCTGCAATGCAAAGTTCCCAATTCCCGTAGGATTGGTTCAATACGGATTTAATACACTCGGATAAGTATTTTTCATCAGAATTAAAAGTCGGTGTTATTAATGAAATTTTGGGCCTGGCTTTAAATTTTAAGCTTTCATTTTCTTGCAGTTTAAGCTGATTTTTTTTAGGATAGTATCGCTCTAGCCAATTTATATATTGGTCGTTTATATATATCGAATAGGCTTGAAATTGCTCCCACCTTTTCATTCTTTGACCTAAACCACTCGGTCCTTTGGTAGAAAAAATAAAAATTGCTTTGGCAATCCTTTTGGGATCTTTGACCCCAAATCTAAACAGGCGCATCAGCCGATATTTTTTAAGTTTTCCTCTTAACCTTTTGTATAAACTCTTTTTCTCCCTACCGTTACTCATGATTTATTTTTAATGTACTTAAGATATTTGGTTGTTACACTTCCGGGGGTACCTATTGCTTTAACTTTTCCATCTTCTATAAAAATTGCCTTTTGACAAAGATTATTAATTAATTCCATAGAATGGGAAATTAAAACCATAGTCGCTCCCTTTTTTTGGAATTCCCCTAGCTTATCAAGACATTTTTTTTGAAAAGCTATATCGCCGACTGCCAAAATCTCATCGATTAGTAAAATATCCGGGTTAACATGCACGGCCACGGAAAAACCCAGCCTCATGTACATGCCGGAGGAATAGTGTTTGACCGGAGTATCAATGAAGTCTGCCAGTTCAGCAAAGGAAACAATTTCGTCAAACTTTTCTTCAATCTCTTTCCTGGACAACCCCAAAACCACTCCATTTAAATAGATATTGTCCCGGCCGGAAAGTTCGGGGTGGAATCCGGCCCCTAATTCAATTAAAGGACCAATCCTACCTTCAACCTTTACTTCACCTTTAGTGGGAAATAAAACTCCGGCGATTAATTTTAAAATGGTGCTTTTGCCCGATCCGTTAACTCCAATGATCCCCACTGACTCTCCTTTTTGAATTTTAAAACTAATATCTTTTAGAGCCCAGAAATCCTCATCTTTATTGCTCTTGAATAGATCAATCAAGGCTTGCTTTAAATAATGCCTTTTTCCTCTATTAAATTTCTTACTAACTTTTTTAAATTCAATAACACTTGTCATATAACGTCAGCAAAATATCTTGACCGTTTTCTAAAATAACTCCGACCAATTATTAGAATAAGCACAGAAAAAATTACCGAATATAAAAAACTTGACCAGTCAGGCAAGTGTCCATAAAGAACCGTAGCTCTGTAGGCATCTATCAAACCCGTCATCGGATTTAGGTAAAAAAGCAATTTTAAGTTTTCGGGAATGAGCACTGAGGAATACAGGATAGGTGTTAAATACATCCAAATAGTTAAAAAAATGCCCAGAATATTTTCAACATCTCTAAAAAAAACATTGGTGGCCGATAAAATAAAACCCATCCCAAATGTTAAAGCCAGCTGTACCAGGAAAATAATCGGCACGAAAAATAAATTTGGGGTCAAACTAATATGGTAGATAATCAAAAAAAACAGTAAAATAATACTGGTTAGTCCCAAATCTATTAGTTTTGCAGACATTGCAGAAACCGGCAAAATCTCCCTTGGCAACTTAACCTTGGTAATCAGGCTGCTGTTGGCTAAAACTGAGCCGGTGGCAAATGTCAGGGCGTTTGTAGTAAACATCCAGGGGACTAAAGCCACAAATAAAAAAATCGGATAAGGAATATTACCTGTCGGTACTCTAAAAACATAGGAAAAGACAATACTTAAAACTAAAAGATTCAAAAGCGGCACCAAAATTGCCCAGGCATATCCTAAAACAGACTGTTTATACCTGGCTTTTATTTCCCTAAAGGTCAGCTGCCAAAAAAGATCTTTGTATGATAAATATTTTTTAAACATAATCTGTGGACCCGGTTGGGATCGAACCAACGGCCTTTCGCATGTGAGGCGAACGCTCTACCACTGAGCCACGGGTCCAGCATATCATTTTACCATCCCACCCCTTGCATCTCAAATCGCCCTTCTGAGATAATGCTATTCATGGATGATGATGTCTATTCACCCGAGGTGAATTATACCCCCTCCCTGGAAGTAAAAAGTCCTTTTGAGAAAATGGGCGCCGGCCTGGTTGATTTTATTCAAACTCTGGTGGTTTTTGGGGCTATTTTTGCCATAATTTATCTTTTTATTGCTCAACCTCACAAAGTTTCCGGACTGTCCATGTTTCCCACCTTCAACGACGGCGATTTTATTTTAACCGACAAGGTCAGTTACAGGGCAGGACAACCAAATACGGGCGATGTCATAGTCTTAAGAGACCCTATGGATGAAAGTAAGGATTTTATCAAAAGAATTATTGCAACCCCCGGACAAACCCTAAAAGTGGAAAACAATTCTGTTTTCATAAATGGACAGCCCCTTCCTGAAAATTACTTGCCTGCCGGCACACCAACCAGAAATATGCAATATTTACACCCGGGGACCTTAATTACTGTGCCGGAAGGGGAATATTTTGTCTTTGGGGATAACAGAGATCATTCATCTGATTCCAGAGAATGGGGTCCAATCAAACGCGAAGCAATTGTGGGTAAAGTTTTTTTCCGGTATTGGCCGCCTACAAGTTTTGGTCTGATCCGCCACCCTTCAAGTTAAAATAGCCCACAATAGCCTGTCTGATATCCTGCAGGATCGGAGTTGTTTTATCTGGATCACCTTCAAGGAAAAGCTCCAATTTGGCCCCTTTACCGGTTTGGACACACTTGGTTTTGGTTTTGGCATATTGAGACAAGGTGCCTGAGAGCTGATTTTCCATCTGGTCAATTTCCTCCGACATCACCCTCATCGACTCCAAAACCGCCGTCTTTCTGGGACCAAGACCCTGCCTGATTCTAAATCTCCTGACCAAATCTTCTGTGCCCCGGACTGAGAGATTTCTCTTTAAGACTTCCTTGTAAGCTTCAACAATAGTGTGAGGGTCTTCCAGTGCAGACAAAGCTCTGGCATGGCCCTCTGTAGTCTGAGCGGACATTAAGGCATCCTTGATCGCATCAGGTAAGGTAAGCAGCCTGATGGTATTGGAAATATATGAAGGGCTCTTGCTGACTCGTTCAGCTATTTCATTAGTTCCCAGTCCAAATTCATCCATTAATCTTTTATAAGCCTGAGCCCGCTCCAGCGGATTCAAGTCAACCCTTTGCACGTTTTCAACGATGGCCATCTCCAGCATTCCTTGGGGGGTAGTTTCACGGATAACCACCGGGACTTTGACTAAACCGATTAATTTGGCAGCTCTCCAGCGTCTCTCACCGGCCACAATCTGATAACCGGCCGGGGTTTTAGCGACTACCAGAGGTTCCAAAATGCCATGGGATCTAACCGACTCGGCCAGCTCGGACAGTGATTCCGGCGTAATAAGACCTCTGGGTTGCAAAGGGTTTGGTTCAACCAGGTCAATATCCAACTCGTAAATTTGATCTTCCATTTTAAATTACTGAAACAACCGATTTACTTTGTTTTTTCTTAAAACTTACTTTGCCGGAGGATGTTGCAAAAATTGTATAGTCATTGCCTTGTTTGGCTCCAACTCCAGGGTAAACTTTGTTGCCTTTTTGACGAACTATGATATTACCGGCAGAAACTGCCTCCCCGCCGTAACGTTTTACCCCCAAACGCTTGGAAATTGAATCTCTGTTGGTTTTTGTTGTTCCGCCGCCCTTTTTGTGTGCCATGGGGATAATTTACTCCTTGTGAAAAATTTTGTCAAGCCCGATTTTCACACTTCAAGTACTACTGTGCTAACCTTTCTCCTGGAACCTGTCACTTTTCTATAATTGGCTTTGGCATGAAATTTTGCCACTCTTATTTTTCGCTTCGATACATCTTCCAGCTTTTT
>OBEQ010774556.1_pt1 | contig 11647 bp, 11 predicted proteins | sample 1670901 | NCBI WGS metagenome assembly OBEQ01 (sample SAMEA104232315, study PRJEB22302) | groundwater metagenome | biome: forest; feature: aquifer; material: groundwater | place: USA | collected 2011-08-07 | depth 5.4 m | reverse complement strand
ATACCCGATAATCCCCGCAATCATGACGAGGGCGATTACGAGCACGCTATTTTTTCTTGATATGGGATTCATAGGTTTGTTTTTTGGGTTGCCGTGCCCGCAAGGAAGGAAAGGAATCCCGGGATGATTGGCAATATGCACGGAGAAAGAAACGACGCCAGGCCGGCAAAGAGGGCGAGCAAAAGATTCACGACCGAGACCGATGTTATGTCTCCTCCGGCGCTTGTGCCGATATGAAGCGATAGGAGCACTTGCGTCAATCCTTGGAAATCAGCGATGCGGCTAAGCTCGCCGGTGAATATCAGGATGCCGAGGATAATAAGCAGTATGCCGAAGATATATTGTATGTACCGCAGCCACGGGCCGGCTTTGTTGATAAACGTCTGCGCCTCGTTGGCGAAAAGACCGGCGAGGAGAAAGGGTACCCCGATGCCGAGCGTGTAGCTAAAAAGCAGCACAAAAGCGCTCCCCGCGTTCACTGCGGCAAGAGCGAGTATGGCGCCCAAGGCCGCAGAGACGCACGGCGTCCAACCCACTGCAAACGCGGAGCCGAACACAAAGGATGCCATATGCCGCGATGCGAATTTCCGCCGGACGGCGAACGTGTGTTCGCGATTGAGAAATGAGGGAGTAATCAGCCCGAGGAGAAAAAGCCCGAAGAAGATAATAATTGCTCCGCCCGCGCGCCCAAGCCATATTTTTACCTCATGTGCCGCAAGGGCAAGCGTTGTTTGCAAGAGGATTCCCAGAAGAGAAAAAACAATCGAGAAGCCGAGCACAAAAAATACACTTGCGAAAAACGTGTCCCACCGCCGCGGCTTCCCTACAGACACAGATGGCATATTGCTTTTCATTGCGATATATTAGACTTACTACTCAATGCCTTTTCTACTGCACTGCTTAGATTTCGGCTACGACTTTACAAAAATCTTTCAACAGATACGCTGTATATACTTCAAGATTTTTGCTGTGTCTCGCTCGAAATCTAAACAGTTCGTTGCGAAAAACAATGCGCAGTAAGTCTATTATATTAAATTTCTTTTTTTCTCAAAAGCACGGCGTTGAAGGCAACGATCACTGTGCTCACCGACATCAATACCGCTGCGAGCGCCGGTTGAAGTATGATGCCTTTCGATGCCAAGACTCCGGCTGCAAGCGGAATGGCCGCGACATTGTAGCCGGTAGCCCAGAACAGATTTTGCATCATCTTGCGATAGGTAAGGCGGGATAAGTTGAAGATTTTTGGAATGTCTCGCGGATCGTTTTTTACAAGGATAATGCCAGCCGACTCAATCGCCACATTCGTGCCGGCCCCAATGGCAATGCCAAGATCCGCCTGGGTGAGAGCCGGAGCGTCGTTGATGCCGTCGCCGATCATAGCAACCTTCTGACCCTTGCTCTGAAGCAGTTTCACTTTTTCGGCTTTTTGTTCCGGCATGACTTTGGCAAAGTATTCATCAACGCCGAGTTCTTTTGATACCCACGCGGCAACATCTTCCGAATCGCCGGTGATCATGGCCGTTTTAACGCCAAGGGCTTTCAGCATTTTGATTGCTTCCCGTGATTCCTCGCGGATGACATCGACGAGTGCGATACTACCCATGAGCTTTTCATCGATAACGACATGGATGACTGTTTTACCTTGTTTGGAGAGGGCGTTTATTTTATTTTGATATTCGAGCGAGAGCTTGATGTTGTTTTCCTGAAGTATGGCGTCGTTGCCGACATACGCTTCGCTGCTCTCAATCCGGCCCCTTGCTCCCTTGCCGGCAACGCGGGCGAAATCTTTAACATCAAGAAGCGCAATGTTTCTCTTTTCCGCTTCTTTGACCATGGCCTTTGCAAGCGGATGTTCCGAGTGGCTATTGACCGATGCGGCGGCTTTAAGGACTTGATCCTCCGCCTTCGCTAAAGCTTCGGCGGACAAGTCGGCAATGCCCTCGCTCACAACAATAGCATCCACTCCGAATTCTCCTTTGGTAAGGGTGCCGGTTTTATCAAAGAGAACAGTATCAATGTTGCGAGCCGCTTCAAGCGCGCGCCGTTCACGAATCAATAAACCGTTACGTGCCGCCATTGTAGTTGAGATTGAAGCTACCAACGGGACTGCAAGGCCAAGAGCGTGCGGGCACGTGATAACGAGCACTGCTACCAATCGTTCTGTTGCGGTGACGATACTGGCTTGTGCCAAGAGCCATGCTATAAACGTGATTGCACCTCCGACAATAGCGATGATCGTGAGATACAACGCGGCGCGATCAGAAAGCATTTGCAATCGGGATTTCGATGCCTGCGCGTCGGCCACAAGGCGCATGATGCCGGCAAGGAACGTGCCCGCGCCGATCTTTTCAATCTCAACTTTGAGACTGCCGTCGCCATTGATAGAACCGGCAATGACCATATCGTCCGTTGATTTCTCTATCGGTTTTGATTCGCCGGTAATGATGGACTCGTTTAGTTCAGACCGACCCTCGATGATTTTGCCGTCAGCCGGTACTTTTGCTCCCGGTCTGACGAGTACAACATCGCCGACCGTAAGTTCGCTTAAGGGGATAATCTCTGTTTTGCTTGCCCCGAGCGACTTGCCTTGAGTTTTATCGAAGGGAGTCGACGGGCCGCCGCGAATAACCTCTGCCTGATCCGGCAAGAGTTTTGCCAGTTCTTTTAATGCGCCTTGCGCGCCCTGCACCGATCGCATTTCGATCCAGTGGCCAAGAAGCATAATTGCAATCAGCGATGAAAGCTCAAATAAGAGATCGTGATGTGCGCCAGACAATATCGAAAAGAAACTATAGAGATAAGCGGCAGTGATCGCTAGGGCAATAAGCGTCATCATGCCGGGAAGTTTTGCCCGGAGTTCGCGGTAGGCGCTGGTGAGAAAAATCAAACCGGAATAGAAAAAGACAATACTTCCTAACGCCAGCAGTACATACTGCGATCCGGCGAACTGCGGAGCCCGTATCTTAAAAACCATCATTGCCATTTCCGAATAGAAAAAGATCGGAATGGTCAGCGCGAGCGCAACCCAAAACTTCGTCAAAAAAGACGATGTCTTATAACCGGCGTGTTTACCCTGAGCAGAGTCGAAGGGCTTACCTGCGCTGAGCGAAGTCGAAGTGTCGTGCTCTGCATCGTCAGTTTTCTTTTTGGCGGTCGGCACAAGATTCATGCCGCACTCGGGGCACATGCCCGGCTTGTCCTGAACGACTTCCGGATGCATTGGGCAGGTGAATAAAATATTTTGAGAGTTGTTCATTATTTTAGTGTCAGCCGCCGCAAATGTCCGACGCGTCCCAGAAGGCGGCGATCTGCTGGGCGTTGAAGGTGCCGTCAATAATCATCTTTTTTGCAATGCCTTCGTTCACGAAATAATGCCAGCACTTGCAGCAACACGGTTTTTCTTTCGATATCGTGTAAGCCTGATCGTAGATTGCCTGCTGGATGGGAGTGAGCTTTGTCGCGTTGTCATAGTCGATCCATTTTTTTGCGAGTACAACCGGCGTATGCATGGGATCGAGCGGGATATCGGACATGCTCTTATACGCTTGGAGCTTTTCGAGATTCGCGTGGCGATCGACATTGTCCATAAGCGCCGAACAGCATTGGCCGCCTAAGTATTTTCCCGGAGCGTTTGGGAGCGTTCCGCCCGAGGCGACGCAACTTCCCTCGTAGGTTTGGGAACCCGAGGCCAGGGCATCCATATTCGCGCCGCAGGTGATGATTTGGGAATCGAGGTCAACCAATTCCGGATCGACGTCTTTGGTGAGGTTCGCGCTTTGCTTCAGGAAATCGTTTTTTCCCGCCTGCGTGGGAATCTGGGTGAGCTCCGTGGCAAGCTTTGCGGCAAGGGCGGCATCCGTGCCCGCGTTCTTTTGAGAGAACGAGAAATAGAAAGCGCCGCCTATGAGCAGGAATGCGACCGCGATTGAGATGGTTACATTTTTGTTCATCCCGTTAGAGAGGGAACATAAATCGCTTGGGCGGCTGCCGTGTCTTTTTTACCTGCTCCGCATACTTGTTGCTGTCGTGACAGCCCGCGAATGCCTTCACAGCAAGACCCGCGTTTTTTACAAAGCTAATGAACAAGGTTCTTTTTTGGTGATTCTCGATCCCGAGTCTTTTCTAAAGAATACTTGATAGCGGCTTTAGCCAACAATTGAATAGGGTTAATTAAATCCGCAGGCAACTTTTTCCCGTCTAATATCAAGGGCAATTCCGTGCAGCCCAAAATAGTTTTTTCCGCCCCCTGTTTTCTTAAAAAATTCAAAGCATCGAGAACGATTGTTCTCATATGAATAGTGTTTTTGCCTTCCATACAAGCAAAAATGACTTTGTCTAGTTTTGCCATAAATTTTTCCGGGATAGTGATAGAGTCTATTTTTAATTTCTGTAAGGGTTTCTGATAGAGTCTATTTTTTACGGTAGTGCCCACCGCCAAAATTCCCACCTTCCTGATGTTTGATTTTTTTATTTCTGCGGCTACAATGTCTACCATGCTTAAGACTTTTCGTTTGGAAGCATTCTCTATCTGCCTTTGAAAAAGATGGGGAGTATTCGAAGCGATGACCAAAAAGTCGGCTTTCTGCCCCAAATACCGAGCCGCCCGCAGTAAAGCTTTATGCGGTTTCAGCATTTTTACAGAAGCGCCGTTGGTAATCATCGGGGCATTACGAAGATAATAGCTGATCACAACAGGGTAACCCTCGTTGCGAAGCTGGGGGATTATCTTTTGCGCTTCGGTATGCAACCTCATTTCAAAATCTATGGTCGCTTGAGGGCCTAATCCGCCTATGATGCCAATAGTTTTCATGCCGGCTTCAGTATAGAATAAATCAACTTTAGCATATCCACAATAAAAGGATTATCCAGACTCTTGCAAATCTGCCGCCTAGTGTGGCATGATGGTGTAAATACTGGCTTCAGAAACGCAGAATATTTTGAAATCGAGTATTTCTTTCGGATCAAACAGTTCGAACTCCGAACAAGCAAAACGATCGAACATATTCATATCCTTTCAATCATATGGCTCTCATACAAGCAGAATATATTTGGCTCGATGGAACGCGGCCGACCCCGATGCTGCGTTCGAAAACAAAAATTGTCGAAGGTCCGGTGCGGACGGCGAACGATATTCCCGGCTGGGGATTTGACGGATCAAGCACAGAGCAGGCAACGGGATCAGAGAGCGACTGTCTGTTGACGCCGGTTCGGGTTGTGAAAGACCCGATCCGCGGAGGCGATCATGTACTCGTGATGTGCGAAGTAATGGACGCGGAAGGAAAGCGGCACGAGACCAATACCCGCGCGCCTTTGCGCGAGATTGCCCAAAAATATGGAGACCAGGAGCCGTGGTTCGGCATAGAACAAGAGTACACCTTGTTCAAGGCGGCCCGTCCGCTCGGATTTCCGGAAAACGGATATCCCGGAGCGCAAGGCCCGTATTATTGCGGCGTGGGCGCCGAACGGGTTTTCGGACGAACGCTGGCGGAGGCGCATCTTGACGCCTGCCTGCGGGCCGGAATTACGATTGCCGGCATCAACGCGGAGGTGATGCCCGGACAGTGGGAGTTTCAAATCGGCCCGGTTGGTCCGCTGGAGGTAGGAGACGAGCTGTGGCTGGCGCGCTGGCTGCTGCAACGCCTCGGAGAAGACGCGGGCATTTACGTTTCATACGCCCCAAAACCGGTGCCAGGAGATTGGAATGGAGCCGGCGCCCACACGAATTTCAGCACCAAGGCGATGCGGGAGCAGGGCGGCATGCGCGTCATTGAGGAAGCCTGCATCAAACTCGGGCTCAAACACGCGGAGCACATTGCGGTCTACGGTGCCGGCAATGAACAGCGCCTGACCGGGAAACACGAAACCTGCAGTATCCGCGAATTCCGCTTTGGCGTGAGCGACCGCGGCGCTTCGATCAGAATTCCGATATTTACCGTCCAGCCGGGAAAAGGATATTTGGAAGATCGCCGGCCGGCAGCCAATATGGATCCCTATCGGGTAGCCGCGAAATTGATTGAAACGGTTGGAGCGCCGCTTGCCGCTGCCGCCGGCATGGGCAACAATTCATTGCTGACGCATGATGAGAATTCCTAAAATTCAGAACAACTTGTGTGGGCTCGTGCTGTGTTCTAACATTCAGTACCCACCACAGCCAAACCCCACAAGCGTTTTCGTGAGGCGATTTTGATGGCCATCCGACGGGTCGGCATCGCGGGGTCAAATGCAACATGCAACAAATGCAACGTGACGTATAATGTTTGAGAATTAGCGCTTTCCGGGGCGGGATAGCTGACTACGGCCGAGAAAATAAGGATTTTTGATGGATCCGAAATGCAACATCGGAAATGCAACATCCCGCGATGGCACAAATGGCACCGACATAGGCGGGCTTTCGAGTGTGCCATCATGAGTGCCAAGTTCGAGGCCCCAAAATGTTACAAATGTTACACAAAAACGGGCATAACATTCGCGTGTAACATTTTGCGAATAAGCGAGGAAGAATAGGGGCTAGCCGGCGAATCCTTCCCGGCGGAGGCGTGTAACATTTTATTTCCGGCTCCCGGTCCAAAAATGGAACAAATGGGACACACCGTAGGCGTTTTTCGTGTTCCGTTTCCAGTGTTCCACCGGGCGGCCATTTCGGACAAATCGGACACTGCGGGGTATTTCGGACATGTCCGAAATGGGAAATTTGAGATATCTTGGGACACAAAACGGCGTGTCTCATCCGAACAGGCCGGTGTCTCATTTCAAAAAATCGATGCCCGTAAAATAAGGGATTTTCGGGCAAATGAGACAAATGAGACAAATGAGACACTTTTGAGGGGTATTGTGCCGTGTCTCATTTGCCTTGATTTGGACTTCGTGGCGTTGTAGCGGTTGTCTGGACTTCCTTGCGGATCGGCGGCTCCCTTGTCCTATGACTACCCAGACAATGGGGGCCAAAGGGGCGGGAGCCCCCGTAACAATCCCGCCCGAAGTAAAGGTCAAATACGTGCTGTATGCGAGGAAGAGCACCGAGCAGGACGAGAAGCAGGCCCTGAGCATAGACAGCCAGGTGAAAGAGATGTTGCAGATCGCCGAGCGCGACGGACTGGAGATCGTGGACATCCGGCGCGAGTCGCACTCTGCGAAGGACTCCGGCCAGCGGCTGGTATTCAACGAAATAATAAAAGATTTGCGATCGGGCAGATATACGGGAATCCTGACATGGGCGCCGGATAGGTTGAGCCGGAATGCGGGCGACTTGGGATCGCTTGTAGACCTCATGGATCAGAAGTTATTGATAGAAGTGCGGACTTTCGGCCAGCGGTTTACCAATTCACCGAGCGAGAAGTTTTTGCTCATGATCCTTGGTGCCCAAGGCAAATTGGAAAACGATCAGAAAAGCGTGAACGTAAAAAGAGGGTTGCGGATGCGCTGTGAGATGGGCCTATGGCCCGCGCCCGCGCCGACCGGATATCTGAACGAAAAGCGCATTGATCGCAAAGGCCATGTAATCGTGGACCCGGATCGGGCGCCCATCGTAAAGCAGATGTTCGAGAAGGTCGCCTACGAGCACTGGAGCGGAAGAAAAATTTATCACTGGCTCAAATTCGATATGAACTTCCGGAGCGTAACGAGCAACAAACCTCTTACGCTCGGAAATATCTATCGGCTGCTTGAAACTACCTTTTATTATGGTGTCTATGAATATCCCGCCGGAAGCGGAAATTGGTACACCGGCAAGCACCAGCCGCTCATCACGCGCGAGACTTACGAGAAAGCGCAGGAGTGGCTCAAACGCGACAAAATCGTCCGAGGCGAGAGTAAAGAATTCGCCTTTACAAAACTTATGACCTGCGGCCTTTGCGGCTCAGGCATTACGGCCGAGGAAAAATTCAAGACGCTGAAATCAACCGGCCTCACCGTGCGCTACGTCTATTACGGCTGCAGCCGTTCGAAAGATTTGCACTGCAAAAATCAATATCTTCGCGAGGAGGAACTCATCAAGCAGCTCATCGAGATCATCGGCCAGATGGACGTGAACGAAACTGACATCAGAAAGCGCTTTGACGAAGAGATGCAACGGATAGGCAAATTCAACAAAGTTTTCCTTGGGCAGAAAAAGGCGGCGCAGCAGAAGATCGAATTCGATGCGAGAAATTATGCAATGTACGTGCTGAACGAGGGAATGCCGATGGAGAAGCGAGAACTGCTCGGGATGTTGAGCGGCAAACTCTTTCTCGTAAATCGTATAATAAAAATTAACGGGTAGGATGAAAAATTATAATAAATCCGTTATTATTAAAGTGAAGACTGTCCACAAACCTTATGAAAATCTGGCTGAAAGAAAATTGGTTTAAGCTGGGCATCCTCGTAGCGGTTTTTATCGCGCTGATTCTATTTTTCGGGAATAACGGGGCTAATCAAAAACTGCAAAATGCGACGACTACAAACCAGGATGCGCAGAACGCGACCAGCACGGCGGATGCAGCCGTGGCGAATTCATCAACTCTGCAAAATATTCAACCTACAGAATGGTTCATAACCAGCGATACCGATGTGAGGGATGCTCCATCGTATACCGGGAATATCTTAGGAACATTCCCGAAAGGCATAAGTTTTTATGCAACCGCGCAGGATCCAAGCGAAAATTGGTTAGGTTTCGGATGGACAGATAACGGAGGCAATAATCAGGGAGCATGGATAAGCAAAGATACTTTGTCGAGCACCACCGTAAACCTCACGGCAGGTGAGTCTGCTGTGGCGAGAACATTATACACTCATGGCGTAGTGAATTTAAGGGAATATCCCTGGACTACCAGCAGAGTGCTGCGAACAGCTCCTGCAGGTTCCTATTTTCAAATACTGCAAGCATATGATTCTAGCTCTGCCGGATGGATCTACGTAGGATCATTCGATGGAGTTCCTTATAACGCATGGCTCAGCAAATCGGTACTCTACACTGCACGGCTTCAGCCGCAAACGCAGTCAGTTCAAGCACCGCAACAACAAGCCACAATTTCTCCGGCACTTAGCTTGGAGGCGCAATCGGTCGTGAAGTTAATTTGTAAACAAAATGCCTATTCTACTACCTACAAACAAGGGTCGGGTGTTCTTTATTACACCGTGACCCAGGGTTATGGCTTTCAACCGTATGGTATTGAGACAAATCTCCACGTCGTCAACACTGATGATGGTTCCCCGTCACAGTGCATTATCGCTGTCTATCCCAACGTTGGCGATAGTAGCAACTATATCCTGTATCAAAGCTCCGGCTATAACTACATCAACAGCAGTGTTGATATCGCATTCGTGAAACCAGAAATAATTTCGGGGAACGCGAATGCGGGGACATTAGATGACCTAGCAAAATATGCGCAGAACGAACTCAAAAGCCTCGTTTGCGACAACGTTTCACTCGGAAATCATCTGTGGATTCTAGGTTATCCAGCCATAGGCGGAGAAACCCTCACAGAGACCGATGGCATTGTGTCCGGTTTTGAAACCGACAACGGCGTGCCGTACATCAAGACTGACGCCAAAATCGATCATGGAAATTCTGGTGGAATAGCCGTCGAGGACTCCGGTTGCTTTGTCGGCATTCCAACATTCGCAACAAATCTAGGTGGCTTCGAAAGTCTTGGAAGAATTATAAATGTTCCGGCACTATTCAAACTGATCAACACCTCAAACGGTGTGCAGCCCCTGCACAGCAACTAACTTCACAATGGCTAGGAGGCCTATTGAAATATTTCCCAGAAATCTAACGTCGAAGAATCTTTCGTTAGAGTTGGGACGAATGGAGGCGTATGAGAAATCTCTTCCGCGCCTATGTAGCGATGCTACCTACGCGCGTAAAGTGGCAGAAATGGTCATCCATGAAAATCTCATTTCCTCATTGCTGGTAAGAGCGATCGTTTTCACCGCACAGAATAAAACATTGGCACACGATAAACCGAAGAAACTACTGGGGAAAACAATGGGTGGATTGATAGGCGTATTTGAAAAATTATCTCCAAACGACAGGTCGATGATTCGCGACCTACATAGATTTAGAGATGCTCGTGATAATCTAACACACCGCCTGCACTATGGCTTTGATTTTGATATTCAGGAGGTTAGAAAAGAGCTTCGTAAAATAAGCCCATTAGGAAAGGCACTCATCAAATCTTTACGGCGGGAGGTTGGAAAACGACAGCCACCGTTCGTCATAAAATATTCCGATATGTTTACGACCAGACGAATTGATGGGAAATTAGTTCCAGTTATTAAGCTGCCCAAAAACTTATAGGAGAGCGATGCTCTCGCATCGTCCTCGATACTGCGCCGCTCGTAGCTGCGGGGCTTGGATTCGAACCAAGGTGACATGCTCCAGAGGCATGCATCCTACCACTAGATGACCCCGCAAAAGTAGAAGAATTTTATTCTTTTTCCGAGAGATTTTCAATCAATGCAATCTCGAGCGGCACTGTTGTCCTTCGACGCGACTCAGGACAAGTTTTCTATAAGGGCTATCTCTAAGGGGATACTTGCAAACGGACTGTACCGCATTTCCGAGTAGGCGCGGATCATTGCTTTGAGCAGTTTGACTGTTTTTTGCCCGTCCGCCTCGAGCGTCAGTTTGTTGAGCCGGCTGATTTCATCGCCGGTCAGTTCGAGGTGGAATATTTTTTCAAGCCCGGGATTCAATTTCAGCGACAATACCTTTCGCAGATAATGAATCAGATCTTTGGTCAATTGTATGAGGTTATGGCCTTCGTCGTTGATGGCCGCCAGATAATCGAGCGCGCCTGTGAGGTCGTTTTTAAGAATGAAGCCGGCAAGATCTTCGACTTTTTTCAAACCCACTCGTCCGGTTAGACGCTCGGCAGTTGCAAGATCAATTTTTGATTGAAACGTGCTGATTTGATCAAGCAATGATTCCGCGTCCCGAAAACTGCCTTCGCCGGCGGCCGCTATGAGTTCAAGCGCTGCCGGTTCAATGTCGATGTTCTCGGCTGTGGCGATACTGGCCAACTTTTCCATGATTTTCGTTTTGGGCAGTTTTTTGAACAAGAACCGTTGTGTGCGGGAGGTAATGGTCGGGGGCAGTTTTTCGTATTCGGTGGTCGCCAGAACGAACATCGCATGGCTCGGCGGCTCTTCCAGGGTTTTCAAAAGCGCGTTGAAGGCCGGCCCGGTCAGCATGTGCGCCTCATCAATGATGTAGACTTTGAAGCGATTCCCGACCGGAGCCGCCTTGATGCTTTCTTTGAGATTCCGGATTTCGTCAATGCCCCGGTTCGAAGCGGCGTCGATTTCAATCACGTCAAACGAGGCGTTGGCATCGATCTCTTTGCAGGAGCGGCATTCGTTGCAAGGCTCGCCGAGCTGGCGGAATTTCGGGTCTTGATGCCGGAGTTCACAATTTAAAAGCTTGGCGATCAAGCGGGCCGTGCTTGTTTTGCCGGTGCCCCGAGGGCCGTAGAAAAGATAGGCCTGGCCCAGCCGATCGTGGCGGGCGGCGTTTTTTATGATTTCGACGTTGGTCTCCTGGCCCAGGAGATCGTCAAGCTTTTTGGGACGATATTTTCTGTAGAATGCTAATGCCATTACAGTAGGAGAATTATAGAAGAAATTTTTGCTGATAACAAATGTATGAAATTAACTTATTGATTTTCTT
>OBEQ011905767.1_pt1 | contig 11648 bp, 6 predicted proteins | sample 1670901 | NCBI WGS metagenome assembly OBEQ01 (sample SAMEA104232315, study PRJEB22302) | groundwater metagenome | biome: forest; feature: aquifer; material: groundwater | place: USA | collected 2011-08-07 | depth 5.4 m | reverse complement strand
GTAAAAAGTAGTCTTGGGGAAAAAGTATCAACTGCCGGTAGAATTTGGGCATGGCGTGAACATGGCGGTTCAGTTTTTGCAGACGTAAGGGATGAGTCAGGACAAACCCAGGTTTGGTTTCAGGAAAATAATCTTGGTCGTGATTTCAAGACACTAAAATTTTTTGATGTAGGTGATTTTATAGGTATCGAGGGTAAAGTTGTTAAAACTCGCGCAGGTGAAGTAACTATTGATGTATCAAGCTTCCAACTTTTAACCAAAAGTATTCGTCCCTTGCCTTCCATATGGCATGGCTTAAAAGACGTTGAGGAACGTTACCGCCAGCGTTATGTTGACTTACTTCTGAACTCACAAGTTAAAGAAAACTTGCTGATTCGATCAAAGTTTATAAAACTTTTACGCGAGTATTTAGACAAAAACGGCTTTTTGGAAATGGAAACACCTGTTTTGCAGCCAATTTATGGAGGAGCTTCGGCTCGACCGTTTATTACCCACCATAATGCACTAGACAACGACTTCTACCTTCGGATTTCAGACGAACTTTACTTAAAAAGGCTGATAGTCGGAGGTTTTGAGAAAATATATGAAGTTGGCAAGGATTTTAGGAACGAGGGCTTGGAGCGCGGTAGGAACCCGGAGTTTACACAACTGGAGTTTTATTGGGCATATGTAGATTATGAAGACTTAATGAAGTTTACGGAAAAAATGCTGTCTTCAGTTATCAAAGAAATAAAAGGCAGTTTTGAAATTGAGTATGAGGGTAAAAAATTGGATTTTTCCCCTCCCTGGAAAAGAATTCAATATAGAGATTTGATTTTTGATGAGACAGGTATAGATATAGATAAAGTTGATACAGAAAAAGAGCTTTTGGTAAAAATTAAAGAAAGTAATGTTTCTATTGATTTGCACGGTGTTGCCGGCTACGGGGCGCTTCTTGACGCATTTTATAAACGGGCTGTAAGGCCAAAAATTATCGGCCCGATTTTCCTTACAGACAGACCTGTTGAACTTGTTCCTTTGGCAAAGAGGAAAGAAGACGATCCGAGGAAAGTTGCAACTTTCCAACTTGTTGCTGTTGGGGAAGAGTTCTTAAATGCTTATAACGAGCTTAACGATCCGCAAGACCAAAGGGAAAGATGGGAAGATGAAAGCCGGTTGGCCAAAAAAGGATTTGAGGAACACCAGGTTTTAGACGAGGACTATATAAGAGCCTTGGAGTACGGAATGCCGCCCACTGCTGGCTGGGGATTGGGAATTGATAGGTTTTTGATGATTTTGACAGGCAGCTCCAATATTAAAGAGGTTGTGGCGTTCCCAACCCTTCGACCAGAAAAATGATCAGAGACGAAGCGATAGAACTTTTGCATGACAATATGCAGTCCGTAAACTTGAGGAGGCATTGTTATGCTGTTGAGGTAGTAATGCGAGCGTTGGCAAAAAGATTGGGTGGAGATGAAGACAATTCCGCCGACGCTAAAGCTATGGCGGACAAGTGGGGAATTGTTGGGCTTCTTCACGATGGGGATTATGAGAAGACAAAAGAAACTCCGGAAAAGCATACGATTTTGATGCATGAATGGTTAAAAGCCGCGGGAGAAACAGATGAAGAGATTTTAAATGCTATTTTGTCGCATAATTATGTTCATACAAAACAGAATCGTCCCAATAACAACCTTGAATGGGCACTCTATTGTTGCGATGAGTTAACGGGGTTGATTGTTGCTGTTACCCTGGTTCGTCCGGACCGAAAGTTGGCCTCGGTAACGGTTGAGTCTATAATGAAAAAGTGGGACCAGAAAAACTTTGCCGCAGGAGTTCACAGGGAACAAATCAAAGAGTGTGAAGCGCGGCTTGGTATTCCATTGCAAGAATTTATTGAGATTGCCTTGAGTGTGATGCAGAATATATCAGAAAACCTAACGCTTTAATGATTTAAATCATTAAAGCAGACGTGGTTGAATCCGTAGTAAAAAATAATGTCAGCCAAAAAGTTTTCGCATTTCTATTTAAAGAATGGTATAGAAGTAGTTGTCTACCCAATAAAAGAGGTTCGATCAATTGCCGTCCAATTTGGGATGCCTTTTGGAAGTGCAAGTGAAGAGAGGAGCGAGGCGGGAACCCTGCATTTTTTAGAGCATCTGCTTTTGGAAGGTAGCAAAAAATATCCTACTCCAAGAGATTTAAATTTACGAGCAGAAGAGCTTGGAATAGACTATAACGCTTTTGTTGGCACGGCCGACGCTTATTTCCCATTTTTTTTGCCTGATATCAATTTCAAAGAAGGAGTGGAATTTATTGCTGATATTATTATGCACCCCTTGTTTAAACAGGAAGAGATAGAGAAAAATCGCAGTGTTATTCTTACTGAAATCAAGGATCGTTGGGACCTTCCAGAAAGCAAGTTTTATGCAGACGCTTGGGCCAAACGTGCCGGGGAAACACATCCGTATACACGAAGAGGTTTTGGATATCCAGATGTGGTCAAAAGGATGACTAAAGATAAATTGATCGCCTGTTATCATAAATATTATTCGCCAGCGAATTTTGTGCTTGCAATTGCAGGTAATGTAAGTCCTATAAAGGCCAGAGGTATACTTGAGAAAACGTTGGGTCAATGGACAAGTACTAATAATGGAAAAAAGCCATTTGTTCCGCCAAGACCGAAAAACAAATCAACTTATTTTGTTTTTGCTCAACCGAGGGACCAAGCAAGGTTTGGCCTTTATTTTCCTACTAGAGGTATGAAGGAATATACATTACAGGAGCGTATAATCTATGGTATTGTCAATTTTCTTTTGGGGGTAAGTAGAACCTCTGCCCTTTATGACCGGCTTAGAATAGATTTGGGCTTTGTCTATTCTATTGATTCACGAAGGGTAGCTTTTCCATATTCCTACGGAAGTTTGGTAATAGAAGGAGTTACCAACGCAGATAGGATAGAAAAGGTTCTAGATGAAGTTTATAAAATACTGGTTAAAGTAAAAAGCGATGGATTTGCCAAACGGGATTTCTCAAGGGCTATTTCTTATATGAATGCCCAGTCTCTTATAAGTTTTTCAGATCCAAGGAATATTGCTGATGGGTTTTTAAGTATGATGCTTGATAAATATGAGCTGGTATTGCCCGAGGATCTTGTGAAGATAGCAAACACGGTTACTTTAGAGGAGGTTAACTCTTTTGCCGAGAGGATTCTGGATTTTGAGACTTCCGGGTTGGCTTTAATGGGCGACGAAAATGCAATCAAAAAATCAAGGGTTCAGGAAAAATTCAATAAATTTATCGCCACAATCTAGCCAAATTTGGTATACTTCAGTAGATATGCTTGATATTCAATTTATCCGCGAAAATCCGGAGAAGGTTAGGGATGGTATAACAAAGAAGGGTTATGACCCGAAGCTTGTTGATAAAGTTTTAGCGATTGACGTCAAAAGAAAAGAGTTATTGCAGAAGGTTGAAGAACTTCGCCGCAGCAGAAATGAAACTGCCAAAAAAAGAGACGCAACGGCAGGTAGCAAAATAAAGGCCAGTTTACAAAAGCTGGAGCCGGAATTGGAACGACTAACCCGCCAATTTACAACCCAAGCTTATCAAATTCCAAATTTGCCGCATTCAGACGTTCCTGTTGGGAAAGGTGAATCCGAGAATAAAGTTGTCAAAGAAGGTAAACCTACGGAATTTGAGTTTACGCCTTTGGATCACGTTAAACTTGGAAAAAATTTAGATATTATTGATTTTGAGTCTGGGGCTAAGGTTGCCGGTAGTGGATTTTATTATCTTAAGAATGACGGAGTTTTATTGGAACTTGCGCTTGTCCGGTATGGTTTGGATTTTTTGCAAAAAAAAGGTTGGGATATTTTAATTACTCCGGATTTGGCACACGAGAAATTTTATATAGGGACCGGATATTTGCCTCGCGGACCCGAGGCGCAGACCTATACAATTGCCGACTCCGATCTAGGACTTATTGCAACTGCGGAGGTGACTTTGGCAGGCTTACATAGCGATGAGATTTTGGAAAAATTACCTAAAAAATATTGCGGATACTCGCATTGTTTCCGGGTGGAGTCGGGGAGTTATGGTAAGTATTCAAAAGGATTGTATCGTGTTCATCAGTTTACAAAAGTCGAGATGTTTGTATATGCAGAACCCAGCGAGTCTGAAAAAATACATGAAGAACTATTGAAAATTGAGGAGGATTTTTGGAAGAGTCTTGAAATTCCATATCGTGTAATTAAGATGTGCACAGGCGATTTGGGAGCACAGGCTGTAAGAAAATTTGACCTTGAAGCTTGGATGCCTGGACGGGGTACTTGGGGCGAGGTAACTTCAACTTCTAATACAACTGATTATCAAGCAAGAAGACTGGGTATAAGATACCGAAAGTCAGGTGGCACAGAATATGTACACACATTAAATGGAACTTTGGTTGCAACTCCAAGAGCCATAATTGCAATTCTTGAGAATTTTCAGCAAAAAGACGGATCGGTTATAATTCCCAAAATTCTCCAATCTTACATAGGCAAAGACAAAATTTCTTAGTGTATACTTTTCCATATGGCAAGAAATTTTTTACCACCCATAATTTACCGTGAGCAGCTTGCTCAAATTGTCTTTACGATAAAGCAAATTGTTGCAGTTCTTTGGAAAGCAAGCCCGCGTTTTACGATACTTATTTTTGTTTTAAGCACCTTCTGGGGACTTCTTACATTCCCTACGTTTTATCTTGAAAAGCTTATTCTGGACAAGATTGTTGCCAATATTAGTAATCCTGCCTGGAGGGAAGTAATTTATACAATTGCTTTCTTAATAGTTGGAAGAATACTTATCGAACTATTCAGGAATGTCTTAAGCAGTATACTTTGGTTTTTGCGGCGCTACGCTTCCGAAAGTTTTCACATACAAATAGAGTTAATGTTGGCTGATAAATTGTCAAGATTGGACGTTCTAACTTTAGAGGATCCGGTTTTTCAGGACAGGTATAACAAAGTTGAGAGAGAGGCCGGAAGACGGGCTTGGAGTTTGATGATGTCGCTGACCGATATTCCTAATTATGTAGCGGCATTTATTTCCTCCGTTGCTATCCTTTGGTTTTTGCACCCTTTGGTTGTTTTGGGAGTTATTCTAGTTTCGCTTCCTTGGATTGTAGTAGACCGCAAATATATTAAAAAATGGTATGATTTTGAGCTTGAGATGGCGCCAAGACACAGAATACGCGGGCACATAGCTCACTACCTTATTCGCACTAAAAATTTTCTTGAGCTCCGTATTTTAGGTTTGCGCGACTATTTGATTGGTAAATTAGCCGGAGTACACCGGGAAATTCTTGACCGCGAGATGGAAATTAACAAAGAGCAGGAAAAAGCAAAGACGTTAACATATTTGCCTTCGCTTGTTTTTAATGCCGGTGTTAATATTTATCTGGTATTTTTGACAATCACGGCAAAAATAACAGTCGGTTCGTATGAGCTTTTTTTAAGGTCTTTGCTTGCCGCTTCCCAGAACTTTACTTCACTGACTAATTCATTGTCGGAAATTTACGAGAATTATATTTTTGTAGCTGACCTTGTTTGGTTTTTCGATTTAAAATCCAGGATAAGTGATATTGGCGGAGAAAAATTTACCGGGGTTAAGGAAGAAATTGAGTTCAAAGATATCTGGTTCAAGTATAAAGAAGGTGGCGCTTGGGTTCTACGGGGCGTTAACGCAACTTTTAATCCTGGGGAGAAAGTTGCTATTGTTGGAGAAAATGGCGCAGGGAAATCAACCTTGATTAAGATTTTAGCAAGATTTTATGATCCCACAAAAGGAGTTGTCTCGGTCGATGGGAAAGACATTAGAAGTTTGAACTACCCTGGTTACCAGAGTAGGTTTGCGGTTTTGTTCCAGGATTTTGAGGACTATTCATTTTCTGCCAGGGAATCAATTGGTTATGGCGATATATCCAGGGTTGACAGGCTTACCGAAATTAAAGATGCTGCCAAAAAAACCGGGATACATGACTACATAGAGAGTTTGCCGTTAGGGTATGACAATCCCTTATCACCGCATTTTGATAAAGGGGTGCAGTTATCAGGAGGACAGTGGCAGAGAGTAGGTATTGCCAGAGTCCTTTTTAGAAAAAGAGCGGAGATTTTAATTCTTGATGAACCGACCTCAAATGTTGACCCGGAAGCCGAAGAAAAGATTTTTAACGAGCTTTTAAAAACAACAAAGTCTAAAATTTTACTTTTTGTTTCGCAGAGATTTTCAACTGTAAGGCGTGCTGATAGAATATTGGTTATGGATAAAGGGGAAATTATAGAGCAAGGGACCCATGAGGAATTGATGGTTCTTAATGGAAAATATTCAAGGCTTTTTACTCTCCAGGCCAAGGGTTATAAGTAGCCGAGTATGCCAAAAACGGCATTTCTTATGGTAAAGTTTAGAGATGGGTAAAATTATTTTGTTTTTCTTGGGGATTGGTGCAGTATTGGTGGGTGTAAATTTTCTTGCCGTTCCACAAAACAAACTTGTTTCTCCTGCCGGGCAAAAAGAAGAACAATCAGTTTTGCAAAAGATTATTGACCAGAAAATTTTTGACGCCAACAAAGATAAAGTTAGTGCACAACCTGTTGAGTGGGCGCGCGGATATGGATCGACACATCCAACGGTTGATGCTCTTTCGTATATTGTTGTTGACCAAAAAGGCGATGTTGTCTTTGCAAAAGATGAGGACAAAGAACGAGCCCCGGCATCTTTAGTAAAATTGATGACTGTCATGGTGGTTTTGGATTTAGTCAAGAAAGATGAAGTTTTTGAGGTTCCAAAAGAAGCAGTTGGTCTTGAGCCGACTATTATTATGGTTGACAATGGTGAGAAGATACCGGTTGATAAACTTTTGGATGCGGCACTCATTACTTCGGCAAACGACGCAGCAGAAGTTTTGGGACGGGGTGTTGCAAAAAAACTTAGTGGCTCTCTGGAAGTTTTTGTTATGCTGATGAACGAGAAAGCGAAAAATATGGGGCTAACCAAAACACACTTTACTAACCCGACTGGATATGATGATGATAACCAATACTCAACTGCCCGGGAACTTGCTAAAATTGCCCATTACGCAGTTGCGCAATATCCTGAAATTGCCGATATTGTAAAAACACGAGAGGCGGAGATAGAAGAGACTAAAGAGCACAAGCATTATGCTCTTCCTAACTGGAATGGTCTTCTTGGTGTTTATCCCGGGGTCGACGGAATAAAAATCGGTCGTACGGAAAAGGCCGGTTATTCAACAATTGTTATGTCAAAAAGAGAAGATATTCGTATAATGGTGGTTTTGCTCGGGGGTCCGGATAGACGCGCAAGAGACATGTGGGCGGTCGATCTTTTAAACTCTGCATTTTTAGAACAAGGCATACGACCGTTTCGTGTTACCCGCTTAATGCTTCAAAAGCGGGAAGCGGAATGGACCGAGCAATTGCAAAAAGCACAGGAGTTTAAAACGCAGTTTGGTTGGATTTACAAGACCACACTTGAGAAATGATATTTTCATTTCTGAAAATTCTAGAAACTGTCGAGTCGCCGATTAACGGAAAAATACAGGTCGTAGAGACTTTGGAAGGGCGCAGACTCTTGGTTGGCGGCATTAGTCAGAGCGGTTGGCTGGTTGCAAAGGTCTGGAAAACGGCACTCTCAAAAATCAAGGAAGAAAGACCCGATATCAGTAATGTCTTAATTTTGGGTCTTGGAGGCGGTTCGGCGGCTCGCCTTGTGCAAAGCAACTTTCCGCAGGCTCAAATTACAGGTGTAGATATAGATAAATCAATGGTTGAATTGGGTAAAAAATATCTCCATCTTGGGGAAATTGACAATCTTAGAATAATAATAAGTGATGCTCGGAGGTGGGTCAAAGGAGCAAAAAATAAATTTGATTTGATACTTGTTGACCTTTATATAGGCGGAAAAATCCCCAAGACATTTACCGCAAAAAAGTTTATTCGCAGTGTTACCGGACTTTTAAAAACTGGCGGAGTTGTGGCATTTAATCATCTTTACTCAAACATTGAGAAAAAAGATGCGCTAAAATTTGAAAAAAATTTGCGGAAAGTTTTTCCTGTCTTGACAACTGTTACTCCGGAAGCAAACATCATTTTTATCGCTTTTAAGGAGTAATCTTTATAACTCAAAGAGTAATGCGAACACTAGCAAATGCTAACAAACATTATCAGAATACATCAGTAAGCGCTAAAGCTGGGAGAAATTACTTTCGGCACGATATATCGCGCTAAATTGGCATTTTTAGGTTCAAGAATTTTTCTTGACAAGCTTTTTAATAGTTTTCAGAATAGATACTAGAGAGGAGATCTTCATGGCGAAAAAGAAAAAGAAGAAGAAGTAGTTTTTGTGTAAGGCTTTGGTGCCCGTAGAATTTTCTGCCTTTGGTAGAAGTGTGCGGGCACTTTGCTTTTCACGCAGCATACTTATCTATTCCCTCAAGAGGTATTGTGATATTATTTACTTAACTGTCTATGGAAGCTGTCGCGACTACAGAGAAAGAAATTTCTGATTCCGAGGTTAAACAAACTTCTGTCGGAATTGAGACTGTTGCTCCCAAAGAGTCCACAGAAATTGCCAGATTAAGAAAAGAGTTGGGACTACCGGAAATTTCACCGCTTCTACCGGGCAGAGATGAAGTAAAACAGGCTAGGGCAAGAAAAATAGAAGGATATATAGAGGAACGAGAGCAAAAGATATTTCTACAAAATAAGGAAGGGTTCATTGATCGTAGTAAAGAATGGAGGGATGGATTTCGGAAATTTGCACCCGAGGAAACAAGACCGAAAGATCTTGTTGGCAAGCTGAATCGTTTTACCACAATCAATTTTTTAAAATTAAGAGGAGTCAAAGACGCTGAAGAGAAAGTTTCTTCCCTAGAGAAAATTAATACTCCCAATTATTCAAGATTAAGAGAGGAGCAAATTGTCAATGGATTAAAAAATATCCAAAACTTAGACTTGGCAATTAGCAGGGTTGAACAAATTGGGTATCATTTTGAAGATGACTATTTCCGTTCCCGGGACTTTACTGATGCCTTACAGGTCCTAGAATCTCTTCAGGATGTGCAATTTGAGGATATTGCCGGACAATTAAATAAGTATTTCTTTTTGCAAAAGAACGGTAATTTTGTAGATTATACAGATTATAATAAACCCTCTCTTACACCGGATTTTGTTGCCGTAGCGTCAATTTTTAAAAATGGCGGTTTACAGCCGGAGCAGAAGGAACGCTTGGAACAAGCTTATCAGTTTGCTATTTTGATTGGACGCGTTCCTCTTGCCGATAAGAACGGGAAATTGGATGATTATAATGTATCAGACGAATTTCATAGTCTTAGTATTGATGATGTTCTTAATAAATCTTTAGACGGTACAAGGGCAGAAGAACTTTTGAATGCCGTGCAAAATGCCGTTTTTGGAGATAGGGGTAAACAAAACTTTGAGGTTACAGCTTTCTTCTTTTACTGTGCCGACAAACTTAACACCAGAGGACAAATGAACGCCCTTAATGAGTTGGTAAATAGCGGTTGGGATTGTAGAGATATTTATAATAAGTGCTCGCGCGGAAGCTATGCTTATGAAGGCGAGATTTCGGAAAGCATTAAAATGATCAGTAAAGCTCGGGATATTAATTCAGATCCGGAAAAGATGGAGTGGGTTGCATTATTTAATGAACTAAGCGGCGTTAAAAGTTTGTCATTTCGTGATATTGATGATTATGAGCAGATGTATGAGAAGCGTGAGGCGCTTTCAGGGCTTGCTGTTCTCGCAAAGGCTTTAAATGCTGATTTTGGCGAAATGACTCATTACGACAGTCGGGACAGAAAGTTCGGCATCCAAAGTGAGTATATAGGCGGCTTGCTTGGCAATTTAGACCTTGACAAAGTTCCTCCTAAAGAAAAAGATTTTTGGATGTTTATTAAACAGACTTTCCCCAAACTTGGAAGTTGGGCAGGCAATCTTATTGTAGATACGGAAGACTCACTCTTTTTAGGATATCTTGTTCGAGAAAAGAGTAACTTTGATCAATTATTTGTGAACGTGGTAAGTAATGGTGGGCGTTTCCAAGAGTTTCAACCGCAGGTTAAATTTATTGAAGGGATATTGTCGGGAGAGATTAAAATGTCGGGTGAGCGAAAAGATAGATTTATTGTAAATTATGATGATGTTAAGAATATAGAACCAGCTCTTGCATTGGCACATTTTGATATATTTGGGTCGTATCAACAAATTAGAATAATTTTAAGTTTACCTGATGGATATTTGAATAGTTTATCCACGGAAGAAGGAGAATTATACAGATTTTTAAGAGACAATCTCAATAAAGATTCAAGCTTTCCAATGATATTCTTTTTAAACCATAAAGATAAATTTGGCGATTATGTTAAACAAGGTGCAATACAGCCGCAGTTTTTATATGATTTTTTTAATTCTCCGGAAAACGTGGGAATGTTCACAGATTTTCTCGAAGATAAATATGTGAATTTCTTCCCTGAAAAAGAGAAAATTTTTTGGACATTTTTTAGAGGAAAAAACTATGATATACAGCTATTTATTTTAGATAGAGTCAAAAATCAGTCGTGGCTCTCGTATGTTTCTGAAACTGGCGATATCAACGAGAAAAAGGTTGTACGGGATTTTTTCCATGACATTCGTGCCAGGCCAGAAGACTGCAGAACATACGAAACTTTAACAGACCTTTTTATAGATTTGCAAAGTCAGCACCCGAAGGGTGAAGAATTAGGTTTGCTTTATCTGAAAATTGCAGCAGCCCATCGTCTGCGAACCATAGGAAATGTGAGAACAGGAGTTGAAGCAATTGGAAGGATGAAAGATGCGTTTGCAGGACTGTACCACAACGGAATGACTCCGTTTGAGAAACTTTCCTGGGAGGGGTTGCGCCGCCAACTACCCTTTGCGGCCAATGTAAACGTCCAAGCCAATATGAGAAACCAGGCGCTTGTTGTGGAACAGTTAAATCGCGATAAACTGTCCTGGGTGCATCAGTCTGTGCATAATTACGCTTCTGTGTTTGAGGTTCCCTATTTGCAATCTTTTAAAACATTTTTAGAAACAGGCGATAAGACTGACTTGGAAAGTTTTAGAAATATGTTTGCCGGTGAGGCCCGCGCTCCTGATTATACAGAAGAGGATAGGCAGGTTTTCTTGGAACTCAATATCAATGTCATTCCAGAATTGGACAAACTAATAGAGTTTGTCGGTTCGTTTTATGGAATAAACGCCCAGTCTCTGCGTTGGTTAATGGGTGCAGAGGTTTTTGTGGGTGACGTAGGAAGTGACGACGAGTTGAAAAAGTTATCAAAAGAATTGGTAGAAAAGGATTTACCGATATTGCAAGAAAGTCTCTCTATTGTAAGTGAGGAAGGAAAACAGCGAGCACTCCACTTTTCTTTTAATGTAAATAAATTAAGACGTCAAGTTTCTAGGGTTTTACAGGATGACGAAGGTGGGGAATCTAGTTTCAAGACGGACACTCTTGTTACAGATACCATACTTGACGATCTGTCTAAAAATGTATTTACCAAATATAAAGATTTTTTAGGACAAAACGAGGACAAGTTAACAACTAATGATATTTTTGAGTCGGTTGTTGTT
>OBEQ010700938.1_pt1 | contig 11648 bp, 9 predicted proteins | sample 1670901 | NCBI WGS metagenome assembly OBEQ01 (sample SAMEA104232315, study PRJEB22302) | groundwater metagenome | biome: forest; feature: aquifer; material: groundwater | place: USA | collected 2011-08-07 | depth 5.4 m | reverse complement strand
GCAGGCCGCCGATCCCACCGCGAACGCGGCCAAGTGCGGCAGCGACTACGATGTGACGAACGGCAACGTCGGCGTCAAGATCTACAAGGCGCTCGATCGTACGGTGGCCGATGCCACCAAGATGGGCGTTCAAATCTTGCAGGCCTCGTCGGCGTTCCAAGGTGAAGTCGTGACGCCGCTCCAGGGCACGCTCGTCACCGGCTTCGCCACGGTCGACGGCGGCACGCCGCTCGGCGCACCCGTCACCGCCGGACAGGTGTTCGGCGACCTCAAGCCGGACGCAGCGGCGCCGCAGACCGGGCTTCTGACCGATCAAGCGAACACCGCCGTATATGCCACGCTCGTGCAGGCCGACGGTGGCTTGGTGATTGGTCCGAGTGGCCCGATCAACGTCGCCCTCCCGCTGCCGATCGTGAAACGGCTGTCCATCGGCCCCGTCGATGCTGGCTACTTCGCCAACGGTGCGAACTTCACGTTCATTCTCGTGGGCGATCCCGCCCAGCCGACGTTCATCGACGCCGGCGCGGATGCCACTGGCCCGTTCAACCCGCGGTCCATGCACTGGATCGCACTGCCGAACGATCCCGTCCTCCCCACCTTGTAAATCGCCATGGGAACCTCGGGCGCCGATTGGATCGGATTTCCCGGCGCTCGAGGAATTGGCGAAGAGGAGACTGCCGCGGTCGAGCGTGTGCTCAAAAGGCGCACTCTTTACCGCGGCGCGGGTCTCGCTCCCCCCGAAGAAGTCGAAGCCCTCGAGCGCGAGCTCGCGGCGGCGTTGGGTCGCAGGTACGCGCTCACGCTCAATTCCGGGACGTCTGCGCTCGTCGCTGCGCTGAAAGCGATGAATGTTCGGCCTGGCGACGAGGTCGTGCTTCCCACGTACGGATGGCTCACCGACGTGAGCGCAGTCCTGGAGATTGGCGCGGTTCCCGTTTTCGCCCCCATCACCGAGGATCTGGAGCTGGATGCAGAGAAGGTCTCTGTCGCCCTCACGGATCGAACAAAGGCCGTGGTGGCCATCGGGGCGTGTGGGCTCCCGTGCGACATCGGACGGGTGGGCGAGGCGTGTGGCAAGAGGAACGTGCGTGTGCTCGAGGATGCGTGCCAGTCGTCGGGCGCGCGACGCGATAGTGAAGCGGAACAGAGTGACGCGTCCGTCCTGTCGTTCCAGGCATTCAAGATCGTGACCGGTGGCGAGGGTGGCGCATTTCTCACCGATGACGAGGCGCTCTACCGCGCAGCGCTTTGCTATCACGATGCAGGCCTTTCTCGCTTTGCGACGAGCGGCGAACGGAGTCTCAGGCCGATCGGTATTGGCCTCAATTTGCGCATGAGCGAAATCGCAGCGGCGCTCGTCCGTGTTCAGCTGCGACGCCTGCCTCTCACGCTCGATCGTCTTCGTGACGCGCACGAGCAACTCGCAGCCGCCGTCGCCGCGCGACGCGATTTGGGAGTGCGCGTCCGTCGAGCGCCTAGTCCCTCGGCAGACAATTGCACGTTCCTCGTCCTGACCTGCACGTCCGGCGAGGTTGCCGAGAAAGTGCGCTCGGCGCTTCTTGCGAAGGGCTGCGCGGCCCAGATCGCGTCCAACGACGAGCTGCACTGTCTTACGGGATGGCGGGAGTATCTGACGCGAGAGCGCTTCGAGCATCGCGTCGTCGATGTCGAAAGCTCGATGAACGTGCTCGAACGGACGCTGACCGTGCAGGTCAATTGGCAGCGCGCTGGCGAGCAGCTGGAAGCATTGAAGGCCGTGCTCGACCGCGCGGGCGTTTAGCGGCAGATGCTTAGGCGGAAAAAGGAGAGAGATGTCGAAGCTGGCAATCTTTGGAGGCGAGCGCACGCTCCCCAAACACGCGCCGCTGGCGCAAATGTTCGTGCAGTATCCGTTCGCCCAGAGGTTTGCGGCATACGTGGGCGCCAAACACGCGTTGCCGACGGCCAACGGTACCGCCTCCCTGGTGTCTGCTCTCCTCGGCGCCGGCGTCGGGCCCGGGGACGAAGTGATCACCGTCGCGCACAGCTGGTTTTGTACGGCGACCAGCATTCTCGCGGTCAATGCGGTTCCTATTTTCGTGGATGTGGACCCAGACACGTTCACGCTCGATCCGGCGAAAATCGGAGAACGCATCACACCACGTACCCGCGCCATTCTAGGCGTTTCGCTGTACGGCCAGCCCGCCGACTACCCGGCAATCCTGGAGATCGCTCGCCGCCACGGGCTCATCGTCATCGACGATGCGTGTCAGAGTACCGGTGCAGCCATCGATGGGAAGAAGCTCGGAAGCATCGCCGATCTCACGGCGTTCAGCTTCTCTGGAAAACCACTCTCCAGCACGGGCGGCGGCATGGTCACGACCAACGATCGCGCGATGTTCGAGCGAAGCATGTTGGGCGGGCAACACCCTTCGTACATCGCCGCAGAGGCGAAAGATCCGGACGTGTGGCGGCTCGCCTCCACGGGCGGGTATGGGCACAATCTGCGCCTCGATGGAAAATGCGCCGAGCGCGCTTACGAGCAGCTGGAGAAGCTCGATGCGGTCAACGCGTGGAGGCGACGCAACGCTCTTCATTTGAAGAAGAGGATCCATGGTGTGCGCGGCATCAAACTGCCCGTAGAGCGACCTGGTGCGCTCCACATCTATCACTTCTTTACGTGTCTCTTCGATGAAGCAGAGCACGCGATCACGCGCGACGAGTTCGTCGATGCACTCACCGCGGAAGGCGTTCCGACGATGACGTACATCTCGTCGATCAACTTTCTGAAAACCCCCGAGGGCAAGCCGTTCTCGGCAGGCGCCCTCCATCGCCGTTATTTGTTCCAGGAGCTCGCGCGCACGGGCAGCTGCGGTCCTTACCGATTCCCCGACGGCGTTCGACCCGACTACTCGGAGGGGAGCCTTCCGGTCACCGAGCGCCTCGTGGATACCGAGTTCAACATCCAGCAGCGTTATTTGAGCCCGCCGTTCGACGAAGCCACGATGGACCTCTACGCGGCGGCAATGGAGAAGGTGCTGGCGAATGCAAACGAAATCCGCGCCGTGCGGGAGCGTGACGGTGGCTGGGTGCGGCGTCCGACGTTTCTCGTGGCCTACGAGAGCGACTCATAGACCACATGTTCACGTGAGGCTCCGAAGCCACGCGCCGATGTCGCGGCAGTAGGCAAGAGCGTCGACGCCTGGGAAATCTTCGCGCAAAAACTCGACCGAGAGCGCGCCGCCGTATCCACCGCCACGCAAGCTGCGAAGCGCGCGCGGAATGTCGATCGCGCCGGATTCATCGAGCTTCGTGTGCACGATCGGAACGCCAGGGCGGCAGCTCTCTCTCGTCACGTTGTCGAGTTGCACGTGTGTGGCAAAGGTCGCGACCTCGTGAAGCACGCGATCGAGCGGCTGCTCTTCGGTGATGGACTGATGCACCACGTCTGCCGTAAATCCAAGGTGAGGTGACGGAAACGTCTCGCGCAGTCGACGCAGGTCTCGCACGGTAGCGAAGATGTGCTTGGAGTGACCTTCCGGCGCGAGCACTACGTTATTTGCCTCAGCGTGAGGTAAGAGAGCGCCGATGGCCTCTTCGAAGGCCTTCCACGCGTCGCCCTGGTGCTTGTTGGACGCGAGCGCTTCAGCGCTGGGACCGCCCAAAAAGATCAGAGCGCGCGAGCCGATCTCCGATGCCAGCTCGATGGCTTCTCGCAAGAGGCGAATTCGCGCGGCACGCGCCTCCGGACGCGCATCGATGAGCGAAGGGGTGTGCTTCTCCGCGTCGAGGAGGTAACGACCGCCCAGCCCGAAAATGACGCGTCCACCGCGACGCTGCACGTCGCTCGCGATGTCGCGAAATGTTCTTCTCAGCTCGGCGGGGATGAGGACCTGTCGGGACCAGCCTTGGTCGGTGACGAGGCGCTGCGAAAGATGCAGCTCCAACAGGTCGTACAGTCCGTCGGCGAAGAGGGCATCGAGCACGCGTTCTCTGGGCTCGGCATCCTTGCCGAACAGCGGAAGGCCGAGCGAAGAGAACCCGATCTCGCCCGTCACGCGCTTGCCTGGCCGATGTGGAGCATCGTCTTGATCGAGGCACCGTCGCGGAGCGAGCCGATGGCCTGCTCCACCTCCGCGAGCGGGAATCGATGCGTGATGAGCTCGTGCACTGCGAGGCGCGGGATGAGCTCCAGCGACACCGGAATGCGATCGTTGTTCACGAAACAACCCAGGACGGTCTTTTCGTACCTTGCGATGTCGAACGCGGGCACCGGGCACGAGGACGTCTGGTCGAGCCCGAAAATGAGCACCGCTCCACCGCGACGTGTCATCGCCAGCGCGTCTTTGAGCAAGAAACCCGTGGTGTCCACCACGACGTCGGCGCCGCCGTGCGTTCGCTCAATCACGTTGGCGACCACATTTTCCGTCGCTGGATCGAAGGTCTTCAAGGCGCCCGATCGCTCGGCGGCGGCCCGTCGTGACGCTATGGGCTCCGAGGCAATGAGGTCCACCGCGCCTTTGTGACGCAAGACGCGCAAGAAGTAGAGCCCGATGGGGCCAGTGCCCAGCACGACGGTGCGCTCATGTCGGTAACCCCGAAGGCGGTCCATGCCGTTCATGACGCAGGAGAGCGGCTCTGCAAACACGGCGGCCTCAGCGCTGAGCTCGCTGGGAACCGGATAGAGCGAATGGACCGGTACGCGGACGAAGCGCGCAAAGCCGCCGTCGCGCGTGATGCCGAGTGTCACACCATCTGCGCACATGTTGCGCTGACCGCGTTGGCATGCCTCGCATTGACCGCAGTACACATTTGGCCCGGCGATCACCCGATCGTCACGCCGAAAACTGCGAACGCCCGTTCCCACCTCGACGACGCGCCCCACGAACTCGTGACCGAGCACAATCCCCTCCGCGGCCGGGTGAAGCTGCGGCACGCTCACGATATGCAAGTCGGTTCCGCAAATTCCCGCGACTTCGACTTCGACGATGACGTCGGTGGCGGCCTCGATGAGCGGGTCAGGGACCTCGCGTACATCGAGTCGCCCCGGACCGATATAGTATGCAGCTCGCATGGGAGACTTCCTATGACGATGAACGAGCGTATCGCACCGCCGATGGTGCCGATACGGTGCGCGAAGTGGCAAAAACGCTCCCATGGGAACGCGTTGTTGACGCTGCGTCGTTTGGGAGAATAAAGTTGACGGCTAATATGTCCATCGTATTACGCGAGCACGTCTTTCTGGTGACCCACGGAGGTGTCTGTCGTGGGTGAAAGGGTCGGCGTGCTCATTATTGGGTTGGACGGCGCCATTGGAACCACCGTCGTCGCCGGCGTGGAGCTCATGCATCGAGAGCTCGCGCCCAAGGTGGGGATGCTGACCGAGTCGGCGCTGATGCCGGTCGACGGCAAGCTGCACACGCCGGAAGACGTGCGGCCCGGATTCTCCCAGGCGTACGAACGCCCAGGTCGTCCGCTGATGAAGACGGCCTTCGCGATGCCCGAGCTCGGGGAGCTCGTCTTCTCGGGTTGGGACGTGCGGCAAGACACGCTCTTCGCGGCCGCCCGCGGCGAGCACATCATCCAGGGAGCTCTCCTCGACAAGATCAAGGACTACCTCGAAGGCATCAAGCCGATGCCCGGGATCACGTGCGCAGAGGGTGTCGCGCACGACGCGGGCGGTCGCAAGTTCGACTCGCAGCGCGCGGCTGTGAACGTCATTCGCGCCAACATCAAGGAATTCAAAGAGACCAACGGCCTCAAGACCGTCGTTCTCGTCGACCTCACGCCAACGACGCCCATCCCGGCCGACAACGTCACGCATCATTCGCTCAAGCACTTCGAAGACGCTCTCGAGAAGGGCGATTCATCGATTTCGGCGAACATGCTGTACTTCTACGCGGCGTGCCGCGAGGGGTGCCCCTACGTCAACTTCACGCCGAACCTCGTCGAAATTGACTCGCTGCGCGCGCTGGCGGTTGAGTGCAAAGTCCCGTTCGCCGGCAGAGATGGGAAGACGGGCCAAACCTTCGTCAAAACGGTGCTCGCCCCGGCCTTTCGCGAGCGTGAGCTGCGTGTGCGCGGCTGGTTCAGCGGCAACATTCTGGGCAACTCGGACGGTAAGGCGCTCTCGGATCCCGCCGCCTGCAAGACGAAGCTCATCTCCAAGACATCGGTGCTCGACTCCATCCTCGGCTACCCGGTGGTCTCCGAGTCTGGAGAACCCACGCACATCGTCTCCATTCTTTATTATCCGCCGCGCGGCGACGCCAAAGAGTCGTGGGACAGCATCGACTTGGAAGGTTTCCTCGGCGCGCGCATGCAATTGAAGCTGAATTTCCTCTGCAAAGACTCGATCCTCGCTGCGCCCTTGGTCATCGATCTCGTGCGGTTCGCGGCGTTGGCCATCCGGCGAGGGGAGTCGGGCGCTCTCGACTACCTGGCCATGTTCTTCAAATCGCCGCTCGTTCGCGACGACAACTCGGTGCAGCACGACTTCTTCGAGCAGGCGCGCATGCTCGCGACTCACCTGGAGCGTGCGAAGTAATTAGAGACATGGGTGCCCCGATGATGCGCTGACGGCGCCTCTCAGGAGATTCGCATGAAGGCGGTCATTCTCGCAGCCGGCTACGGGGCACGGCTCAAACCCCTCACAGACGCCAAGCACAAGACCATGGTGTCGGTCTCCGGTGAGCGGATCATCGATCGCATCATGGGATCGCTCCTCCTCGCGGAGATCACCGAGGTCGTCGTCGTGTTGGGTCACATGGCCGACGAGCTGCAGGACTACCTGTCGCGTGCGTACTCCGAACGCATCGAGTTCGCCTTCGTCCAAAACTCACGCTATCGCAACACCAACAACATCTACTCGCTCTCCCTGGCACTCGAGCACATGGACGACGACGTGCTGCTCATCGAATGCGATCTCTTTTTCGAGCCGGAAATCGTCCGAGACCTCGTCCTTCTCACGTCGGCGAACGTGGCCGTCGTTGCCAAGTACCAGACCGGCATGGATGGAACTGTCCTCAGCGTCGACGGGGAGGGCTTGGTCAACGAGCTCCATCCCACGTACACGCAAGGTCCCGCCTTCAATTTCTCCGACAAATACAAGACTCTGAACATCTACAAGTTTTCCGCGTCGTTCGTGAGAGACAAGCTCCGGAAGATGGTCCAGTTTCACACGCAGGTGCACGGAGACAATTGCTATTACGAAGTAGTATTGGGACTCATCATCTATCTGCGCGCCGAGGACATCAAGGCGTTCGACGTCAGCGGTCGCGTGTGGATGGAGATCGACACGATGAACGATCTCGACAAAGCGGAGTACTTGTTTGCACCCGAACGCCGCTACGACATGCTGTCCGGGACTTACGGAGGTTACTGGAACTACGAGCTGCTCGATTTCTGCTTCATCAGGAACATGTACTTTCCGCGTCCGTCGCTCCTCAGCGACATCCGTTACAATCTCGACAAGCTTCTATTCAACTATGGTTCTTCTCAAGCCATTTTGAACAGAAAACTCGCCGAGTTTCTCCTCTTGCCAGAGCGTTTCTGCTGCCTCCTGAACGGAGCATCGCAAGGGATCAAAGCGCTCCCATCGCTGCTCGAAACGGACCGCATCGCGACGTTCAGCCCGACGTTCGAGGAGTACCTCCGCGTCTTCAAAGACGCCGTGCGCGTCGACCCTCGCGCGCATTCGCTCACCGACCTTTCCGATGTGGCGGCGAAGGAGGATGTGCGCTGCGTTCTTCTGGCGAATCCGAACAATCCGACAGGGCAGCACTATTCGCTGAAAGACGTGAGCACCTTCGTCGAAACGGCGTCGCGCCGGGGGCAAACGGTGGTGCTCGACGAGTCGTTCATCGATTTCGCGGGTGGCGGCGAAGAGTCGATGGCGGAGTACCTCATTGAGCACAAGAAGACCAACGTCATCTTGCTGAAGAGTCTCAGCAAGTCGTTGGGCGTGCCGGGGGTTCGCTTGGGGTATTGCCTGTCCGCGAACGAAGAGTGGATGAGGCGATTGAACGCGATGGTGCCGATTTGGAACGCGAACTCCATCGCCCAGTACGTTCTCGAACTCTTGCCCAAGTACCGAAACGAACTATCGGCGAGCTTCGCGCGTACGCGCCAAGATCGAGATTCGCTGATGGGCCATCTGCGCTCGCTCGAGTTCCTCGAGACATTTCCCTCCGGCGGCAACTACGTCCTGTGCCGGCTGCAAGACGGAAGGCTCTCGGCAGACGAGCTAGCGCGGAGTCTGCTCCGCGACGATGGCATCTTCATCAAGGACTGCACGCGAAAGTTTCAAAGTGGCACGGGGGAGTACGTGCGGTTTGCCGTTCGCACCCCTGAAGACAATCAGAAGTTGATCCGCGCTCTTTCGAGAGCCTACGAGAGGCCCTTGTCGTGAAGATAAACAGCCACAATGAATGGGACAGACTCCGCGAAGTCATCGTGGGCACGATGGGGCACAGAGCCGGAGTCGTTTTCCCACGGCCTGGTCAAATCACAGAAGAGCTGCTCGACAAAGTCGACAAGCTGTCCCGTGAAGCCTACCCCGCGTGGTTGGTCGACGAGATCAACGAGGACCAGGAGGAGCTGTGCGCCGCGTTGCGAAAGTTCGACGTCACGGTCCACCGGGCGGACCCTTCGGACATCAACAAGCTCTACGCCACTCCCCATTGGAGCGCGGCTGGCGACATCGCCTGCAATACGCGGGACCTGCACCTGGTGGTGGGGAACACGGTCATCGAGTCCCCCTCCCAAGAGCGCCATCGACTCTACGAAGCCACTGTGTTGTACGAAATCTGGCAGAAGCACTTCGAAGCCGGTTTTCGATGGATCGCCGCGCCAAAACCGCGCCTCGTGGGTGACTACGCGATTGGCTATTACGAAGACGGCAAAAAATACGTCAAGCTGGCGGAGACCGAAATCCTGTTCGAGGCTGCGAACACCGTCAGAATGGGCCGAGATCTCCTTTATCTCGTTTCGCGCTCGGGCAATTATCTTGGAGCGAAGTGGCTACAGAGCATACTCGGTGACGAGTACCGAGTTCACACGACGGACGAGATCTACCGGTCCAGCCACATCGACTCGACGGTGCTATGTTTGAGAGCCGGCCTCGTCCTTCTCAATGCATCGAGGGTGAACCCGAAGAACTGTCCCAAGGTCTTGGACAAGTGGGAGAAGGTTTACTTCAAGGACATCGTTCCCACCCCCAAAGCGACTCTGGATTTCCAAGAGAACGTGCGGCTGAAGATTCACCATCAGCTCGCAGAATTGGGCGTAGAAAGTAGCCTCGACTACTTGTGCTCGGACTGGATTGGGATGAACTTCCTCTCCGTCGATCCGGAGCACGTCATCCTGGACAAGAGGCAAGAGCCTCTGATGAGAGTCCTGGAAAAGCACAAGATCACGCCCGTACCCATCAGCTTCCGGCACGGCTACGTCACGGGAGGAATTCACTGCAATACGCTGGACATCGTGCGCGACAGCAAGCTCGAGAGCTACGGCTGACGGGCTGTCACACGAGCCTGTTCTCGGTGTCGATCCCCGGTAGGAACTTCAAGACGCGATCCTCCGCGTCGAACTCCGCCCTCAAATCGGCTGGGACCTCCCACTCGTCGTCGACGCGCTCCTTTTCGCAAAGCGCCTCGAGCTCGCTCTTGACGGCGGCCAGCGGGCGCGTCGCAAAAATGTCGTCCCAAACCTCTCGCCGAACCTTTGCATACCGCTCGCCGTCTTCGGGGAGCGCTCGCTGGATGACCTCGTACGTTCGCGAGAAATCCTCTTCGTGAATGACCGTGCCACAATCGAAAATCTCGCCCGTCTTGCCCTTCGAGCGATACCGCGATGATCGCAAGAAGAACATCGGCCGGCCGAACACGAGATAGTCGGCGCTCACCGTCGAGACGTCTCCGACGTAGACGTCGGCGCGCGCGAGGAGCGGGAATACGAGCGGATACTCCTTGAGAAACACGACGCCTTCACGATCGGCATACTTTCGAACCATCGCCTCGACGACCTCTGGCTCGTTGTAGAGGAGGTTCGGGTGGGACTTTACGATGATGCTGAAGTCTTTCGGCAGGGTGTCGACGAGGAACTCGCAGGCGGCTTGAAATGTCGATCCGGTCTGGGCGTCGTTCCACGTCGGCGCGTACAGAATCGTACGCGTCCCGGGCTTGAGCCTTCCGAGCAATCCATCCATCTTCGCCTCGAAGAAAGCGCGATGTTCGAGGTAGTACGCATGCCGGAAGTTGCCTGTCACCACGTGGTCTCGCAAGTGTTCGTGGACGCCTTCTTGCTTGAACATCTCCAACATGCGGTTGCCGTAAACGAGCGCAATGTCTTCGAGCGCGTCGTACTTCATGGCGAAGGGTTTCCCGTATCCATGCGGAACGTGCACGACACGAGTCGTTCTCTCGAAGATCTGCCGGATCTTGTCGCGCGGAAGACTATGAGAGTGCAAGACGACATCGTGCTGCATGAGGAGAGGAACCAGGCTGTAGAGCTGGAAATCGACGACGCGGGCACGCACTCGGGGGTAGAGCTCGCGAACCAGGTCCTCGTGCTCCGGCGTGGGCACCAGCATTGGGACGTTCAGTAGCTGACAGATGGGGGCGAGGTGATCGATTTGCAGCACATTGATCGACACCGCCACAGCCGTTTTTTTCATGTTGGAGTTCCTCGGGTCTTTTCCCATTCGGCGCGGAGCTCCGCCGCGGTTCGCGACGAACCGTCCGGACTCCAGCCGGGTGCACCGACGACGTAGAGCCATCTCTCCTTCCACGTCTTTGCACGGAGGACGTCGCGCCCGATGGCCAGCCACTCGTAGGTTGCGAGCCGGATCGGATTGAACGTGGCCACGTTCTTCATGACGCCATAACGGCAAGCGATCGCGTCGTTCTCCTCGGCGTAGGTTCCGAAGAGTCGATCCCAGATCATCAAAATGCCCCCATAGTTGCGATCGAGGTAGGCGGGGTTGGTCGCGTGGTGCACCCGATGGTTCGACGGCGTGTTGAAGATCCACTCCACCCAGCGCGGAAGTTTCCGGATGCTCTCGGTGTGGATCATGATTTGGTAAACTTTGCTGACCCCTAGCTGGAAAAGGATGAGATCCAGCGGGAACCCTACGAGCGAGAGCGGTAGCCACGCGGTCCACCAAAGGAGCGAGAGCGAATTCAGCCAGGGCTGACGCACGCCGGTGGTGATGTTGAAGTGCTGCGAGTCGTGATGTGTGACATGCGCGGCCCACCACCAGCGGTGTTGATGCATCAGCCGGTGGTACCAGTAGAAAACCAGGTCGTCGGCGAAGAAGATGAGCACGAACGCCCACCACGCGTGCCCGATGTCGAAGAGGCGAAACTCGAACACGCGCAAGGCCAAGCGATCGTTGGTCGTCGCCAGGGCGGCCGCCACCCCGATATTGACGAAGGAGAGCACCAGCGACGTCGCGCTATCCCGGAGCTCGTAGTCGCGCTTTTTCTTCCTTGCCTTGACGACGATGTCTACAATCGTGACCAGCAGGATCGCAGGGATGGCGATCGCCACCGGATCAGGCAGGGCCGAGGGCCCGCTCATGCGGCCTCCGACGTAGCGCCCGGTCCCGGTTGGAGCGCCGCGAGGACGCCGTCTGCGGTGCGGGGCAGAACCCGCATCCGGAATTCCGG
>OBEQ012163438.1_pt1 | contig 11652 bp, 14 predicted proteins | sample 1670901 | NCBI WGS metagenome assembly OBEQ01 (sample SAMEA104232315, study PRJEB22302) | groundwater metagenome | biome: forest; feature: aquifer; material: groundwater | place: USA | collected 2011-08-07 | depth 5.4 m | reverse complement strand
TTGTCTTCGCGTCCATCAAACTTGCGCGGTAAGCAAGGTCGCGTCATCATCGATGAGGCGGCTTTCCACGAGCAGCTTGGTGAGCTACTCAAAGCCGCGTTGGCGCTCTTGATGTGGGGTGGTCAAGTCCATGTCATTTCTACCCATAACGGAGTCGACAATCCGTTTAACGAGCTCATCACCGATGCACGCTCCGGCAAGAAGCCCTATAGCATTCATCGCGTGACCTTTGATGATGCCCTGCAAGATGGCTTGTATCGCCGTATCTGTCTCTCTCGCAATATCGACTGGGCTCCCGAAGGAGAAGTAATCTGGGCGAAAAGCATTCGTGATTTCTACGGAGCAGATGCCGAAGAAGAACTCGACTGCATACCCAAAAACAGTGGTGGGGCATGGCTCTCAAGGGCACTGATCGAATCACGTATGTCTGCCGACACACCCGTTTTGCGTTACACCTGCAAAGAAGGTTTTGAGCTTTTGAGCGACGAAATCCGGCGTGCAGAATGTAACGACTGGCTCGTTCAAAATCTATTACCTTTACTCGAAGCATTGCCACGCGAAGCCATTTCTTTTAACGGCGAAGACTTCGGGCGCACTGGCGACTTGAGCGTGCATGTGCCTTTGATTCAATTACAAAACCTCACACGCCGTTGCCCATTCATCTTGGAGCTGCGCAATGTGCCGTTTCGCCAGCAAGAACAAATCGCCTTTTACCTGTTAGACCGCCTGCCACGTTTCATGGGCGGCGCATTTGACTCTCGCGGCAATGGGCAGTTCTTGGGTGAATATGCAATGCAGCGTTATGGCGCAAGTCGGATTTCGCAAGTCATGCTGTCAGAAGGCTGGTACCGCGAACACATGCCTCCCGTCAAAGCAGCTTTAGAGGACGGCACGCTCACCGATTTACCCAAAGATGCCGATGTATTGGCAGACCTGCGGGCGATTCAGGTGATACGTGGTGTGCCGCGTGTACCAGATACCCGCAGCACAGGCGAAGACAAAGGCAAGCGCCATGGCGATGCTGCCGTCGCCATTGCCTTGGCATATCACGCCAGTCGCGAATTATCCAAAGGCACGGTGAGCGCAAAATCCCGCCGTCGACGCGGCTACACAAAAATTACGCAGGGATACCAATGAAAAAACAAGGCATCTGGGTTAGCCCAACCGAATTCGTCAGTTTCAGCGAAGCGCACAAATCACTCTCAGAACAAATTGCTACGCGGAGCCGCAGTATTGATTTTCATAGTCTGGGTATGTATCTGCCGAATCCTGATCCGGTGCTCAAGGCACTTGGCAAAGACATTCAAGTTTACAAAGAATTGCGCTCTGATGCGCACGTCGGTGGCTGCATTCGACGTCGTAAAGCATCGGTCAAAGCACTTGAATGGGGTGTTGATAAAGAAAAATCCAAGAGCGCGATCGCAAAATCAATCAGCGCCATTTTTGCGGACTTGAATATTTCGCGCATCATCAATGAGATTCTGGATGCTGCCCTGTTTGGCTATCAACCACTAGAGGTCATGTGGGGCAAGGTTGGTAATTTTATCGTACCTGTTGATATCGTCAGTAAGCCACCTAACTGGTTCGTCTACGATGCAGAGAATCAATTGCGTCTGCGCACCAAGCAAAACATGGTCATGGGTGAAGAGCTGCCGCCAAATAAGTTTCTCATCGCTAGGCAAGACCCATCCTATGACAACCCCTATGGCTTCGCCGATCTGTCGATGTGCTTTTGGCCAACCACCTTCAAAAAAGGCGGCTTAAAATTTTGGGTACAGTTCACCGAAAAATACGGCACACCATGGGTCATCGGAAAACACCCGCGCAGCGCCTCTGACGGTGAAAAAGAGCTGCTGCTCGACAGCTTAGAAGCGATGGTACAAGATGCTGTCGCAGTCATTCCAGACGATTCCAGCATCGAAATCAAAGAGGCCGCAGGCAAAGCTGGCAGTACCGACGCTTTCGAGAGTCTCTTGCACTTTTGTCGCTCAGAAGTGTCGATTGCCTTGCTGGGACAAAATCAAACCACTGAAGCCACATCGAATCGCGCCTCTGCGCAAGTTGGGCGAGAAGTCACACACGACATCCGTGATGGTGACAAAGCGATTGTGCAAGAGACCTTTAACCAGCTCATCCGCTGGATATGTGATCTCAACTTCAAAACAGGCGCAGCGCCCATTTTTTCTATGTGGGAACAAGAAGATGTCGACAAGGTCTTGGCAGAGCGCGATCAAAAACTGACGCTGGCCGGAGCCAAGTTCACGCCTGCCTATTTCAAACGTGCGTACAACCTGCTCGATGGTGACCTGGACGAAAGCGCTACGCCTGTTTCAACTCAAACAAATGCGGCTGCCGATTTCGCAGAAAGCGATACTGCACCAGATCAGCAGATGCTCGACGATGCACTTGATGCCTTTCTCAAAGGTGACGAATTGCAGACGCAGGCAAACAACATGCTGCAACCTGTGATCTACGCGATCAATGGCAAGGCTAAGTCAGATGCGTTGCTGGCTATGCTGGCAGAGCTGTATGTCGATATGGACGCAAGCGAACTACAAGATCGTTTGGCACGCGCCATATTCGTGGCAAAGGTATGGGGTCGCATACATGGTTAATCGGGCTAAACCAAATTTAGACTTGGCCTACTGCATGCGCCTGCTTCCCAAAAAGGCAATCGCCTACTTGCAAGAAAAAGGCTTTGCCATATCGTGGGATTGGCAAGACTTGTGGCAAGACGCACAGGCAGAAGCCTTCACTGTGGCCAAAGTCACGCGTCTGGACATCCTGCAAGACATTCGCAATGCCGTCGAAAAGGCCTTGAAAGATGGGCAAACCTTAGCGGCCTTTCGCAAAGAGCTCACGCCTATACTCCAAGCCAAAGGATGGTGGGGGCGTAGTGGGGAATTCGATCAGCATGCTGATCGCCCACTTAGCGGTTCCACCTTGCAAGGTGGAACTCCTACCCTACAGGGTCACGGGCGTAAGGAATATACCGACGCCGATGGTATAGTCAGTCAAGTGCAATTAGGTAGCCCATGGCGCTTAGAAACCATCTATCGCGTCAATATGCAAACCGCCTACATGACAGGGCGCTTTCAAGAACAACTAGCCAATGTCGATGATCGTCCCTACTGGCAGTATTCTGCCATCCTTGATGGCCGCACCAGACCCAGCCATCGTGCCATGGACGGCAAAGTTTTTCGCTGGGATGACCCATTCTGGGCGAGCTTCTATCCGCCCAACGGCTGGCGTTGCCGCTGTCGTGTCGTGGCCTTGGCGCAGCGTGACCTCACAGCAGCGCACCGTATCGAATCATCCGATGGAAAACTAGGCGAAGTGATGCGCCCAGTTTCGACTACGTCAGATGAAATGCGTCCCGTTGCCACTTATCGCACCCAAGACCCGGCCACTGGCAAGACCATCACTGTCTCACCAGATGTGGGCTGGAGCTATAACCCAGGAGCCGCCGTCTGGCAACCGGACTTGTCACGCTACACAGGCGAACTGCAAGCTTTAGCCAAAAAGGAACTGCGATGAACGTCATTTCATTTTCAATTGATGATCAAGCGCTGCAACGAGCACTCTCTGCCCTGGAACAATCCGGCATTGACCTCGCGCCAGCCATGCGCAAGATCGCGCAAACCATGGCCACACAGACAGAAATCAACTTTAGGGAAGAAGGTCGGCCAAAATGGCAGGCATTAAGCGAAGCCACTTTACATGCACGTTTGGGCGGCACCAAAGCCTACAAGAAGGATGGCACACTCACAGCGAAGGCGCAGCGCATCAAATCCGGCGGCATCCGTATCTTGCAGAACTCTGGTGCATTGGCTTCATCCATCACTACCGATTATGACGACAATCACGCCATCATTGGCAGCAATCTGGCGTACGCGGCCATTCACCAATTCGGTGGTGACGCAGGTCGTGGCCGTAAAGTCGCCATTCCTGCTCGACCTTACCTACCCATCACCGCTGACGGCCAATTGCAAGCTGAAGCCGAAGAAGCCATACTCGATACGGTTTTGCACCATCTGCAATCCGCGATCGGTGCTTAATGAAAATGCGGCGATTTAAGCGCTTAAAAGTGCATAGCGGAACATCCGTAGCCTCTCGTGTTTAGTTAAAGGCTGTAAAGCCCTGTAAAGCGGTTTTTGCCGCAATCAGAACCACTCCTTTCCTCGTCAAGTAACATCCCCTCGCGTCTTCACGCAAGATCAATTGTTAAAGTGGATTAAAAGACCCATCGAGGTAGTCAAGCCAAGATGGCGACATGACTACTTCGACACACAAATTACTGCACATCTTCAAGCCAGGCATGCAAACTGCGATGTCGGGTGTTTCCCTAGAGTTTTCCGAAACTGACTTAGAACGAAGTGCCAAAGCCTATGACCCAAGCAAGCACGAAGCGCCTATCGTGATCGGTCATCCGACGCACGACGCACCTGCGTATGGTTGGGTGCAATCACTCAGCACCGATGCCAGTGGGTTGTCTGCGCAACCGCACCAGGTCGACGCGCAATTTGCTGAACTGGTGGCACAAGGTCGCTATAAAAAGATCAGCGCCAGCTTCTATTTACCAGACGCTCCCAATAACCCAGTGCCCGGTGTGTACTACTTGCGCCATGTCGGTTTTCTTGGTGCGCAGCCACCCGCCATCAAAGGACTAAAGCAAGTGGAGTTCTCAGATGCCGACGAAGGTATCGTTGAATTTGGCGACTGGGGTATGGATGCCAATGCCACCCTGTGGCGTCGCATGCGTGAATGGCTGATCGGCAAATTTGGCCAAGACACTGCCGACCAAGTCGTCCCGGACTGGCAAGTTGAAACTATTCGTGCAGCAGCACAACAAGACGATGACGACACCCGTGCTGCCTTCGCCGATCCCAGCTTAACCAACCAGACCGACAAATTGGCGGTCACCACCCCACCACAGGAGAATCAAGTGAGTCCAGAACAAGCCGCCAAGCTGGAAGATGAAAACCGCCAGCTCAAACAAAAATTGGCAACCGCAGAAGCCGATCAAAAAGCTGCTCTCGCCATCAAACTGCACACGGAAAACCTCAGTTACGCCGAAGCCCTCATCACGAAAGGCAATCTGGCACCCAAACATCGCGACGCTGTGGTCGCCTTCCTTGACTTCACAGAGGGCAATAGCATCCTAGAATTTGGCGAAGGTGACCACAAAAGCACCTTGTCTGCCGCGTTTAAATCGTTTCTGGGTGACCTGCCCAAAGTGGTCGACTTTAGTGAACAAGCGACTAAGGACAAATGTCGCGGCGGTCAATCTGATGCCACGGGCAGTGCCGAGTTTGCAGAAAAGAACACCGACCCAGATCGCCTGGTCATGCATAACAAGGCACTGGCGCTGGCTGCAGATAAAAATATTTCCTACGAACAGGCAGCCCGCCAGTTGGTAGCCCAATAACCCCATTATTTAATCATACGGAGTCATCATGGCTGGTCGTTTAGCACAACTACGGATCGTCGATCCGGTCTTAACCAGTATTGCGCGTGGGTACCGCAATGCCGCCTTAATTGGCGAATCGCTCTTCCCAATCGCTTATGCCGACAAAGAAGGTGTCATTGTTCCCCTGTTTGGTAAAGAAGCGTTCCGCTTATGGGAAACCGAGCGCGCTATTCGCGCCAAGTCAAACAATATGACGCCAGACGATGTCGATTCCCTAGACATCGTTTTGCGCGAACATGATCTGTCTTACCCAGTCGACTATCGCGAACAGCGAGAGTCTATGTTTGATGCAGAAGCGCGTGGTATTAAGCGCGTAGTAGGCGGGATTGATCTGCGACGCGAAGCTATTTGCGCCTCTTTGGCACAGAACACGAACAGCTATCTTGCTGGTTCCAAAAAAGTGTTGTCGGGCACTGATCGCTGGGCAAACGGTGGCGGCGATCCGATTGCTGATGTTGAAGCAGGAAAAGAAGTCATCCGTAGTCGTATCGGTGTCAATCCGAATACGCTCGTTTTGGGTGCTTCCGCTTATCGCTCCCTGAAGTTTCATATCAAGCTGCAAGTGCAACTCGGCTCCAATGAAACTAAGCTGATCACGGTAGAACATCTGAAAGTCTTGTTTGGCGTAGATGATATCCAAATCGGCGGAGCCATTGCCGGCGATAGCGCCACTGCCGACTTGTGGGGCGACAACGTGATTCTTGCTTACGTTGCCAAACCAAAGGGCGACGGCAACACAGATTATGAAGAGCCGTCATTTGGTTACACCGTCCGTCGCCGTGGTATGCCAGAAAGCGATAAGTACGACGGTGAAGGTAATAAAGTGCGCTACGTTCGCCATACCGATATTTATAAGGTAGTGATTGTCGGTGCGGATGCTGGCTATTTTATTGGCGACGTCAACCCATAACGACACTAAAAATGGCTAACAATAAATTCCCCTATTGCGTCCGTGGCGTCGACATCAAACATGATGGCCAAGACTATGTCGAAGGCAGCGTGATTGAATTAGACGACGAAACGGCCTCTACCCTCAAAGCCTACCTTGATCCTATTGGCGAAACCAAAGGCGCTGCGACTACCACGTCAAAAGTCAACGCGGTAGCGAAGGTAGCGCCCCAACAGAAGAAAGAGAAAAAATGAAAACTCAACAAGTGATCTTAACCACCTCCATCTTGGCAGCGTCTGCACTGACTGCGCGCCACTTCATTGGATTTGATGGCAACGCCTGTGCTGTTGGTGCTAAAGCCCTAGGCGTGGCAGAAGTCAATACCGATACCAACGATATGGCTCCAGCCAATGTGTTGGGCGTGATGTTGGTTGAAGCAGGTGCTGCTATTACTGCAGGTGACGAGATTCAGGCAGATGCAACGGCACGTGCCGTGACCAAAACCACTGGTGTGAGTAACGGTTTCGCCTGGGACAGTGCGGCCGCAGCGGGTGACTTGATCCGCATCGTGCGCGGCATTTAAAGCATTCAAAAAATAAGTAACCATTGACCTAAATCCTATGCGCTACTGCACGCTCGCCGAGATTCGCTTATCGATTCCAGCCCAGACCTTGGTCTGGCTCTCGAACGATGCGGAGGACGCCACTGCGATCAATGAAGACGTAGTCGGCGAAGCTGTGCGGAGCGCAGAAGAATTGGTGGATGCCCATTTGCGTGGGCGTTACACACTACCAATGGAAACAGTGCCGACGGTCATTAAAGATGTCACGGTGAACTTGACAAGGCATTGGCTCTATACCAGACGTCCAGAGGGAACCGATTTACCAGAAGCAGTAACCCGCACACACAAGGCTTCCTTAGATATTTTGTCCAGCATACGTGACGGCAAGTTGAGCATCGGCGCGTCAACAGGTCAAGCAACACCCGAACCAGGTGAAATGAAAGTACGCAGTAAAGCAACGCGATTTACCAGCAATTTACTTGATCGCTATTAGGCAACCAACGTGAGCACGCTTCTCATTATCAAGTCCGTCATTGATCGCCTGAAGGTCAAATGTCCGAAGCTGGAAGTGGTTGACTTTCCAGAGCGACCAGCAGACTACCGACTCAATCACCCAAAAGGCGCGTTGCTAGTGAGCTTTGCGGGTAGTCGATTCACATCAAGCAGTGCGACTCACGCAATCATCCAGGAGCGCAACATCACCATTTCAGTCACGGTTGTCGTACGTCAATTGAATGGACACGATGGCGCCATCGCTGTGCTTGATGGTGCTAGGCAAGCGTTAATCGGATTTAAACCTGAAAGCTGCGTCAAGAAAATTTCGGCCGTGAGTGAAAAGTTTATCGCCGAGACAGCAGGCATTTGGCAGTACGCCCTAGATGTACAAACAACAGACATGCAGATTCAAGACGACGAAGTCACAAGCGATCCGTTCTTAACCCATATCACCAGTAACTCAGAGTTTTCACAAGTCGACATCCGCAAGCAAGCAGATGGTTCTATTTCTACACAGGAGAATTAAATGAAGTATGCCTACCGTGGCCCACTTTCAGGCGTCAATCTTAGTGACGACAAAGAAGTGATGCTACATCCAGATACCGAGGTCGACTTACCAGCCGATCACGAAGTAACAAAAACACTCTTGGCACAGGGCTATCTCGCTCCAGTAGCAACGTCCAGTGCGAAGTCCAATAAAAGAGACCCTAAGGGAGAATCCGATGCCAGCTAACTTCTTACACGGCGTTGAATCAATCGAAATTGAAAAAGGCGCACGCCCTATCAGCATCGTCAAAACGGCCGTGGTCGGCTTAATCTGCACCGCGCCCATCGGTGCGGTCAATCAACCGACACTTGTGCTATCCGACCGACATGCTGCTCAATTTGGATCACAACTACCCGGCTTCTCAGCAGCGCAAGCGCTCGACGCGATTTTTGATCAGGGCGCAGGCACAGTCATAGTCATCAACGTGCTTGATCCCGCTATTCATAAAACCACGATCACAGATGAAACCGTCGTTTTTAGTGGAGACAAAGCAAATACCTCCAAGCCTGCGTGGGTTAACGCGGTCACTCTGAAGAACACTGCGGGAACAAGCACCTACGCTCTCAATATTGATTACACTTGCGATCCGCTAACGGGTGCAATCAATCGTCTGGCTGGCGGTGCAATCGCGGCCAATGCCAGCGTGAAAGCCAGCTACGATTATGCAGACCCTAGCAAAGTCACACCGGGTGACATTATCGGAGCGGTCGATAGTGCAGGTAAACGCTCAGGCTTACAGGCCTTACTAGATACCTATACCTTAATGGGCTTCTTCGCCAAAATCTTAATCGCGCCTGGATTTTGCACTTTAAATTCGGTGGCCACGGAGATGATCAGTATGGCGACCCGCTTACGCGGTGTAGCGTTGATCGATGCACCGATCGGCACCACACCTGCACAAGCCATTGCTGGGCGCGGCTCGTCGGGCACAATCAACTTCGCAACCTCCAGTGATCATGCCATTTTGTGCTATCCACATGCCAAAGTGTATGACGATGCCACAGGTACAGATCGTCTCGAACCGCTCTCTCAGCGCCTTGCAGGCGTGATCTGTGCCAAGGACAATGAAAAAGGATACTGGTGGAGTCCATCTAACACGGAAATTAAAGGCATCACCGGAATGGAGCGTCCGTTGTCTGCGATGATTAACGACGCCACCAGTGAAGTCAACATGCTCAATGAAGTAGGCATCGTGACGCTGTTTAATAGCTTTGGCACAGGCATTCGCGTGTGGGGTAATCGCACGGCTGCGTGGCCGACGGTAACGCACCCACGCAACTTCATCAACATCCGTCGCACGTTTGACATGCTACGAGAGTCGGTGGAATACGCCATGCTGCAATTCATCGACTCACCGATCGATGCAGCTTTAATCGATTCGATCAAAGAGAGTGTCAATGGCTTTATTCGCTTACAAATTGGACGCGGCGCATTGATTGACGGCAAATGCATTTTTGACCCGACCAAAAATCCAGTCACAGAAATTGCGGCAGGCCATCTCACCTTCGATATTGAAGCGATGCCGCCCACACCTGGTGAGCGTATTTCGTTTGAAACCTTTATCAACATCGACCTGCTTAAGCGGCTTGGTCAAACCAGCTAGGAGTGCATAGATCATGGCTAAAATTGAAGTGAATCGCATCACCAATGCGAACATCTATGTGAATGGTGTGAACATGCTAGGCAAGGCAGAAGAAATTAAACTGCCAGACATCACATCGATCATGTCCGAACACAAAGCATTGGGGATGATTGGAAAAATGGAGTTGCCATCGGGCTTTGATAAGATGGAAGGAGAGATCAAGTGGAATTCTCTCTATGATACCGTCGCAAAATCCATGGCGAATCCGTTCAAAGCTGTGCAATTGCAATGCCGTTCCAGTATTGAGTCTTATGGCACGGGCGGCCGCATTCAAGAAGTGCCACTGGTGACTTTTCTCACCGTCATGTTCAAGAAAAATCCTGCAGGCACATTTAAGCAACACGACAACGCTGAGTTTTCATCGACATTTACTGCGACCTATCTAAAACAAGTGATCAATGGCAAAGATGTTTTAGAGCTAGATTACATGTCGAATATCTTTAAAGTGGATGGCGAAGATTTATTGGCTAACTACCGTAACCATATTGGTGGATAGTCGCCACATCCGCTTATATTAAGTCGTCCTTCTACAAAAAACGCCCACTCATCGTGGGCGTTTTTTCTTAGGACTTACGCAAAACCGTCCCAGCTAGGCGTCACCGACGACGACAGTGCTATAGCACGGCTAGGAGGTGCAACAACGCTGGGGCGATTTTGCGTAAGTCCTATTTCTTTTTAAAGTTGTTTAACTGACTCACAGTGCCTGTAAGAACACAATGCAACTTGACGCCAATTAGCGGCATCAATCATTGATTACATCTTCATTCACCACCTATTGAGAGTCACTATGAATAAACCCATTCCACTATTATTCCCTTACATCACTGCCACGGGGCAAACGATGAAAGAAATCACCCCTCGACGACTCAAAGTAAAAGACTTGCGCGAGATTGGCGAAGAGTCTGGTGGTAGCGAAATTAAGATGGAAATTCTTGGCGTCGCTCGCGTATGCCAAATGATCCCCGAAGACTTAGAAGAAATGGACGCAGTCGACTACCAACAGGTGAAAGGTCGATTTCTGGAATATGTGGGTGTCAAAGACCCATCAAGTGTCGGGAATGGGGCTACTAGCGAGGTGGTTTCGGTTTCAACCGAGTGAAATCGACGGACTAACGATCGACGAATTTCGGGAGTGGGTGGGAGAGGCGAGCAGACAAATTAAGCACGAACATGGCGACGCTTAATCCACCCAATCACCCAAAGACTTGCCTTGATCGTCAGCGCTAAGAAGTAAGAACCCATCGCAATAGCGGTGCCAAAGAAGGCAATAGCGAAGAAGCCAACGATGGCAAAAAGTGCGATCGCAGACCACAGTGGAAAAACGACGATCAGCCAAACGAACAATGCAATCAGCAGCATCGTGATCGTCGTAGTCGCAATATGATCGGCAAGTTGGTCAGTATCCATTGAATTATTCTAATCAAAGGAAATCCCCGTGGCAAGTGAGTTTTATGTCGGCGTGAAAATTGGGGCAACCATGTTGGCCAGCTTCGGCAGTGCTTTGGCTGGCTCTAAAAACACCCTATTGGGGCTGGGGCGCGTTTCCGAGGACTTGAAAGTCAAACAGGTTCGTCTAGGTGATGCGGTCTCTAAGGCAATGACTCACCCCACGCGCAATATTGGCCTTCTCATCAACCAATACAATGCACTGGGGCGCTCCATTGATCAGGTCAAACAAAAGCAATTACGTCTATCAGCCAACCTCGCAAAAGGTGAGTCGCTACGTCTTGGCCGTAACGAAATGAAAAGCGAGATGGTAGGCACCTTTGCCACAGCCGCTACCGTTGCGATGCCTGTTATTGGTGCCATAAAAAAATCCGCCAATTTTGAAGCTGGTCTGCGTGACATCGCCATTACTGGCAACCTAACCAAACAAGAAGAAATCGCACTCGGTACGAATATACGCGACGCTGCCCTATCCACCAGTCAGGGGCACGATGCCATCATTCAAGGTGTTAACACGTTGGTTGCTGCAGGTATGGATACAAAAAAAGCCGGTACATTTGCGCCACTTCTAGGGAAGGTCGCAACTGCCACTAACGCAGAT
>OBEQ011890850.1_pt1 | contig 11653 bp, 12 predicted proteins | sample 1670901 | NCBI WGS metagenome assembly OBEQ01 (sample SAMEA104232315, study PRJEB22302) | groundwater metagenome | biome: forest; feature: aquifer; material: groundwater | place: USA | collected 2011-08-07 | depth 5.4 m | reverse complement strand
TTTTGCTTTTAGCCTGCATATCCCGGCAATTCTCGATGATATCCCGCTGCGGGCATCCGCGAACACACGAACAAAAGCAGTTGGAGTGTGAAATATGCAGGCTAGCGCAACGCCTGCTTTACCAGTTTCTCATACTCTTCATGGGCCATCGCGCCGGTCTTCTTATGCACGATGCGGCCCTCACGGTTGACGAGGAACGTGGTGGGGATGGCATCGAAGCCGCCAAAGGCCTCGACCACGCTCTCGTCCCCCATCACCAGCGTGTAGTTCATCGCGTTCTCCTTGGCGAATTGCTTCACGTGCTTCGGCCCCTTGCGGTCCAGCGACACGCCGACGATGACCAGGCCGTCCGCGCCGTATTTTTTCTGCAGCTCCACGTAGCCGGGAATTTCCATGATGCAGGGTCCGCACCACGTCGCCCAGAAGTCCACGACCAGGACCTTGCCTTTGAACTGGGTGGATCTGACGTCGTTGCCGTCAAGGTCCTTGAGCTTCCAGGCGGGCGCCGCTTGCGCGGGGGCGGCCAGGTCCTGCGCTGCCAGGCGATGGCCTTGAACCAGCGCCGACCCGACGGCCAGGACGGCGGCGATGCCCAAAAGGGAAAGGGAACGTAATGGTTTCATCATATAAGCATGGGAGGCTCCAAGGCGGGTCCCTGTTCCCGGAATTGCAGCCGATCGACTCAGCTGGCGGGGCCGACCTCGGTAGGCTCGACGCTGAGGATATCGATGAACTTCTTCATCGCGGGCGTGAGCACCCGGCCCTTGCGGTGCAGGATGGCCAGGGGGCGGGTAAATTCCTTCCCCTTGAAGAGGATCGTCACGAGCGTGCCCTGCCGGACCTCCTGGATGACGGTGGCCTGCGGCACGATCGCGATGCCGTGGTCGATCTCGACCGCGCGCTTCACGGTTTCAATGTTGTCGAACTCCATCACCGGCGTGATCTCGAGCTTGTAGTCGCGGAAAATCTGGTCGACGGCCTTGCGCGTCGGGATGTCGGGGTCGAAGCCGATGAATTTGTGGGCGGCCAGCGCCTTCATGTCGACATCCGCGGCCTTGGCCAGCGGATGGTTCGGGTGCGCGATCAGCACCAGCCGGTCGTTGCGGAACGGGATCATTTCGATCTGCCGGACTTTTTGCGGGAATGCGACCAGCCCGAAATCGACCGAATTATGCAGGATGTCCTCGTAAACCAGATTGGAGCGGCGGTATTCGACGCGGACATTGACCGAGGGATAATCGTGCAGGAATTTCTTGATGTAGGGCGGAAGCTCATGCAGGCCGATCGAGTAGATCGTGGAAATGCGAATGGTGCCGCTGATGACCTTCTTCATCTCCTGCAATTCGCTCTCCAGTTTTTCGTAGACGTGGAGGATCTCCTTCGCGGCTTCGTAAATCCTCTGCCCTTCCCGCGTCAGGTTGAACTGCTTCTGGCTCCGATCGACCATCAAGGCCTTGAAATTCCGCTCCATGGACCGAGCCTGCTGGCTGACAGCCGATTGGGTGATGCCGTTCAACTTGGCCGCCTTGGAAAAGCTTTTCGTTTCCACGAGGTCGGCAAAGATTTTGAAGTTTTCGATTTGCATGCTTCTTTATTGCTGAACGCACCATAATCGTAGCTTATCAGCAGGCCATCATAAAAGCTCACACTGGAGATGTTTATCGAATACAACGTTTTCCGAGACAGGGCTGACGTGTTATGCCGTCGAATAGCTGAGCTTTGCCGCCACGCCGGACGCGATCCGAATGAGGTGAAGCTCCTTCCTATCACCAAAACTCATCCCCCTGCGGCAGCCGAATACGCCCTGCGTTATGGTCTCCCGGCGGTCGGCGAGAATCGCGTGCAGGAAGCCATTGAAAAGCGCGCCCTCGTCGCCCCGGCGCTGCGCTGGGAGCTGGTTGGTCATCTGCAGTCGAACAAGGCCCGCGTGGCCGCCGCCCACTTTGACCGGATCCAGAGCGTCGACCGCGCCAAGCTGCTGGGGGCACTGGACCGGGCCGCCGCGGAACTCGGCAAAATGCTGCCCGTGTTGCTCCAGATCAACGCCGGCAACGATCCGGCGAAATTCGGCGCCGAGCCGGCCGATGCCGCGCCACTGCTGGAGGCGGCCCTCGCCCGACCCCATCTCCGGGTCGAAGGATTGATGACCATCGCCCCCCTCTCCAGTGATCCCGCCGTGGCCCGGCGCACGTTTGCCAATCTGCGGAACATTCGCGACGATCTGGCGGCGCGCTTTGGCGTTCCCCTCCGGGAACTTTCAATGGGCATGAGCGGCGATTTCGAGCCGGCCATCGCGGAGGGCAGCACGCTGGTGCGGATCGGCAGCGCACTTTATGGCGCGCGCGGGTAGTTGCCAAAGTTCCAGCAAATTATTTTCCGCTGGAAAATTTTCCCCGTTGCCCTGCCGCCGAAAGGCCGTTGCCTGTCTGGCGTGGAAGCGAGACTATTCACGCCAACCCAGCGCAAAGCCCTCACAGAGCTGCTGGATGATGCTTCCCCGTCGGTCCGGCAGGCGCTGCTGGCGGAATTTGCCGGCCACGGGCGCGAAAGCGTGGACCTTCTCCGCGAACTGGCGCGCCAGCCCAACCGCATGCTGGCCTTGCACGCCGCCTGGTATTTGCGGGAGCTTAATTTTTCCGACCCGGTGGGCGAGTTCCGCACCTTCATCCGCTCGCTCAACTATGAGCTGGAATCCGGGGCCCTGCTGCTCAGCCGCACGATCAATCCCGACCTTGATGTCGGCGCCTGCTGCGCCCAGCTGGACGCGATGGCTGCCCGCTGCCGCGAATTGATTGCCGAGCCCGCCACCACGCGGGAAAAATGCCGTCTGATCAACCGGGTGCTCTTTCATGAATACGGGCTCCGCGGCAACACCGACAACTACACCGATCCGCTCAACAGCTTCCTCGATCAGGTGCTCGCGCGCCGCAAGGGCCTGCCGATCACCCTGTCGATGGTGTATCTGCTCGTGACCGAGCGGCTGGGCCTGCAACTGGAGGCGGTCGCCCTGCCCGGTCATTTCATGGTCGGCTGCTACGACGAAACCCTCCCTTTCTTCATCGACCCGTTCAACGCCGGGGTCTTCCTGACGGCGAGCGAAGCCTTCGTCCTGATGCGGCAAAATGGCAGCGAACTGTCCGTCTCCGACCTCGCCCCCACCCCGGTCCGCGAGGTGCTTTGTCGGTGCTGCCGCAATCTGATCCTGCACTACACCGCGGCCAATCAGCCCGGGCATGCGACATTGTTCGCGGATTTCGTCGCCGAGTTCGAATCCACGCACCAACGCCACGCCCAGTCGTAAAGGCTGCGCGCCTGCCGGAGCAGAACCGGCGGTGAAGGGACTCAACGCCCTACCTTGGATCACCGACAATTCGGAGATACGCCCCGGCCGGAGTCCAGGCACAAAACGGGCTCGTTCTCGGGGACTAAACGGGCTTTGCTCCCGGCGCCTCCATGAGCGTTGCCATCGAACCAGTCCACACACTTGCCGATCTCGAGCATTGGTCGTTTGCCGGCAGCGGACTGGCGGTGGTGGGCCGCCCCGTCGCGCATTCCCTTAGCCCCGCGATCCACAATGCCGCGCTCGCCGAACTTGCCCGGTCACAGCCCCGCTTCCGGGACTGGCGCTACTTCAAGTTCGATATCGCGCCCGGGGACCTGCCGCGTGCGCTCCTGCTCTTTCACGCAAAAAATTTTCCAGGCCTGAACCTGACCGTGCCCCACAAGGCGCTCGCAGTCGAACATCTGGTCGCGAGCGACGCGTTTGTGCGGGCGGCGGGCGCGGCCAATACCCTCATCCGTACCGACGCGGGCTGGAGCGGCGCCAACACCGACGGGCACGGATTGTCCGCGGCGTTGCGGCAGGATCTCGGGGTCGAACTCGGCGGCGCATCCGTCATTCTCCTGGGCGCCGGCGGCGCCGCCCGTGGCGCCGCGGTGGAATGCCTGAGCCGGCGCTGTGCCTCGTTGTGGGTTGGCAATCGCACCCAGGGGAGCTTGGCGGCCTTGCTGGGCGATCTCCAGCCTTTCGCCGGCGAATCGACCATGAGAGGGTTTGACCTGGCGCACCCACCGGCCGACCTGCCGGCGGGTGCCGTCGTGCTCAATGCGACTTCGCTCGGCTTGAAGCCGGAGGATCCGGCGCCCATCGACCTGCGGAAAATGCCGCGCCCGTCCAACGTCTACGACATGATCTATCGCCCGCCGCAATCCGCGCTGCTCCGGCAGGCCGCCGAGCTCGGTGTGCCCTGCGCCAACGGCCTTTCCATGCTGGTGCACCAGGGCGCCCGTTCGCTAGAGATATGGACCGGTGCCTCCGTGCCGGTAACCATCATGCAGCAGACCGCCCGCGCCGCCCTTTGATCATGGGAGCATTCGAACAAGTCTCGCTCGAGGCCCCTTGGTTCTTCCCGCTTTGCGCCGCGCTCTTTGGCGCCTGCATCGGCAGTTTTCTCAATGTTTGCATCTATCGCATCCCAAAGGGCGAATCCGTCGTGCGGCCGGGCTCGCACTGCGGCTGCGGCCAGCCCATCGCGTGGCATGACAACATTCCGGTCCTCAGCTGGCTCATCCTGCGCGGCCGTGCCCGCTGCTGCGGCCGGTCCTTCAGCTTCCGCTACCCCGCGGTCGAGTTGTTGACGGCCGGATTGTTCCTGGCGTGCTGGCTGATTTTCCCGCCGGGCAAGGCGGTTGCCGGGGCCGTGCTGTGCTCGATCGTGATCTGCGCCATCTTCATCGATCATGACCATATGATCATCCCCGATGTCTTCACGGTGGGCGGCGCGGCGGTCGGGCTCCTGCTTTCGCTCGCGCTGCCGTCGCTGCACGGACAGAGCCACGAGTATGTGGTCATCGCCAGCGCCCGCTCCGGCCGCGAGGCGCTGCTGGGCCTGATGATCGGCTCGGCGCTCGTGTTGTGGATCGCGCTGTTTGCGGAGGCGATTCTGAAGAAAGAGGCGATGGGCTTTGGCGACGTGAAATACCTGGGCGCACTCGGTGCCTTCGCGGGCTGGAAAGGCGCGGTGTTCGCCATGTTTGGCGGCGCGATGCTGGGCTGCGTCTGGTTCATCGTGGCCTGTCTCTGGCAGAAGCTCACCGGCCGGAGCGCGGGACTGCGCGCGGAGACGGCCGAGGGCCAGCCGGCGGAACTGGGGTTCGGCGTGCATGTGCCGTTCGGGCCGATGCTGGGCCTGGCCGCCTTGATCTATTTTTTCGGCTTCCACCGCTGGGTGGATGCCTATTTCGCCAATCTGGCCACGATATTCTAGTCAGCCGGCGGAGGCGCCGGAGATTGGAATTCTTTCGGCAATCCGCCGCCTCGCCCTTCAATGACCAGCCGAAGCAAATAGGCCAGGGCTTGCTCGCGCAGCTCTCCCCGCTGAGCGGCCAGTTGATCCGCCCGCTTCAAGAGCTGCCTGGCCATTGCATCCGCCTGTTGCGGCGGGGCGCCCAACCGGGCGCACAGCTCCGTGACTTTGGCCAGCTCATCCACGGGGTGAAATCTTGAGAGTGAGAGCCTCATTTGGCCCCAGGCTCAAGTCCCATGCCTGATCCAGATGGAGCAGCGATAGCATGGCCAGCGCCGCGAATTCCCCTCCCTGACTGGCAGCCGAACGGATCTCGCCGACCTTCTTGTCGCCTTGGTAGAGCATTGCCCGGTTCTCAGGCGGTTTCCCTGCCCCGCGCAAAACGTGGAGCCTGCGTCGAATCTGGCCCATGTTCTTCAATCGCGCCATCACTTCCTGTCCCAGGTAACAGCCCTTGGTGTAGGAGATCGCCGTCTCATCCAAGTCTCCTTCATTGGGCAGATCGCCCGGCCCGATATCCTGCGGAATCGCGGGAATTCCGTCCGCGATGCGCACGTATTCGGCCTGATTCATGTCCACCGTCTCGCTGCCCAACGCCCGCAACTTCTCGTGCAACTCGCGAATGTCTGTTTCCGGTCCGAGGATTTCGTAGTTCCTTGCCGTCGCGCGCCGCCCGGCAAACACCAGGGAGTTTCCACTGCGCACAAATTTTCCCGATGGAGGCAAAAGGCCAAGCGCCTCCTCCAGCCGCGCTTCGCAATCGGCGCCCCAAATCGCCAACCCACCTAATGGCGCCGATTCATCGACCACGATCACATCGTCGGCCACAATGTAGTCCTCAAGGCGCTGCTTGATCACCACCCCGGCGGAAAAATAACTGACGAGGAAAAATTCGTTTTCCGTCAAACGCAGTGCCCAGGCATCGGCGACCACCCGTCCCTTCTGGTTTAGAAACAACCCATACCTCACGCTGCCAATATCTTGGGCCAGTTCATTCGTGAACTGACCCTGCAGGAAAGCGGGCGCGTCCAGGCCGCTCACCCGCAAGATTCCCGCTGGACGATGCCTCAAGAGAAACGTCATATGGAACAAAAACGCGGATTATTTAATTCGCAACTTACTATAGGAAAGTAGCTTGGCACAGAATTTAAGAAACCAATGATGTTCTGGTTGACGACGCTAAGGAACTGGGTATTCATATGGGAGTCAAATTTAACACTTCTCCCGCATAGCGGGAGTTTTTGGGGTAACTAAGAAAGCAATGGCCGGTCGCTTAGGGGTAGGCGACCGGCCTTTTCTTTGCCCAAAATCTTAGCACACAGCAAGAACTTGATCCGCCGCAGTGGTCCGCACCAAGCTGGGCCCCTCATGCAGAAGACTTCCGATATCAATGTCGTCGAGACGCGCGCCCTTCCGTCACCCGCCGAACTCCTCTCCGAATTGCCCAAGACCGAGGCCCAAGCCGAATTTGTAACGCGGGCCCGCCGGGAAATCCACCGGCTCATCTTCACCGACGACAAACGTTTTCTCCTGATCATCGGCCCATGCTCAATTCACGACATTGCAGCAGGCCGTGAGTATGCGCGGCGGTTGGCTCCTCTGGCTCGCGAGGTCGGTGACCGGATCATGATCGTGATGAGGGTCTATTTTGAAAAACCGCGCACCACGGTTGGCTGGAAGGGCCTGGTAATGGATCCGCACCTCGACGGTTCCCACGATATCTCGGCCGGTCTCCGTCTGGCCCGTTCCTTCCTCCGTGATGTGCTCGATCTGGGCATTCCCACGGCGACCGAGCTGCTTGATCCCATTACCCCCCAGTATATCGCCGATCTCATTTGCTGGTCGGCCATCGGCGCCCGCACGGCCGAATCGCAGACCCATCGCCAGATGGCCTCCGGCCTCTCCATGCCGCTGGGTTTCAAAAACGGCACCGACGGTTCGATCGCGACCGCCATCAATGCGATCAAGGCGGCCGCCCAGCCCCATACATTCCTTGGCATCAATCTCGATGGCGCCGCCTCGGCGATCGTCACCCGCGGCAACCCCGACTGCCACACCGTCCTGCGCGGCGGCGCCAGCGGACCCAACTGCTCGCCCGCCCACATCGCCCAGACCGAGCAGCTCCTGGCCAAGGCCGGCCTGACCAAGTCCATCCTCGTCGATTGCTCCCACGACAATTCCGCCAAGCAACCCGAACGCCAGCCCGAGGTGCTCCGCGACCTCCTCAACCAAATCGCCGGCGGCAACTCCACCATCATGGGTGCTATGATCGAGAGTAATCTCGGCACCGGCAGCCAGCCCTTCCCCCAGCCAAAAGAAAAACTGCGTTACGGCGTTTCTATCACCGACGGCTGCATCGACTGGCCCACCACCGAGGCCCTCGTGCGGGAAGTCCATGCCGCCCTGGCGCCGCGGTTTGTCTGATTCGATTCCCTAATAAATCGCGCCATTCACGCAAATACTGTTCCGGCACGGATTTTATTCCGTGCGCTCCACCCGTCTTCGTCCCTAATTGCTCAACATGAAAGCTCCCATCCGTGTCGCAGTCACCGGCGCCGCCGGCCAAATCGGCTATTCCCTCCTCTTCCGGATCGCATCCGGCGCAATGTTCGGCCCCGACCAGCCGGTCATCCTGCAACTCATCGAAGCCCCCATCGAAAAGGCCCTGAAGGCGCTGGAAGGCGTCGCGATGGAGCTCGATGACTGCGCCTTCCCCTTGCTCAAGGGCGTCGTTCAAACCTCCGACGCCAGCGTCGGTTTCAAGGATGCCAACTGGTGCCTGCTCGTGGGCGCCAAGCCGCGCGGCCCGGGCATGGAGCGCGCCGATCTGTTGAAGGACAACGGGAAGATTTTCATCGGGCAGGGCCGGATCATTGACGCGGTGGCCGCAGCGGACGCCCGGGTCGCCGTCGTCGGCAATCCCGCCAACACGAACTGCATGATCGCCGCCTCGCAGGCCAAACGCCTGCCGGCCGACCGCTTTACCGCCATGGTGCGGCTCGACCAGAACCGCGCTCAGACCCAGCTCGCCAAAAAAGCCGGCGTCGACCTCACCTCGGTCCAGGGCATCTTCATCTACGGCAACCACAGTCCGACCATGTTTCCCGCGTTCACCCACGCGACCATCGGCGGCCAGCCGGCCACGTCGGTCATCACCGACGCCGCCTGGCTCCAGGGACCGTTCTGCGAAACCGTCGGCAAGCGCGGCGCCGCCATTATCGCCGCCCGCGGTGCCTCCTCCGCCGCCTCGGCCGCCAATGCCTTGGTCGACCACGTGCGCAGCCTCGTGACACCCGGCGCCATCCACTCCATCGCCGTGAAATCCAACGGAGCCTACGGTTTCGACGCCAACGTCTGGGCCGGCATGCCCGTCCGCACCACGACGCCCGGCAGCTACGAAGTCATCACCAGTTACGCGATGGACGATTTCGCCAAGGCGAAGATCGCCGCGACCAACAAGGAACTGGTCGAGGAACGCGCCTTCGTTGCCGACATGATCAAGTGACCCCGGTTGCCTTCCCCGGGTCCAACGAACGATCAAACCCTCTCCTGGCCATACCAACGCGGCGATCCTTCCGGGATCGCCGCTCTTTTTCCCCTCACGGACGACCTGCGCTCAGGCCACCGGGAAAAGTTGCAGCCAGCGGCGACTCCCTGTTCAACAGCCGCGCGTGACCGCCTTCCCCATCCCCGTAGTTTGCGCCGTGATTGCGCGCCACGGCCGCGTGCTGCTCGCCCAGCGCCCGGCCCACAAACACCTGCCGCTCAAATGGGAGTTTCCAGGTGGCAAGGTCGAGCCCGGCGAGGATCCGGCTGCTGCCATTGTCCGCGAAATCCAGGAAGAGCTTGGCTGCGACGTCCGCATCACCCGCCCGCTGCCTCGCTTTCTTCATGACTATAAGACCGTCGTCATCGAGATGATCCCGTTCGTCTGCGATTTCATCCCCGGCTCCCCCGAACCCCATCCGCACGAGCACATGGCGGTTGCCTGGCCTTCGTTGGACGAGCTGCTGCAGTATGATCTCGCCGCGGCCGACCTTCCGGTGGTGGCCGCCCTCCGGAATGGACCGCCCTTCACCGGGGGGTGAAGAAAACCTGCACGCAATAAAGCAGGTCCAGGCCGGAGTAGTCTTTGCGCCACCGCGCGCTGCAGCCGGGGTAGTGTAATTCCGGGTTGACCAGGTTGGCCCGCTGGCCGGGGGGATCCATTGCCGCACGGCCGTCGCAGCGAAGCCGACGATGTCAAACGGCTCAGACGATGCCGCGCTCGACCCACTGGTGGTCGCCCGCCACGACCTGCTGCGCCAGCTCGTAGCCGTGCAGGTCGGCGTTGCGGCCGACTCCGTCGAAATTCTGCCGGATGCGCATCATCGCCTGCGCATGGAAATCGTCCACGAGCATGAATATCTTCGCCGCAGGCTCGCCGTCGCCGATCAGCTTTTGCGCGAAGACGCAGGCGGCGGCGATGGCGAACAAGTCCGAGCCGATGTCGGCCAGCCGGCCGAGCAGCACCTGCCGCTTCTCCAGCTTCGGCCCGAACTTCACCATCTGGTGGAAAAGCGTGCGCGCCAGCTTGCGGCTGAGCCGGCCGACCTCGTTCAGGTAACCGGCCAGGTGCGGATGCATGTCGGCCGGCGCCTTCCCGCCGAACGGCAGCCATTGCTTCGGATACCACCAGGCATAAAAACCGGCGGCGCCCAGGGCGCTCTTGAGCCGCTCGCCCCACGGCCGCTCGGAATTCAGCGCAATCCCCGCGATCTTCAGGTGCGGATCGAGCGCCTCGCGCATGATGAAGAGCCGCATGATCTCGGACGAACCCTCGAAGATCATCGAAACGCGGTTGTCCCGCATCATGCGCTCGACGGGATAGGGCTTTTCCCCGCGCGCGCGCAGCGATTGCACGTTTTCATAGCCGCGGCCGCCGCGAATCTGCATGAGATCGTCGAGGCACATCCAGGCCTTTTCCGTGCTCCACATCTTGCACATCGAGGCCTCGAGCCGGATGTCGGCTTCCTTGTCGCGGTCCACGATGCACGAGGTGGTGATGAGCATGGCCTCCATCGCAAAGGCGTGCGCCGCGATGCGACGGATCTTCTCGGCGATGGCGGCGTGCTGGCCGATCGGCACGCCCCACTGGATGCGCTCGCCGCTCCATTCCCGGGCGATCTGCAGCGCCCGTTTGCTCACACCGATGGAAGAAGCCGGGATGGAAAGCCGGCCGGAATTGAGCGTGCTCAGAGCCACCTTCAAGCCCCGGCCCACCCCGCCCACCACCTGATCCTTCGAAACCCTCACGTTGGTGAAACGGATGACTCCATTGTAGAGTGCGTGCAGGCCCATGAACCGGCAGCGGTGCACCACTTCGATGCCCGGCGATTTCGTCTCGACCACGAAGGTGGTGATCTGCGTGCGCGGCTTGCCGTCGACGATTTTCGGCGGCGTCTTGCAGGCGACGATGAGCAGTCCCGCCTCGGTGCCGTTCGAGCACCAGAGCTTTTCGCCCTTGAGGATAAAGTCATCCCCGTCGGGCTGCGCCTCGGTCGCCACCCGTGCAGGGTCCGAGCCGACTCCCGCCTCGGTGAGGGCGAAGGCCGACAACTCGCCGCCCGCGACGCGGGGCAGGTATTTCGTCTTCTGTTCCTCGGTGCCGAAGAGCAGCAACGGTTGCGGCACGCCGATCGACTGGTGCACCGAGAGGTGCGCGAAAGTGTTCGAGCAATGGCTGGCGAGCAGCAGGCACGCGCGACAGTAGGTCGCCTGGGAAAATCCGAGGCCGCCGTATTTCTGCGGGATCTTGATCCCGTAAGCCCCGAGCTCCACGAAACCACGGCGCACCTCGGCGGGAATTTCGCCCGTCCGGTCGATCACGTCGGCGTCGACCTTCGCCCGCAGATACGCCGCCAGGTCGGCCAGGAATTTTTCCGCCCGCGTTTTTTCCTCCGCCGCGGATTCGGTGATGGGATACAGCTTCTCGGGCGTCCAGCGACCCATGAACAGGTTGGCGACGAAACTGATGTCGTTGTGCGACTCGCGCGCGGCTTCGGTGACTTGAAGCGCGGCGCGCTGGCCGGCGTTCATTTTCGACATGTCGATGACGGACTTGTCCTCATCGGCCTTGGGTTTGCCCGGAGGCTGAATGGTATCGGAAGGCATGGGAACGGACGGCATTTGCGCCGCTGCTGGAGTTTGGTCTGCCGCCAGTAAACTCCCGGTTGACCGGACAGTCAACCGGGTCGAGCTGGCGGGCCGGCATTTAACCCTTTGGGAGTATGCGCCCCCTTCGACCGGGTGTGAGACAAATTTCAGGCGTAGGGGCGCAGCTTGCTGCGCCCTTCGAGGGCGGACCA
>OBEQ010378290.1_pt1 | contig 11656 bp, 12 predicted proteins | sample 1670901 | NCBI WGS metagenome assembly OBEQ01 (sample SAMEA104232315, study PRJEB22302) | groundwater metagenome | biome: forest; feature: aquifer; material: groundwater | place: USA | collected 2011-08-07 | depth 5.4 m | reverse complement strand
TTACCGATCACGTCACCGACCACGCGGGCGGATTTCCGGTATGGGCGGTTCCAGTCATATTTGTTCTCGTTCATCGAGTACAAAATACGGCGGTGCACCGGTTTCAACCCATCACGCGCATCCGGCAGCGCACGCGACACAATCACGCTCATGGCGTAATCGAGATAGGAGGTCTGCATCTCCTGCTCGATGGCGATGGGCCTTATGTCATCGGCAGGCGAACGCGCGCCACCGCCCTGCCCGCCATTGGGGGGATGGCTAGCGCCATTTTCAGGGTCGTTTTCCGGTGTGTGATCTGACGTATCGGACAAGCTTCAGGCTACCTGCCACAGATGGGCGCTAGAGCGCGGAAATCTTCAAAAAACCGGGGAATCGGAGAGCCTTTTTTCATATGGTGTTTTACGCCGGAATGGCGCTGATTCATAGTGCAATATTCACCTATGAAAGCATCAATTTTGGTCTGGACGGATATTGCGCTAAGCTAAAAGCGGAAACCATAAATCAACGGGGAGAGCAGCAGATGAGCGAACAAACCCATGCCCAACGGCGCATCAAAGCGCTTGATGTTTTACGCATTCTTGGCGGAACCGGTACACCAGAACAGTCGGCGCAACGGCTGGAGGACCAGAATGGCGCGCTGGGTTCTTTTGTTGTTGATTTTGCGATGGGCGATATTTGGTCACGCAATGGCATCAGCAAGCGCGACCGCAGCCTGATCGTAATGTCGATCCTTGGCGCGCTCAATATGACACGGCAACTCAAAGTGCATGTGCGGGGCGCGATCAATCACGGCATGACGCCGGAAGAAGTGCGCGAAGTATTCACCCATATGTGCGGCTATGCCGGTTTTCCGCGCGCGCTTGACGCCATGCACGCCGCCAATGAAGTGCTGGCGGAAATGGGACACGGACCCAAAGACGGCAAACTGGCGCCAGCCGCGCGGCTAACCGACGCGGAACGCTGGAAGCTGGGCGCAGAAGGATTGAGCGTGATCACCGGATGGGAAATACCGCCGATACGTCCCGCCGATGATGGCAATGGCCCCGTTGGCCTTGGCCCGCTTGGCGGTATTGCGGTGGATTTCTGCTTCGGCGAAATCTGGGCCCGCACCCAGCTCAAACGCCGCGACCGCAGCGTGCTGGTCTGCTCGATCCTGGGCGCGCTCGGACGCACCGATGAACTGAAAATCCACATTCCCGCCGCGTTGCGCAATGGCGTCGCCCGCGACGAGTTGGAGGAACTGATCGTCACCATGGCCGCCTATGCAGGCTTTCCATTCGCCGTGGAATTCCGCGCCGTGCTGATGGAACATCTCAAAAAGGCCTGAATGATTCAGAGCGCGAGACGCATCGTTTCGCGCTCGATCAGAAACACTCACCCGCCCTTGATGGCGGGCAGGAAAAATACTTCGCTGTTGGGCCGGATCGGGTTTAGCCAGGGATCGGGGATGATTTCATTGTCGATGGCGATGGCCCCCGCCTCCAACTGTTCACCAATACCGGGAAACATCTCTTCGAGTGTGCGCACCAGATGACGCACATCCCTGACATCAAGATCAAAATGCGTTTGGCCGCCAGCAAACTGGCGGCCAAATTCATCGCTAAGAACGATACGCGCCATAGCGATATCATTCGTCATCGCGAGGAGCGAAGCGGCGTGGCGATCCAGAGACCCACGGAAAAGTCTGTGTTTGTGACTCTGGATTGCTTCGCCGCTTCGCTCCTCGCGATGACATTTTCGATTACTTCTTCGCGTCAATCGCCGCCAATATTTTCGGCGGCGTTAGCGGCAGATCGGTCATGCGGGCGCCGGTTGCCCGCGCCACCGCATTGGCGATAGCGCCAAGCGGCGGCACGATGGGCACTTCGCCAACGCCGCGCACACCAAATGGATGCCCCGGGTTCGGCACTTCGAGAATGATCGTGTCAATCATCGGCAGATCGGAGGCGACAGGAATCCGGTAATCGAGGAATCCAGAATTCTGCAATCGTCCGTCTGCGCCATAAATATATTCCTCGTTCAGCGCCCAGCCGACACCCTGTGCGACGCCGCCCTGAATCTGGCCTTCGACATAGCTGGGATGGATGGCCTTGCCCGCATCCTGCGCCGCGACATAGCGCAATACGGTGACATGGCCGGTTTCGGGATCGACTTCCACATCGCAAATATGAACGCCAAAGGCCGGCCCCGCGCCGCCCGCATTGATCGCCGCCTTGCCAACCAGCGGCCCCCCGGTGCGCGCCGCCTTGGCGGCGATCTGCGCCAGCGACAGGGGTTTTTGCTCCCCCGCATTGGCACCGGCGGGACGGGCATGCCCGTCTTCCCATTTCACGGCCTCGACATCCACTTCCCACATTTTCGCCACGCGCTCACGGCATTGCAGAACGACATCTTCAGCGGCCTGAATGATCGCCATGCCGGTGGCAAAGGTCACGCGCGAACCGTGGGTGATTTCGCAAAATCCCACGGCCGCCGTGTCGCCGACAATGGGGCGCACTTTGGTGTAATCTATCCCCAGCACTTCCGCCGCCATTAGCGCCATAGATGCGCGCGAGCCGCCAATGTCCGGACTGCCGGTCATGATCGTAGCCGTGCCATCTTCGGCGATATTGACCACTGCGCTCGACTGCCCGCCCAGATTGAACCAGAACCCTGCCGCAAGCCCGCGCCCCTGGTTGGGGCCAAGGGGTATCTTGTTGATCGGATGGTTCTGGATCGCCTTCAGGCATTCCAGATTGCCCACGGCCTTGAGCTTTGGCCCATAGACCATCTGGGTGCCTTCCTTGCTGCCATTTTTAATCCGTATTTCCATCGGATCCATGTTCAGCTTCTGGGCAATCTCATCAACCACGCTTTCCACGGCGAAAGACGCCATCGGCGCGCCCGGCGCGCGGTAGGAATAACACAGAGGCCGGTTGGTCACGGCCTCATAGCCGATGGCCCGCACATGGGTCAGCGCATAGGGTCCGAACGCCGCCATGCAGGCAGCGCCCACCGGCGAGCCGGGGAAGGCGCCCGCCTGATAGCGGAATTCGCCCGTAGCGGCGACAAGCGTGCCGTCTTTCTTGGCCCCGATCTTGACATCGATGGAAGTGCCGGGCGCCGGGCCAGTGCCACGGAAAACTTCATCCCGCGACATTATGACACGCACCGGGCGTTCGGCCTTGCGCGCTAGCAATACCGCTGTGGGTTCAATAAAGATGATGGTTTTGCCGCCAAAGCCGCCGCCGATTTCGGCGGGCATCACGCGAATCTGCGCCACTTCCATTTTCAGCAGACGCGCCGTCAGTGTACGGACCATGAAATGGCCCTGGCTGCTGCACCAGATGCGGCATTGGCCGTCTTCGCTCCATTCCGCAACCACGGCATGGGGCTCGATATAGCCCTGATGCACAGTCTTGGTCTTGAAGCTGCGTTCGACAACTACGTCGGCGTCCTTGAACGCCGCATCGGGATCGCCCAGTTGCATCTGGACCCGCTGCACGATGTTGGAGGGCTTTTCGGGTTTCGGGGTAACGCCGGTGGTGAAAATATCGTCATGCAGCACCGGCGCGCCAGGCTTCATGGAATCATCCACATCAATCACATGCGGCAGCACTTCATATTTAACGTCGATCAGCGCCAGCGCCTCTTCGGCAATGGCCGCGCTTGTCGCCGCCACCGCCGCCACGGCGTGACCATCATACAGGACCTTGTCCCGGGCCATGATGTTCGCTGACAGATAATGGAAATTTACCCCTTCATCCCCCGGCAGAACGCCATTATGCATTGCCGGAAAATCCTTGCCGGTAATGACAGCCTTGACGCCTTTCAGCGTCGAAGCCTTTGATGTGTCAATGGACAGGATCTTCGCGTGCGCATGCGGGCTGCGCAGAATGCGGCCCGTCAACTGTCCGGGCAAATTCATGTCGGCGCCGTAATTCGCGCGCCCCGTAACCTTGTCTACGCCATCCGGACGGACCGGCCGTGTGCCGATCCATTTGAATGATTTACCTTCATATCCAGCCATTATTTTGATCCTCTCATGTCGGCAGCCGTTTCAAGCACCGCGCGGATAATTTTGTCATAACCCGTGCAGCGGCACAGATTTCCCGCCAGCCAGTAACGCGCTTCGGATTCAGTCGGATTTGGATTTTTTTCCAATAAAGCCTTTGCCGCCACCAGGAAGCCCGGTGTGCAGAAACCGCATTGCAGCGCTGCCGCCTCCAGGAATTTCTGCTGCAACGGATGCAGCTTTTCATCGGACGCCATGTTTTCGATGGTTTCGACCGAACGGCCCTGCATCTCCACGCCCAGCACCAGGCACGAACAGACCAGCCGCCCGTCCAGCGTCACACTACATGCGCCGCAATCGCCCGAGGAACAGCCTTCCTTGCTGCCCGTCAGGTTCAATTCATCGCGCAACACATCCAGCAATGTCTGCTTTGGGTCGCACAGATATTCGACGGCCTCACCATTTACCGTTGCAGAAATATGAAACTTGCTCATGCGTTGCTCCGTGCACGATCACGTGCGATAACAGCCGCGCGGCGGGCCAGAACCCCTGCGACCTTGGTTCGATATTCAATGGTTCCCCGTTTGTCGTCGATCGGCTTGGCCGCAGCTGACGCCGCCGCCGCGAGATTCGCCAGTGCCGCATCGTCAACCTTGGTGCCGATCAGCGCCTTGGCCGCCGCATCCACCAGCAGCACCGTCGGCGCCACCGCGCCCAGCGCCACCCGCGCCGCCGTGCATGTGCCCGACGCATCCAGCGTCAGATTGACTGCCGCGCCCACAATGGCGATATCCATTTCGGTGCGCGGGATCATGCGCAGATAGGCGTCACCGGAATTTTTTGCGCGCGGCGGCAGTTTGAACGCCACCACAAATTCACCCTTCGCCAGCGAAGTCTTGCCAGGGCTGACAGGCACCTGTTCCACCGGCACTTCACGCCGCCCGTTTGGCCCGGCGATCACACAGACCGCGCCCGCCGCAACCATCCCAGGAGTGCAATCCCCGGCAGGTGAAGCATTGCACAGATTGCCCCCCGGCGTCGCACGGCCCTGAATCTGGGTGGAGCCGATCAGCTCCATCCCCTCCACCACACCCGGCCAGGCTTCCAACAATTCCTTGTGCTCACCAATTTCGCTGCCCGGCACGGCCGCGCCAATGACAAAACCGCTGGCGGCATTGCCGCTGATCTGGCGCAATTCCGGGATGCGCTTGATGTCCACCACCAGATCCGGCTTTGCCGCACCGGTGCGCAATTGCACCAGCAGATCGGTCCCGCCCGCCAGCACCCTTGCATTACCTTTGGCGCCTGCCAGCAATCCCACCGCCGCATCTACGGTGGCGGGGGCCTCATACTGAAATCCGCTCATTCTCGCTCCCTGCTTTTTGCTTATTTGTTAGGGGGCATTATAAACAATTCTGCGTTGAACGCTAGCCCGAGATCAGAACCCGCCCCACCGCATCGCGCCAAGACCGTTGGTATTAATAAGTCGTAGATGTGCGCCGAAGTACGTTAACGATTTCGACACGCTGCGCCGTTTGATCTATCGTAAACAGGATGCGCCAAGCTCCGATCCGCCGCCGGAGCACCCCGTCATCACCACGCAGATATTTCAGATCACCGGCGTATGGGCTAAGTTCCATCTGCTTGAGCGCCCTGACGATGCGGTCTGCGTCCGCCGACGGAGCAGCGCGCAAGGCCTTTTGCGCGGCCTTACTGACGGCAACGGTCCAGGTCACGGGAAAGCTCGGTTAGGCTCACGAACTCACCCGCCGCGAGCTGGCGTTTGCCGATGGCAATGGCTTCGATCTCATCGGCTTCTGGTTCCACGACTTGAATCTGGCGCGCAAAATACAATTCAACCGCTTCGCGAACGAGTTGAGACTGGCTGCGCCGGTTTTTCTTCGACGCGGCCTGAACCTGCCGGGCAACCGCTGGCGGCAAGGTAACCGATATTTGTTTTCCGGCCATTTGCAAATCTCCTTTGTCTACCATTATCACTAATTATTGCCGTTACCAATTAATACCCGCGCCACGGCGTTGCGCCAGCCGGCATAGCGGGTTTCGCGTTCGTCGTCTGACATGACAGGTTCAAATCGGCGGTCGCAGCGCCAGTTTGCGGCCATCGCTGCATGGGACGGATACAGCCCGCACTGCACACCGGCCAGTATCGCCGCACCCAGCGCCGTGGTCTCCAGAATAGCGGAACGCTCCACCGGCAATCCTGTCATGTCGGCAAGGAACTGCATCGCCCAGTCATTTGCGGCCATGCCGCCATCAACACGCAATGTAGCAGGCATAACCGCACCCGCATCGGACATGTCCGCCGCCATCGCCTGCAACAGATCGCGGGTTTGATAACCCACGGCCTCCAGCCCCGCGCGGACAATTTCGGCAACGCCGGTGTCGCGTGTCAGGCCCATAATCGCGCCGCGCGCATCCGCATCCCACCAGGGCGCGCCAAGGCCGGTGAAGGCGGGAACAAGATAGACGCGGGCATCCGGATTGGCCTGTTCCGCGATGGCCTGACTATCCGCCGTATCCTTCAGCATCTTTGCCCCATCGCGCAACCATTGCATCGTCGCCCCGGCCATAAAGATACTGCCTTCCAGCGCGAAATTTGTCTGTCCGGCCATGCGATAGGCCAGTGTCGTCAGCATCCGGTTATTGGATGGCACACGCTGTACACCGGTGTTCAGCATGGCAAAGCATCCCGTGCCATAGGTTGCTTTCAACATGCCCTCCTGAAGGCAGCCCTGTCCGATCAACGCCGCCTGCTGATCACCCGCCACGCCGCATAATGGAATTGGCGCGCCAAAATATTCATCCTTGCACAGACCATAATCCGCATCGCAGTCGCGCACCTCTGGCAGCACGGACCGGGGAATACCAAACAGATACAGCAACCGGTCATCCCAGCGCCCGGTGTCAATATTGAACAGCAAGGTGCGGCTGGCGTTGGTGGCGTCCGTCGCATGCGCCGAGCCGCCCGTAAGGTTCCAGATCAGCCAGCAATCAATGGTGCCGAACGCCAGTTCACCACGCTTGGCCCGTTCACGCGCGCCGGGAATAGTATCGAGCAGCCATTTGAGTTTGCTGGCGGAAAAATACGGATCCAGCAATAACCCGCTTTGCGCCTGCACCAGCGCTTCATGGCCGGCGGCCTTCAGGTCCGCACACAGTTCCGCCGTGCGCCGGTCCTGCCAGACAATGGCGTTATACAAGGGAACACCGGTCTTGCGGTCCCACAGCACTGTGGTTTCGCGCTGATTGGTGATGCCGATACCGGCAATGTCGCGGGCTGTTATCCCCGCCGTCTGAATGACCTCCCGGCACACCGCCAGCACATCGCGCCAGATCACCTGCGCATCATGTTCCACCCAGCCGGGATGCGGAAAGATTTGCGGCAATTGCCGCTGCGCCATGCCACAGGGCTTGGCCTCCGCGTCAAACAGCATGGCGCGGCTGCTGGTGGTGCCCTGATCGATCGCTAGGATGTAACGCTTGGTGGTCATCTCCCCCCCTCCGTCATTGCGAACGAAGTGAAGCAATCCAGAGTCACAAACTCAAATCGTCTATGAAACTCTGGATTGCCACGCCGCTATGCGGCTCGCAATGACGCATAACTGTTACTTAAAGCACCGCGAAACGGAAAAACCTTAATCTATCTGTATATTGCTCCGGTATAACCCTATATATTAGGCTCCATGGATATGCAGATTAACACCACCACCTCGACCTCGCCCCTGATTGACCCGCAGGGGCGGCATGTCAGCTATTTGCGCGTGTCGGTCACCGACCGCTGCGATTTCCGCTGTGTCTATTGCATGTCCGAGAACATGAGTTTTCTGCCCAAGCGCGATGTGCTGAGCCTGGAAGAACTGGACCGGATGTGCAGCGCCTTTGTGGCGCGCGGCGTCGACAAACTGCGCCTGACAGGTGGTGAGCCGCTGGTGCGGCGCGACATTCTGTGGCTGTTCCAGCGCCTGTCGCGGCATCTGGACAGCGGCGCATTGTCGGAACTGACCCTCACCAGCAACGGTACCCAGATGCCGAAATACGCCCGCGATCTATATGCCTGTGGCGTGCGGCGGGTGAATATCTCGCTGGATAGTCTGGATGCGGACAAGTTCACGGCGATCACCCGCTGGGGCAAGCTGGATCAGGTGCTGCGTGGCATCGACGCGGCGCAGGACGCGGGTCTGAAGGTAAAGCTCAACATGGTCGCGCTAAAAGGCGTGAATGGCGATGAAGTACCCGGCATGATCCGCTGGGCGCATGGGCGCGGTATGGACCTGACCCTGATCGAAACCATGCCGCTGGGTGATATTGACGGCGACCGCACCGATCAATATTTGCCCCTGTCACAGGTGCACAATGATCTCGCCCGCGAGTTTACCCTGGAACCATTGGCGCATCGCACCGGCGGCCCGGCCCGCTATATGCGCGTGGCGGAAACCGGCGGTACATTGGGCATGATCACGCCCCTGACCCATAATTTCTGCGAATCCTGCAACCGGGTGCGCCTGACCTGCACCGGCACCCTCTATATGTGCCTGGGCCAGGACGACGCAGCCGACCTGCGCGCGCCGCTGCGCCGCGATGCAATTGACGGCGCCGGCGATGCCCAACTTATGACCGCCCTGGACGAGGCCATCGGCCGCAAACCCAAAGGCCATGATTTCATCATCGGCCGCCGCGGCCAAAAACCCGCCGTGGCGCGGCATATGTCGGTGACGGGGGGGTAGGGTTCCAGCGCAAGTGTGTTTTTCACGCTTCCGGAAACAGCAGGGCGTCGATGTCGCGCGCGCCGTGCAGGATATGGATGATAGACACCCTTTCCACTTCAACCCGGTAGAAAATCAGATAGCTGTTATGGGCGCAGCGGCGGATGCCGAGATGCGCATAGCGTGGAACCACCGGAAACCCGTGCGGCGTTTCGCCAATCAAGCGAGCCTTTTCGATCAGTTCCTGAACGAAACTGGCAGCCCGTGCGGGGTTGTCGCGGGCAATATAATCACCAATACGCTCAAGATCGTCTATCGCCTCAGTGGCGAGAAAACAACCTTCACTGAGCCACGCGCTTTTTTGCAATAGCCGCGTATTTCGTGTCCAATTGTTTCGCGACGGTATCAATATCTCGCACCCGGCCGGCATTGGCGTCGGCAACACCTCTTGTGATCGAAGCATCCAGCGCCGCCAGCCTGGTTTCGCGCTCGTGGATAATCCGAACCCCTTCGCGCAACACCTCGCTGCGAGAGTTATAACGGCCCGATTTCACCAGCAATTCGACAATGCCCTCAAGCTGCTTTCCAAGATCAACGCTGCTGGCCATGAGTGCCCCCTGTGCCGCTACATACCCGAGCAGCATGGCATTTTAGATAACTATTATCAAGATAAATGATAATAGTTATATGCCCCATACCCGTAAACCATGATAATTTTATCTTTCATACCTAATCTTAGGTATGACACGGCCAGTCATATCTGACAGACTTATCCATAGAAATATCGTGGGGATATTACTATGGACGAGGATCAATTAGGGGCATTGATCGAAACGATCTACACTTCGGCCTTTGAGGAGGACGGGTGGGACAGGCTGTCGCATATCCTGCGCACGGAATTTCGGGCGTCACACATCTCCACAATTGCTTATAGCTGCACCGAAAAAGCTATGGTGTTTGCCATTGGCACGGCTAATGACTCATCCTGCGCCAGCAAATATCTGGCGCATTATCACAAGCTTGAATCCATACTCCCGGTCTATCAAAACAATCCGCAGGCGCTGCGACCATTACGCGTATTTCCCATAGAGGCGGTGATAGACCGTAGCACGCATTTGCAGTCCGAGTTTTACCAGGACTTCCAACGGAACTATGATCTGTGCATGCCGTTAAATGCCATGCTTGATATGCCGGGGTTTGATTTTACCCATTTCCTGATAGATCGCCCGTTATGGAGTAATAAATTTAGCGGCGAAGAATTAAAACTCCTGACAGCCCTGACGCCGCATCTCAACCGCAGTCTGCGCATATATCGTGAGATGACGGAAATGCGTTCAAAGGCTGGCCTGTTTGAAACCGCGTTTGATACGCTTGCCGCCACCTTCCTGCTGGATCATGCGGGCCGGGTGCTGGGGAAATAGGCAGAACGCTGTGACAGCAGACTTGCGGGCCGTGCCCCTGCGCCGCTAACCTGTCTGCAAAACTTACAAACACACAGACAAGGGATACATCCATGAAACTGGGACTATCGATCGGATATTCGGGCGAGCGGATGGCGTTGCCGGTGGAGCGGATACTACATGCCGAAAAGCTGGGCTATGATTCCATCTGGACGGCGGAGGCCTATGGCTCGGACGCATTCAGCCCGCTGGCGTTTCTGGCGGCCGTGACCAAACGCATCCGGCTGGGCACCGGCATCATCCAGCTTGCCGCACGCAGCCCCGCCGCCACCATGATGACGGCTGCGACGATTGACGACCTGGCCGGCGGCAACCGCTTCATTCTGGGGCTGGGCGTGTCCGGGCCGCAGATCGTGGAAGGCTGGTACGGCCAGCCCTGGGGCAAGCCCTATTGGCGCATCCGCGATTATGTGCAGATCATGCAGAAAATCCGCGACCGCGCCGAACCGGTCACGCATCAGGGGCGCGAGATTTCCCTGCCCTATACCGGCCCCGGCGCCATGGGGGTTGGCAAGCCGCTAAAATCAATCCTGCATATGAACCCGAAACTGCCTATATGGCTGGGCACCGGGACCGAAGCGAATGTCAAACTGACGGCGGAAATCGCCGACGGCTGGCTGCCGCTGAATTTTGTGCCGGGGTCGATGAAGACGTATAAGCCCTGGCTGGAAGAAGGCTTCCGCCGCGCCGGTGGAGGCAAAGGTTTCAAGAATTTCGAAATTCAGCCCAGCGCCACCGTGGTCGTTACCGATGATGTGAAGGGTGGGCTGAAACGCATGAAGCCCAATGTCGCATTATATGTTGGCGGCATGGGCCACCCGGATCTGAACTTTCACAAGGAAATGATGATCCGGCGCGGCTATGGCGAGGCCGCCAACCGCATCCAGGAACTGTATCTGGCCAAACGCAAGAACGAGGCCGCCGACGCCGTGCCCGACGATTATCTGGATGAAGGCGCCCTGGTCGGGCCGCGCGAGCGCATCGAAAAACGCTTTGCCGATTGGGCCGGCAGCGGCGCCACCGGCCTGACGATCGCCACAAGCCAGTTGGAAGCCATCGAACTGATGGCCGATATTGCGGGGACACGGGGAAAGGTAAGTGAGACGGCGTGATGGTTGCCCAGCCCGCCGCCGCCCTACGGGCTATACCGGGCACTGCTTCGGCCTAACGGTCTTTCCCGTGTGCGCCACGCGTAGCCCGTAAGGGCGAAGCGTGGTGGGCGGTGACAGGCTCGAACTGCCGACCCTCTCGGTGTAAACGAGATGCTCTACCAACTGAGCTAACCGCCCGGACAATCATTATATAACAGATTACATTATAAAAAAACTAACCGCCCGGTCTCAATCAGATCCCAGGCGGTTAAATTAGCCAAATCTGCACCCGTTCGCAGAATTAAAAACACAAATCGGGTGGACTGCACAGCAGCCAGATTTACCACGCCATAGTCATTGACGACGGAGGGTTAGTTTACGGCGTCC
>OBEQ012337246.1_pt1 | contig 11657 bp, 9 predicted proteins | sample 1670901 | NCBI WGS metagenome assembly OBEQ01 (sample SAMEA104232315, study PRJEB22302) | groundwater metagenome | biome: forest; feature: aquifer; material: groundwater | place: USA | collected 2011-08-07 | depth 5.4 m | reverse complement strand
CACTTAATAATACTTCATCGGTTCAAATTGAAATTTTTTCAGTTACAGGTGGGTTGGTTTATGAAACAAAAGAAAACAATCAAGTTTCAGGAAATCACAAATTGACTATTGGAGAAAATAGTAAGTTAGAAAATGGAGTGTATATTCTTAAATTAACTACAAATAGCAAAACAGAATCTATCAATTTTGTAGTAGAGAACTAGAAAATATATTAAATACAACTAAATATTATGAAAGAAGGTTTACTACTATTGTTTTTTTCTTCAATTTCAGGGTTTGCACTTTCACAGGGATGTTGTTCAGGTGGAAGTGCCAGCCCTATTGCTGGTGGAACCTCACAAGGTGTCTTGAATGAAAAACAATTGGAAATTGCAACAAATTACCAACTCATTAGTTCTAATCGTTTTTATGCTAAAGATCACGATACTGTACCAATGTTTAATAACTTATCAAGTAATTATTTATATTTAAGACTTGCCTATGGTTTATCTCCCAAATTAACATTATCTCTTGAATCAGGTTATTTTCTAAATAAAACTATGATTGGTTTTGAAAATAAAGATACAATCAAAACTTCAGGAATTGCAGACTTGATTGTTTTTCCTCGTTACCAAGTGTATTACCATTGTTCAGAAAGAAAAAAAACTGAATTTACAGTTGGTTTAGGTTACAAAATGCCGATTGGAAGTCATAACGATTCTACTGTATTTTACAAAGATCCAGAAACTGGAAAAAAATATTATCAAACAGCTCCACCTACAGTACAATTAACTAGTGGCTCAAATGATTTTATTTTTTATTCATTTCTTTTTAATAATTATTTAAAGAAAAACTTTCGTGTTTTTGCAAATGGTATCTACGTTCACAAAGGCTGGAATTCACTCGGACAAAAATTTGGAGATTATGCAAGTGTGAGTGTTTTTTTTGGTAAAACATTTTTTAAACGGCTTGGAGTTACAATCCAAGTAAAAGGAGAACATGTAGCGAAAATGAAAACGGATAAATTAGTAGACATGGTAGCTTACTACAACATATATCCGGAATCGACAGGTAACAAAAAAGTCTTTATTGCTCCACAAATAAGTTACTCTTATAAAGCTTTAACTGTTTATGCATTATCTGAAATTCCTATTTATCAATTTATGAATGGATCTCAAATAGGAAGTCAATATCAATTTACCGCAGGGTTTTCTTATAAATTTGATTGCTCTAAAAAAGAAAAAGTAGAATAATAAATTGGTTCAAGTATGAAAAAAATAACATTGATTTTCGGAATATTGACATTTGTAATTACTGCATTTTCTCAAGAAGATACCAAAAGTGAAGAAAATAAAAAAGTCCCATCTATTCAACTTAAAACGATTGACGGAAAAGAAGTTAATACTGCTGAATTAGGATTAAATGGACCTGTAATTATTAGCTTTTGGTCATCGTGGTGTCCTATTTGTAATCGTGAATTAGGAGCTATTAATGATGTGTACAGCGATTGGCAAGAAGCGACAGGGGTAACTTTAGTTGCAGTATCTGTTGATGATGAAAAAACTAAAAATAATGTTCCAAATATTGTTAATGGTAAAGGATGGGAATATTTAGTATTGATGGATCCTAACGGAGATTTTAAAAGAATGATGGGAGTTAGTCATACTCCTCATACTTTTTTAATAAATACAGATGGTGAAATTGTCTATTCACATAACAATTATGCCCCAGGAGATGAAGATTTATTATATGAGGAACTGTTGAAATTAATAAAACTGGAAAAATGAAACTCAAAAAAAATGTCGATAAATTAGGTGTTATTGGAATCTTAATTGTTGTTTTGTTATCACCCTGTTGCTTCCCTCTTTTTGCTGTGGGAGCATCCGTTTTTGGATTAGGTACTTTTGAATTATTTGGTGGCTGGACGATGTGGCTTTTTCAAGCAATGGTGGTCATTTCAATAATCGGTTTTATTTTTTCTTATAAGAATCATCGTTCTTTGTTCCCGTTATTTATTGCTGTTCCGAGTGCTCTATTCATTTTTTATGGTTACCACCTAAATACGAGCGTTAATTGGATTTATTTTTTGTATACAGGTATGATTGGTCTTTTAATCGCTACAGGAGTAAATTATTACCAAAACAAACGATACGGTTTCTGTCAAACTTGTATCAGTATTGATGGAAAAAATATTGAATTACTTTCTACATTGACTTGTCCAAACTGTGGTTTTAAAAAAAATGAAATGATGCCAACAGATGCGTGTATGTATTTTTATGAATGTGAAAATTGTAAGAAGGTATTAAAACCTTTAAAAGGAGATTGTTGTGTATTTTGTAGTTATGGTACCGTTGTATGCCCACCGCTCCAATAAAAAATAGAAATGTATAATTCAATTGTATTTACTATTAATGATTAGAAATTGTTATCTTTGATGTGCTGTAAGCGGTTAGAATAAGTTGATTGTGAATAGAAAGGGAAATCTATTTTTTCTCGATTTACTTTTACTCTACTTCTACTTGCACTTTATTGATATTAATTTGATGTTCAAAATTATTTAGCAGTCCAATTGTAGACCTTATTTTGACCAAAAGATAAATAAATGATTCAAAACCCAGTGTTTACAAGATGTATAGAAGTTTTTAACTACCCCTTCGGAGGGGGTATGCAGAGTTAAATCGAAGTCAGGTGGAGGACAATTGAAAATAAATAGATTTAAAATAAGTAGTTAGAATAATAAAAAAATGACTCTTTTACAGCTTCAGGCAATATTAGTCAAGGGTGAAAGTAGTACTGTTGAGTTTAAAACATGTAAAAATAAACTCAACAAAGATGCTTTTGATTCTATTTGTGCGTTTTTGAATAGAAGCGGAGGTTATTTATTATTAGGAATTAACGATAAAAAAGAAATTACAGGTGTTGATGAAAGTTCTATTCAAGGAATTTTAGACACTATTGCAGTTAATGCTAATAATTCTCAAAAATTGAATCCGCCTTATTATCTTTCTCCTCAAGTTTTAGAGGTTGAAGGTAAAAAGGTGATTTCAATTTATGTTCCTGAAAGTTCTCAGGTGCATAGTACTGCTGGAAAAATTTTTGATAGAAATGAAGACGGTGATTTTAATATAACAAATCATCCAGATTTGGTTACGCAACTATATTTGAAAAAGCAAAAATCATATTCTGAAAATCAGGTTTTTCCATTTGTTCAACTATCCGATTTTAAATCATCGTTATTTGATCGTGTAAGAGCTTTGGTTAGAAATCAACGCCCAAATCATCCTTGGCTTGAATTAAATAATGAAGAATTGATGAAATCTGCTGGTTTGTATAAAAAAGATATGCAAACTGGAAAAGAAGGTTTTACGTTAGCTGGGATTTTATTACTAGGAAATGAAGATCTCATTTTAAATGTTTTACCGCATCATAAAACAGATGCAATACTTCGTATTGAAAATGAAGATCGTTATGATGACAGAGACGATGTTCGATTAAATCTGATTGATAGTTACGATCATTTAATGGGGTTTATTAGTAAACATTTACCTGAAAAATTTCATTTAGAAGGAGATCAGCGTATAAATGTTCGTGATAACTTATTTAGAGAGATAGTTGGTAATCTACTAGTTCATAGGGAATATGTTAGCCCATTTCCAGCAAAATTAATTATTGATAAATTTAAAGTTTCAACCGAAAATTGGAATAAGCCACATAATATAGGGAATATTGATCCAAGTAACTTTTCACCATTTCCGAAAAATCCGATGATAGCTCGTTTTTTTAAAGAAATTGGATGGGTTGATGAATTAGGTTCAGGTGTAAGAAATATGTATAAATTTTGTGAGTTATATACTCCTGAAACGCATCCTATATTTATTGAAGGAGATGTTTTTAAAGCGATCATTCCGCTTGATAAAAGTACTACCCAAGTTACTACCCAAGTTACTACCCAAGTTACTACCCAAATGACTACCCAAATGACTACCCAAATGGAGAGTCAGAAAATAGCAGAAAATATTCTTGAATTGTTAATTGAGAACCCTGAATTAAGTCGAAAGAATTTAACTGATTTAATTGGTGAAATCACTGAGGATGGGGTTAGATACCATTTGGATAAGCTTAAAAAAGAGGGTCGAATTCGACGCTCAGGTACAACTAATGGGCATTGGATTGTGGTTTTAGACAAAGAAAAAAACACTACCCAAGTTACTACCCAAGATACTACCCAAGTTACTACCCAAATGACTACCCAAATGACTACCCAAATGGAGAGCCAAAATGCATCAAAAAGGATACTTGAATTCTTAATCAAAACTCCTAATTTGAGCAGAAAAGATTTGTCAGAAAAGTTAGGTGATATTACAGAAGATGGAGTGAAATACCATTTAGACAAATTGAAACAAGAAGGTTTAATAAAAAGAGAAGGTGCCACAAGAGGTTCTTGGAAGGTAATTGGAAAGAAATAATATGGAAAATCAAATTCAAAAAGTAATTTCAAATTTAAAGATTGATGCTTTAAATGAAATGCAATTGGCTTCAATCGAGGCAAACAAAGGAAATGAAGATTGTGTTTTACTTTCGCCAACTGGTTCGGGTAAAACATTGGCGTTTTTACTTCCTTTGCTACAACACTTGGATCCAAATGCGGATTACATTCAAGCATTAATCGTTACGCCGTCTCGTGAGTTAGCTATTCAAATTGAAGAAGTGTTTAGATCTTTAGGAACTTCATTCAAAGTGAATTCAACTTATGGTGGACATTCAATAAAAGTTGAAGAAAACAATTTCACGCAAGCTCCAGCTGTTTTAGTAGGAACTCCTGGTAGAATTTGTGACCATAATAACAGAGGGAATTTAGATTTAAGCAAAGTGAAAATTTTGATCTTAGACGAATTCGATAAATCTCTAGAAATGGGATTTCAAGAAGAAATGGGTTATATCGTTGGGGAATTAAACAGTCTTCAAAAAAGAATGCTTATTTCTGCTACTGAAATGAAAGATATTCCTGCCTTTACAGGAGTTATTGATCCAATTCAATTAAACTTTTTATCAGGAGTTTCAGAAGGATTAACCTTGAAAATGGTGGTTTCTGAAGATAAAGATAAAATGCAAACACTTTTTGATTTAATCTGCCAAAACACGAATGAATCGACTATTGTTTTCTGTAATCACAGAGATGCAGTGGAACGTATTTCAGAATTCTTAACAGAAATGGGAGTTGTAAATACGTTTTTTCATGGTGGTTTAGATCAAACAGAACGAGAACGAACTATGATTAAATTTAGAAACGGAAGTTCTAATTATTTGATTACAACAGATCTTGCAGCTCGTGGCTTGGATATTCCTGAAATTAAATACATCATTCATTACCACATGCCTCCAAAAGAGGATGGTTTTATCCATAGAAATGGAAGAACGGCACGTATGTCTGCAACTGGAACATCATTTTTATTGATGTCGCGCGATGAAGAACTACCTGATTATATCAAGAAACGTCCAGAAACGGTTAAGTTAAAAGACGATAATGCTATGCCGAAAAAACCAGAATGGGTTACGCTTTATTTAAGTGGTGGTAAAAAAGATAAAATCAATAAAATCGATATCGTTGGATTTCTTTCTAAAAAGGGGAATTTGGAAAAATTCGATTTAGGATTAATCATCGTTCAAGATTTCAGTTCGTATGCGTCTGTAAAAAGGCATAAAGTTGGACAATTGTTACAAGATATCCAGAACGAAAAAGTGAAAGGAAAGAAATTGAAAATCGAGATTGCTCAATAAAACCTCTTTTTGATATGGAAGAAAATTCTGTAAACTCAATTCGATTAAACAAAGCCATTAGCGATACTGGTTTTTGTTCTCGTCGTGGTGCTGATAAAATAATTGAAGAAGGTCGAGTTGTTTTAAATGGGAAAGTTGGTGTTCTTGGAGATCGAGTTACAGTGAATGATGAAATCGTAATCGATGGAACACTTTTAGTAAGAGATTCTAAATTGATTTACATCGCTTTCAATAAACCAGCTGGCATAACCTGTACAACTGAGCGAGATATTGAAGGAAATATCATCGATTTCATTAAACACAAAGAACGAATTTTTCCAATTGGAAGATTGGATAAACCTTCAGAAGGTTTGATATTTCTTACCAACGATGGCGATATTGTCAATAAAATTCTTCGAGCTGGAAATAACCACGAAAAAGAATATGCCGTAATGGTTCATAAACCAATTACAGAAGATTTTATTTATCAAATGAGTAATGGGATTCCAATTTTAGATACCGTTACGCAAAAATGTTTTGTTGAACAGGAAAGCGAATTCGTATTTAAAATTATACTAACACAAGGATTGAATCGCCAAATTCGCAGAATGTGTGACTATTTAGGTTATAAAGTATATCGTTTGAAACGGTTGAGAATTATGAATGTAACATTAGATGGAATTGCTCCTGGAAAATGGAGAGATTTGACAGAAAAAGAAATGGCTGCTATTCATAAATTGGTTTCAACATCAACGAAAACAGAAGAAGGTTCGTTGTTGAAAGGAGAATCCTTGGAAGATCAATCAGAATAAAAAGCATTACAATAAGTTTTAAATTGTTTTTTTGAAGTGAATACCTTATCTTTGATACTATCAAATGATACTATGAATGATTCCTCCTTACGAAATTACTTCTAAAATATTAAAGCTAATTACTTCTATTTCAGTAATGATAGGAGAGGTGAATGCAAATTATTTGAGTAAACAATCTCCACAATTACGCAAACAAAATAGAATCAAAACAATTCATTCTTCCTTACAAATTGAAGGAAATACCTTATCTGAAGAACAAATTACAGCGTTAATTGAAAATAAGCATGTGATTGGCCCCGAAAAAGATATTTTGGAAGTGTTGAATGCAATTCGAGTTTATGATAAACTTACCTCTTACAAAAAAACATCAAGTTCAAGTTTTTTGAATGCTCACGAAGAATTAATGCAAGGCTTAATTGTGGATGCTGGAAAATATAGAAAGCAAGGAGTTGGTATTGTCAAAGGAGATAAAGTAGAACATGTTGTACCACCACATGAAAACGTACCCTTTTTAATGAATGATTTGTTCAAGTATCTTGATAATTTAGATGAATTGACTTTGGTTAAAAGTTGTGTGTTTCATTACGAAATGGAATTTATTCATCCGTTTATAGATGGAAATGGAAGGATGGGTAGGCTTTGGCAAACTGTTATTTTACTGTCTGAATATCCAATTTTTGAGTTTTTATCATTCGAAGCATTAATTAGCAAAACTCAAGTTGAATATTATAAGGCATTGGCAGCGAGTGATAGCATTGGTAAATCAACACCTTTTATTGAATACATGTTGGATGTAATCGAGACATCACTTAAAGAATTATTAAATTATAATAATAGAATTTTAAAGGATGTGGATCGAATCGATTATTTTATAAGTGTCTGTAAAACTGAATTTACAAGAAAAGATTATATGACCATATTTAAGGATTTATCTTCAGCAACAGCCAGTAGAGATTTGAAAAAAGGAGTTGATCTTGGAGAATTTAGTGTTTTTGGAGAAAAGAATAAAACGAAGTATAAAGTAAAATAACAGGTATTGTAAAAGATTGAATTGATAAAATAAGTTTACATCGTTGTAAACTAGATTGTTAAATAGTTTTATTGCATTTGTAATAAAAATAAATTAGAATCGTTAACAAATTTATAACTTAAATTATTAAGATGGCAAAAGCTTTTTTCATTATTATAATAAAATTAATAATTGTTTTAGTCCCATTTTTTATCTCTAAAACTTCTTTCTCCCAAGATTGGAATTGGGTAAGTGGGGATAGTACTTATTACGAAAATGGGAATTATTGCAATTATTGGGATAATCAATGTTTAGCAAAACCAAGTAGTAGATCTGGTAGTGCTACTTGGACAGATAAAGATGGTAATTTATGGTTATTTGGTGGGTTAGGATTAGATTTTAATCAAGAAAAAGGTTTTCTTGGAGATATGTGGAAATTTGAAATTTCAACTAATCGATGGCGTTTAATAGGAGGCAGCACTATCAAAAATCAAATTTCGAATTATGGAACTAAGGGTGTTTCATCGATTTCTAATATACCGAGTGGACGATGGAACAGTTTTACTTGGGCAGATCAATCAGGTAATTTCTGGTTGTATGGAGGTGCTGAAAGTTTACAAAATACATTGTTAGAAGTGGAAAAAGGTGATTTATGGAAATTTGATCCGATTTTAGGGATGTGGGTATTCGTAAATGGTAGAATGGTAGATATCTATGATCCTGTAGATTTATTATCTTGCTATGGTACAATTGATGTTGAATCTTCCGCAAATGATCCATTACCAAGATCAGGGCAAAATAATCCAACATGGGTTGATAATGATGGTCATTTGTGGTTTTTTAACGATAGTCAACTTTGGAGATACAACATTGTTAATAATAAATGGACTTGGATGGGAGGTGGTTCTATTGTTGATAATTGGTTTGTTCCAAATTCACGAAATTTTGGAATTAAAGGAGTTTCTAATTTTACAAATCACCCTGGAGCAAGATATTATCCAACATCTTTTACAGATATTTCTGGAGATTTATGGCTTTATGGGGGATATTATTCAAATAATTTAAACTTTAATGAGGGGGGATTTTTAAATGATCTATGGAAATATTCTGTTCAAAATAAAACTTGGACATGGATTAGTGGGGATAGCATTGTTGATCAAATAGAAAGCACTGGAGTTATTAGAGAATTTTCATCCGAATCTAATCCAGGTTCAAGGGGTGGTGCAACTGGATGGGTTGATTCATTAGGGAGGTTTTGGCTTTTTGGAGGGAGATTTTGGGTGAAAAATTTAGATGTAGCTTATCCTTTATTTAGAAATGATCTATGGGCATATGACCCTTTAATAAATCAATGGGCTTGGATGAAAGAACCTTTAGACTTGTCAGATGTTGGATTTTATCAGAGTAAATTAACTCCTGGAATTCAAAAAAGCCCACATTATAGATACGAGGCCTCAAAATGGAAAAATAATAAAGGATTCTGGATATTTGGTGGTAATACAAAATCAAATGAACTTGGATCATTAAATGATTTATGGTGTTTTGGATGTGATACACTTGAAATTACAGATGTGAATTCAGAATTTGAAATGGCAAATGTATTTACACCCAATGGTGATGGAATGAATGATTTTTTTCAACCTGTAATTGAAAATGGATATAAAAAAGATAATTTTGAAATCTTAAATAGATGGGGAGAAATAGTTTTTCAATCAACTTTAGAATCTAGTTCTTGGGATGGTAAAATAAATGATAGGTTCGCAGTTTCAGGAGTTTATTTTTGGAAAATTGATATATTGAAATATGACGGTACAAAGACAAGTGAATCAGGTTATCTTACTCTTATTAGGTGAAATTAATTTTTCAAAAATAAAGCTAATTTTAGTTTTTAATTTAAAAATCTAAATAAATAAACAAAGTTAGACATTGTCAAAACAAAATCTTTTATTATTTTAGTGGTAATAAGATTTTAAATCATAACATTACTGAATATGTCAACAGAAAATATAAAACCAATTAAAGGAGGTGAATTTTTAATTCGTTCTACTAAACCAAGTGAAATATTTACTCCTGAAGAATGGACGGAAGAACATCAGATGATAGCACAAATGTGTGATGATTTTATCGGACAAGAAGTTTTACCTGTTTTAGAAAAAATTGATGCCATGGAACCAGGATTAATGGTCTCACGTTTAGATAAAGCGGGTGAATTAGGTATGTTAGGTTTATCAGTTCCTGAAGAATTTGGTGGAATGGGAGTTGATTTCAAAACATCTTTATTGGCAACTGAACATTTAGGAAAAGGATTTTCTTTTTCTGTAGCTTATGGTGCTCACACAGGAATTGGATCTCTGCCTTTATTATATTACGGGACTGAAGCGCAAAAAGCAAAATATTCTCCTTTGTTAGCATCGGGTGAATGGAAAGCAGCTTATTGCTTGACAGAACCAAGTGCAGGATCTGATGCAAATTCAGGTAAAACAAAAGCAGTTCTTTCTGAGGACGGAACTCACTATTTAATTACAGGTCAAAAAATGTGGATCACCAACGGTGGTTTTGCAGATTTAATGACTGTTTTCGCTAAAATTGGAGATGATAAAAATTTATCGGCATTTTTAGTAGAAGCAAAATCAGAAGGAATCACTTTGAATCCTGAAGAAAAGAAAATGGGGATCAAAGGATCTTCAACTCGTCAGGTTTTCTATAATAACGTAAAAGTTCCTGTTGAAAATATGTTGAGCACACGTGAAGCAGGATTCAAAATAGCTTTAAATATATTAAACATTGGTCGTATTAAATTAGCAGCTGGTGTTATGGGTGGCTCTAAAGCTACAATCATGGATTCTGTAAAATATGCAGGAGAAAGAGAGCAATTTGGAAGAAGTTTAAATAAGTACGGTGCAATTCGTTACAAATTAGCAGAACAAGCAATTCGTACGTTTGTAATTGAATCTGCAACTTATAGAGCAGGACAAAATATTGATGATGCGATTAAAAATCATGTGTCTGAAGGATTAGATAAAGGAGTAGCAACGTTAAAAGGAATTGAAGATTTTGCTATTGAATGTGCAATATTAAAAGTAGCTGGTTCAGAATGTTTGGATTACGTTGCTGATGAAGCCGTTCAGATTTATGGTGGAATGGGATATTCTGCTGAATCACCTGTTGAAAAAGCATATAGAGATTCTAGAATCAATCGTATTTTTGAAGGAACCAACGAAATCAATAGAATGTTAATCGTTGATATGTTACTTCGTAAAGCAATGAAAGGAGAATTAGATTTAATGACACCAGCTATGAAAGTGGCAGGAGAATTAATGAGTATCCCTGAAGCTGGTGAAGAAGTAGAAGGTGTTTTTGCAAATGAATATAAATATTTAGAAGGATTCAAAAAAGCGATCTTAATGATTGCAGGATCAGCAGTACAAAAATTAATGCAAACTTTATCGAAAGAACAAGAGGTATTAATGAATGTGGCAGATATAGCGATTATAATATATCAAGCTGAATCTGTTTTATTAAGAGTAGATAAAATGGTTCAATCAAAAGGTGAATCTGCTTCAGCAGCTCAAATTGCTATTGTAAAAACTTTCTTCTATGATGCTTCTTCTAAAATTGAAAAAGCTGGTAAAGATGCGTTAAATACTTTTGCTTCGGAAGATGAATTAAGAATGATGTTAATGGGATTAAAACGTTTCACAAAAACAGAAGCTTTCAATCCGAGAGATGCTAGACATTTAATAGCATCTAAAATGGTTGAGGCAAATGGGTATTGTTTTTAAGGGGCTGTTCTAGTTTTAAATAAAAAAATTGAACCATATAAGGGATTATAAGGACATATAAGAATTAGTGTGTTAAGATGTTAGGTCATTAAAAGCGTCAAACATAGCACTTATATGTCCTTATATACCTCCTATATAACTCTTTTTAACTTATTGATTTTCAACTTGTTTCAAGAGGCGTTTTTTAATCTTTCTAACTGTTTTTCTAGATTCTTAATTTTATTTTCTTTCATTAATTGCTGATTTTCGCTCATTATTTCGCAGTTGTATTCTGTTTTATTTAAAAGCATTGTATATATTATTCTTGCCAGTTTATGT
>OBEQ011344034.1_pt1 | contig 11657 bp, 9 predicted proteins | sample 1670901 | NCBI WGS metagenome assembly OBEQ01 (sample SAMEA104232315, study PRJEB22302) | groundwater metagenome | biome: forest; feature: aquifer; material: groundwater | place: USA | collected 2011-08-07 | depth 5.4 m | reverse complement strand
TCCACCGCGCGCACCAGGGCACGGCTCGCAATCAGCGCGGTCACCGCTTCGATGTCCTTGTAGGGCGGCCGATCTTCGGTCATCGGCTTCACCAGATCGCGCACGCATTTTCCTGCAGCCACCACACCTCTACTCGGCTTGAGCGGATCGCGCTGATCGATTCCCGCCGCGCTCGTCATGATCTCGATCGCCAGCGCGCTCCTGACATTGCGCACCACGTCGAGCAGCTTTTTCGCGCTCACGCTTCCCATGCTCACGTGGTCCTCTCTTCCCGCGCTCGACGGAATGGAGTCCACGCTCGCCGGGTGACACAAGACCTTGTTCTCGCTCACCAACGAGGCGCTGGCGACCTGCGCAATCATGAAACCCGAGTGCAGGCCGCTGCCGGCGGCCAAAAATGGGGTGAGCCCGCTCGACAGCGCGGGGTTCACCAGCTGCTCGACGCGGCGCTCGCTGATGTTCGCCAGCTCGGCGACAGCGATGGCCGCCAGGTCGAGAGCGAGCGCGAGCGGCTGCCCGTGGAAGTTGCCTCCCGAAATGATGTCCGCCTCACCGCTCCCGTCGAGAAACACGCTCGGATTGTCGGTCACGCTGTTCACTTCGCGCGCGAGCACGTCGCGCACCCAGGAGAGCGCATCGCGCGTGGCGCCGTGCACCTGCGGCATGCAGCGCAAACTGTATGCATCTTGCACCTTTCCGCAGTCCTTGTGGCTCTCGGCGATTTCGCTGTCGGCCAGAAGCGCGCGCAAATTCTTGGCGACCTTCGCTTGCCCTGGATGAGGCCGCGCCGCCTGAAGGCGCTCGTCGAAGGGGCGGCTCGATCCCTTGCTCGCCTCGATACACATCGCGCCGGCGATATCGGCAACTGTGGCGAGGCGCTCGGCCTCCAGGAGCGCGAGGGTGCCGAGCGAGGCCATGTATTGCGTTCCGTTGATGAGAGAAAGTCCTTCCTTCGCCTCGAGCACGACGGGCTCGAGGCCGGCCATGCGAAGCGCATCGCCACCTGGCAAGAGCACGGGGCGGTATCCAACGCCGAGCTCGGCGCCTGCACGGACGCTCGCTTCCACCGACGCTTCGCCCTCGCCAATCATCGCGAGCGCCAGATGCGCCAGCGGCGCGAGATCGCCCGAGGCTCCGACCGATCCTTGCGAGGGGATGCGCGGATGGACGCCGCGATTGAGCATCAGCACGAGCAGATCGACGAGCTCGGGCCGCACACCTGAGTGACCGAGCGCGAGCACTTGTGCGCGCAGGAGCATCATCCCGCGCACCTCCGGGATCGGCAGATCCTGTCCGATGCCAGTCGCGTGCGATCGCACCAGGTTTCTCTGCAGCTCCCGCACGTCGGCGGCGCTGATCCGCGTCTCGCTGAGCGCGCCGAAGCCGGTGTTCACGCCGTAGACGCGAGGCGCCGCATCGCCCGCTCCGCAGATGACGTCGATGGCCGCGCGCGACGCTTCTGCCTTCGCGCGCGCGACCGGATCGAACGCGACCGGGCGTCCCCGCAGCGCGACGTCTTCGAGGTCCGAAAGCAGGAGCGGCTGGCCAACGTGGACGGTCATGAGTCGCTCGCGGTCCTATCACAAGAAGACCAAGGGTCCGCGCAGTCGACCATCTCGATATCGCCGCGTTCGATTCGGCGAAATCGCCGAGCCAGCTGGCTCGGGATCGGCTGCCACGGACCCTCGTTAGGTTTGGCTTTTTCTTTTTTCGAGGCCCAAATTTTTCGACGCACGAGGCACTACAGCTTCAATTTGAAAAACTCCCCCGATCGCTCGGGGAGCTCCTTTCTTCGAGGCACCACACACGCGTCCGATTCCGCGAACCACGAATCCACGAGGCACTCGAGCGTCTTGCACACACTGAACCACCACCCCTCCATTCGCCCACCCATGCCGCTTTCTCGCTTTTTTCAACGATTACGCGCCGCGGCATAGGGCGACAAGGTGTGAGGATAGATCCGAATGTGAGGTTACTTCGATCCACCACAGCTCTTCCGGAAAGGTATGCTCGCGCCCGAAATGCGTGTCCGCTCCTGTCCCATTCTTGCCACGCTTCCAACCGTTCTCTTCTTTTGTGCGAGCGCTAGCGCGGACGAACCCGCGCGCGAGCCGGAGGTCCCGAAAGACTTCGCGCCTCTCGTCCTCGACACCGGGCGCCCGCCCGTCTCTCCGACGGACGCCGAGTCGCTGCATTTTCAAATCCACGGCGAGTACCAGCTTCGCGCCACGAACATGCGAAGCTTTCCCCTCGATGCCTCGACGACCACGATCAACGACCACCCCGGCGAGACCATCCTCGAAGACTCGCTGGGCCAGAACCGCTACTTGAACCACTGGCTGCGCATCACGCCGCGGCTCAATTTCAGGAACAGGATCGAGCTCGTCGGGCAGGTCGATCTTCTTACCGGCATCGTGGCCGGTGACCTCGCGCACGACACCTTCGCCGATCGAACGCCGCGCGACGGCTACAACGGCTTCAACAACGTGCAGCCGCGATGGCTCTACGCGCAGCTCAACCTCGATATCGCCGTCGTTCGAGTGGGCCAGCAGCCAAGCCATTGGGGCATGGGACTTTTGGCCAACGACGGCGACCACGCGTCGATCTTCGGCGACTACCGGTACGGAACGATCGCCGAACGCGTTTTGATTGCGACCAAACCCGGCGGAAAGGACAGCCCGGTGACCGTGTTCGCGGCAGGCGATCTCGTCTATCGCGACGGAACCGCGCGGCTCACCAACGGCGACCACGCCCTTCAGGGCGTCGTCGCGTCGACCTACACCCAGGGGGAAAATCAGATTGGCATCTACGGGGTGTACCGTCATCAGACGAACGACAAGACGTCGGGATCGGCCATTTTCCCCTATACCGACACCATCGATGCCGCCGTCCTGGATGTCGCCGGCAAGTTCGTAGCGCCGATCGCCGGACAAGACGGGTTCGCCTTCGGGGCGATGGAAGCCGCCGCCATTTTCGGATCCACCAACGCCCTACGAACCGCCGAGCAGGTCCGCGAAGGGACGCGCACGACGATTCGCTCCTACGGCGGTGCGGTGCAACTAGGCGTCGTGCATCGCGCCTACGAGGACGTCGTCGATCCCAAGGGAGCGAAGCCCCCCTCCGCCTTCGGTGACCTCGTCGCGCAAGTCGAGCTGGGCTACGCCTCAGGGGACGCCGATCCCGAGGACGGAACGCAGAAGCGTTTCGTCATGGACTCGAACCACAAGGTGGGGCTGCTCCTCTTCGATGAGGTGATGCGCTGGCAGACGGCGCGCGCCTCGAGCGCCGCACAAGACCCGCTCTTGTCGAACGGCACGCGGCCCTCGCCGGGCGTGGACCTTCTGCCCACGAACGGCGGAATTTCAGGTGCGCAATACATCAATCCGACGCTCATCTTTCGTCCGATGAGTTGGCTCGACTTGAAAGGCGGAATGGTCATCGCCCAGACCACGGCAGACGTCGTGAATCCCTACCGTCTCGCGACGCAGGGACGCGCGGTGAACTACCGCGGCGGCGATCCGACGCGACACGATCTCGGCGTCGAGCTCGACGGTGGCGTAGAAGCCCGCTTCCGGCTGGACTTCGGCATCGTCGCGAATTGCGGCGTGCAGGCGGGCGTTCTATTTCCGGGCGGCGCGCTCGCCAACGCCGCCGGTGAGTCGATGAAGCTGCCATGGATCACGGTCGCCCGCGCAGGTCTGTCGTTCTGATCCTCGCGAACGGTGCACCGGTTGAGCGGCAAATTACGCTCGCGCAGGCCTGGGCTCCGCGCTAGGACGTGTACTACCCGAGCCACCCCGCGACGCACGATTGCCTCGTGGACGTGAGCTGCCCGTTTCTCAGGAACGCGAAGTGAGGCCCCGCGCGAGCGCGCGCGACAGTGGGCGCGGACCGGGATCGCGCGGCGCGTGGACGGCCGACAGCTCTGCGATGGCGCGGCTGATGCGTTGCACCTCCTCGCGTGGCGGCCTTTCGCCAAGGGCGAGGTCGCAAAAGAAGGTGCGGCATCCGAACGGGCGCGACGCGTAGGCGCCGCAGCGCCCGTCCGCGCCCAGGAGCGGACAAGTTCGCCGTTCTTCGACCATGGCGAGGCGCTTTTTCGACGGAAGCGGCCGAGCCAGCAGTGCGACCTCGAGCTCTGCAAGCTCCACGGCGGTGGGATAAGGCTCGCGCCCGGTCATCCCGAAATGGCAGCACTCGGCCGAGTTGTCGCACGACAGCTGCGAGAAGAGAGCGTCTACCTCATCGTACAGCTTGCGCAAAAGCGCGCGCGTCGGATGCTTTCGGAAGGGATGCGGCACGGCCGGTCCTCCAATTTTAGACTAGGCTTTTATCCATGGCTACCGCCACCTCCCGGCCCCGACTTCGACCCACCGAAACCATCGTCGTTACGGACCCTCGTGAGGGGCGTCTGCTCGTGCTGCGCGACAGGCAAGGGATCGCGCCGGGCCATGTCGCGATGCCCGTCGCACTCGCAACCGTGGTTGGGCGTTTTACCGGCCGACGCACGTGCGAGGAGATCGCGCGTGATGCTTCGGCCGAGCTCCGCGAAGAGGTCCCGGTGGATGCGGTCGTGCGTCTCGCGACAGAGCTCGAAAACGCCATGTATTGCGAGGGGCCGCGCTTTTTGCAGGCGCTCTCGCGCGCACACAAAGATTTCGCCGACGCGGACGTGCGCGAACCGTCGCACGCGGGAGGTGCCTACTACAGCGCGCCGGACGAGCTCGCGAGCTATCTCGACGGCAAGTGCCTGCGCGTTGCCCGTCGCAAGGAAACGGGCCGCATCGTGGGGCTCATCGCGCCGCACATCGATCCCTGGCGCGGCGCACTCGGGTACGGTCACGCCTACGGCGCACTCAAGACAGCGCTCGCGCCCGAGGTGGATACGTTCGTCCTCTTCGGAACGTCGCACGCCCCCATGCGCGAGCCTTTTGCACTCTGCAAGAAAGCTTTTCACACGCCTCTGGGCGCGCTCGACGCCGACGGCGAAGCGATCGACGCCTTGGCCGCGCGCGCCACGTTCGATCCCTACGCCGATCAGTTCAACCACAAGCGCGAGCACTCGCTCGAGTTTCAAGTCCTCTTCTTGAAGCATTTGTTGGGAAAGCGGCGGGCGCGCATCGTTCCCGTGCTGGCAGCCCTCGGCGAGCACCAGGCGCGCGGAACCGATCCGTCGAGGGACGGCGCCGTCGCGCGCTTTTTGGACGGCGTGCGCCAGCTCGTCGAGGCGCGGGCGGGCCGTGTGGTCGTCATCGCAGGCGCAGATTTAGCGCACGTCGGTCCGCGCTTCGGCGATCCGCGCGGCCACAACGCAAAAGAGCGACGCACACTCGAGGACGCCGACCGAGGATCCCTCGGCCACGCGACGGGCCTGGACGCCGATGCCTTTTGGGAGGACGTCGCCGGAGATCTCGAAACGCGCCGCGTGTGCGGCCTCGCGCCGATCTACTCGCTCTTGCGCAGCCTGCCGGGAGGAGTCGAAGGCCGGACGCTGCACTACGAGCAGACGATCGACGAGGAGGACGGCTCAATCGTCAGCCACGCAGCCGTGGGCTACTTTGGTTGAGACCGCTGTGATTCCGAACCCGAACCCGAACCCGAACCCGAACCCGAGAGGAAGCTATCGCCTCTTGATCGACGACAAGGTCTCCCACGCAAAAGGAAGCATCGCGATGCCTACTCCCACCGCAAGAAGGAGCGCAATCGCGGCAATTTTCCCGAAGCGACTCGGCGACGTCGAAAACCACTCTGCCGTCATGAAATCGAACACCACCCCCCGGCCCGGAACGTGCGTGAGGCTCCACATCATTCCGGCTGCCGCATAGAGGGCGCTCGACACCACCAGGTTCGACGACCACGTCGCCGGGTATCGACCATCGCGCCAAAAGAGGTAGCCGTCGTAGCACCACGACGCCGACAAGAGCCAAGCCATCGCAGCAACGAAGGCCTGACGACGCGGAACGAGCCGTCTGAGGACGCGCACCAGCGTACCCACCGCCCACGGCGCGGTCAGATACGTGAGCACGCTCATCATCGCACCGTCCACGTGATCCCACGTCGGATCGCCGGTATAGGGCGCCGCAAAAACGAAGAACCCCCCCGCCAGAAGAAACGAAAGGAGCTTCCAAGGGACGAGCAAGCTCCGGGCGTACGCCGGCGACAGGAGACCGTACGCGCGCGGCTCTCGCACGACGAGCACCACGGCTGCAAGCGTCGCGGCCGACCAGCTGAAGGTGTACGCAATCCCGAACAAGCACTTACTCGAACGTCATCTGCGCGTAGACGCGCGCGCGCTCGACGTCGGACTCACCTTCACCGAAGAAAGCGCCGGTGCACACGAGTCGCCCCTCCAGCTCGAATGCTCGAAGCGCAACCTTCACCTTCTCGCCCGCGAAGCTGGGCCGTCGATACGCAATGTCCAGCCTTCGCGCGAGGACCGTCGTATCGCGACCGAGCGCGGCCAGCCTCCGCAGCGAGGCTTCTTCGAACAAGCGAGGATACACGAGCGAATTGACGTGCTGATTGCTGTCGGTATGCGACAAGCCAAAGGCCGTACTGACAGGGTCTTCGGTCAACGCGGGCTCGAGGGCACGCGCCCCGAACGGGAGATCCATCGCGGCCCGAGGCGGCTTCCACGCGCGGCGCGCCGTCGGAACGAAGTCTTTTCCATCGACCGGAAGCGCGATCACTTTTCGGTCCGAGGGCGGCGCGAACGGTCGCGTGAAGGTGTGCTCCGCCCACGCCCGTCCGACGAGCGCCCGCGCGCCTGCATCGTCGGGCGGCGGTAGGTTCGTGCGACCCTTCGAGCCCCACAGCTCCACGTCCATATCGAGAAAGAGGCGTGTTACCCGCCCCGCCTCGTCTTCGGAGCGCGAGAGCGTATAGCCCCCCTCCACCTCGATGGCGCGCTCCACGGCAAACGGCCCGGGCAACCCTTCCAGCTCGAAACGCGTGAGAATCGGGATGATTCCGTTTTCGCGAAGCGCATGGCGTATTTGCGGCGAGACTCGGATCTGACGCCAGACGAGACCAAATCCAACAGGAAACGCGTCGATGCGAACGCGCCCATCCTGCGTGATGTCCTCGTAGCGGGGATCGATCTGGCCTTGGGTGCGCTGGCCTTCGAGGTCCATAGGAAGCCGTAAGTATACGTCATGCTACGCTCGGAGTGGGACGCATGGCACGGATGGACGCGTGTTTCGTATGGGCAGTTTGCTTTTGCTTTTGCTTTTGCGCGGCCGGTTGCGGTTCGTCATCGCCTCAGGAGCTGTCCGACGCGGACCTGCCCGCGCACACGACGAACCGGGAGGGTGTGGCGTATCCAACCGAAAACATCGGATCAACGCCGGGAAAAATCGCCCCCAATCTAGCGTTTTCGGGCTATCCCGACTCGAATCGCGACGGCGGGCTCAAGCCCGTTTCGTTCGCCGACTACTACGATCCGACCGCCGCTCACCACAAACTGCTCTACCTCTCCGCGGCGGCGTCCTGGTGTGCACGCTGTGCCGACGAGGCGCGCGAGATGACCAGGCTCATGCCCGCCTTCGCCCCGAAAGGGGTGGTCATGATCGAGGTGCTCGTCGCGGGAACGACCTCCGGGTATGGGCCGTCGGGCGCAGAGCTCGATGGGTGGGTCGATCAGCATCACACGACGTGGACCGTGCTCGCCGACGTACGAGGGCGACGGGTCGGCGGGCAACTCGGCCTCGCCGGCGTTCCGTCGAGCATGCTGATCGACGCGCGAACGATGCAGATCATTCACCAGAGCGCAGGCGCACCCGACGATCTCAGCGCCTATCTATCGCTCGGCCTCGACTGGATCGCGAAGCATCCGCGCTGACCGTTGCCCTCCTACTGATATCCCGCGGCCTGAAGCGCGAAGAGATGCGCGTATCGGCCGCCTGCCAGAACGAGGTCCGCGTGCGTGCCCTGCTCCACGATTTGCCCCGCTTCGAGCACGCAGATGCGATCCGCCATTCGCGCCGTAGGGAAGCGATGCGAGATGAGGATCGTCGTGCGCCCGTGAGCAAGCTGTCGGAAGCGTTCGTAAACGGCATGCTCCGCCTCCGCGTCGAGCGCTGCCGTCGGCTCGTCGAGCACCAGAATGTCCGCTTCCTCGCGCATGAACGCGCGTGAGAGGGCCACGCGCTGCCACTGCCCGCCGGAAAGCTCGGTTCCGTCTTTGAACCAATGGCCAAGTTGCGTGTCCTGCCCGGCAGGCAACTCGTCCACCAGGCCCTGCGCGCCTCCGCGATCGATCGCACGAGAAACCCTCGGCGTGTCGTCGAGGTGCTCCACGCTTCCCAACCCCACGTTCTCCCGGAGACGCATCTGGTACTGGTTGAAGTCCTGGAAAACGACACCGAAGCGCTCGAGAAGCACATCGTGATTCCAGTCTTTGAGGTCGCGTCCGTCGAGAAGAATGCGGCCTTCCGTGGGCTCGTAGAGACGTGTGAGGAGCTTGATCAACGTGGTCTTCCCTGCCCCGTTCTGCCCAACGAGAGCCAGGCTTTGCCCCGCGGGGATGTCCAAATCCACATTTCGAAGCGCCCACCCAGTCGCATTCGGGTAGCGAAAGCCAACCTTCTCGAACCGTATGCCGGTCGGAGTGGGACTCGCGGTCGGACTCGCGGTCGGACTCGGACTCGGACTCGGAATGGCCAGGAACTGGAAGAGGTTCGACATGTAGAGCCCGTGCTCGTACATGCTGCCGAGAGCGTTCAGCACCGATTGGAACGCCTGCTGCCCATACCGAAACGCGACGACGTACAGCGTCATCTCTCCCAGTGAAATCTGCCCTGCCGCCGCAGCAAGCGCCATCAGCACGTAACACGCGTAGAACATCCCCGTGCCGAAGAGCGCGAGCGCCTGCGTGATGGCCGCGCGCCGAACGGCGAGCGAGCGGTCCTCCTTGAAGAACGTTTCCGCGAGCGACTTGTACCGCCCGAGCAGGAGCTTGCCCAACCCAAAGAGCTTCACCTCCTTGGCGTGCTCGTCGTTGGCCAGCACATACTCGAGGTAGAGGAGCTTGCGCGACTCGGGCGAGCGCCAGTTTCGCAGCCGAAATGCTTGTTTCGAAAAACGCATCTCCGCCAGAGTGGCCGGCACGGTCGCGATCACGAGCCCCACGACGGCCCACCCGCTGAAGCGAATCAAAAGCGCACCATAGCCGACGAGGGTGATCACGTTCTGCAAGAGCTGGAACACGTCGGTGACGAGCGCGACGGGACGCGACGACGCTTCGCGACGAGCACGCGTGAGCTGATCGTAAAATTCCGAGTCTTCGAAGTGGGCGAGCTCCAGCGTGAGCGCCTTGTCGAGAATCGCAACGTTGATGTCCACACCAAGCCGCGCGCCGAGCACCGTCCGGACCAGCGACAAGCCGCGGCTCACCAGCGCGAGACTCGCGGCGAGCGCGAGTTCCACGAGCACCCAGCGCAGCGTGGCCGCGCTCGATCGTGCCACTACCGCATCGACGATCGCTTTGCCCGCATAGGCGACTCCGAGCGGCAACAGCGCGGCGACGAGCGTGAGCCCACCGAGTGCCACGGTGAGACGCGGCGACGAGCGCCAGACCAGCCGGAGCGTGCCGGGTGTGTGGGCGAACGTGCCGCCACGGAGGGGAGCCGGGTGCGGAACCATTCTCGAGGTGGGATGCTACAGGTGCATCTCGCGCATCGCGACTTCGTCTCGCTTCGTCTTATTTCGGGTTGGCCACCCGCCCGCTGAAGAGCGCCTCGCCGTTCTTTCGGTCACGGATGAAAAACAGAAAGGGACGGTCGAGCTCGAGCGAAATGGCCCTTTGCATCGAGGTCGTCACCACCATGACCACGCCCGTCGCCGCAGCCGCCTCGGTGCCGGTCTCGTCCACGAGCACGAATGCTTGGTGAAAAACATCGCTCACCAAGAGCGGCTCCGCTTTGGGCGAGCTCATCGCCGAAAAGTCCGCCTTGTCCGTAAACGCGAGTCGCATGCCCAGGGCCTCGAGCTCCGGTTTGACGGAGCGGCCCCACGAGAAGGTAAACTTCGGCATCGCGAGGTCCACCTTGGTAGGCGTGAGGCTCTTTGCCCACGCGTCCACATTTGCCCCGCGGATCTGCGCCTCGATCGTAGCAAGCTGCTCGGCCTTTCGCGGTAGGGCAATCAGCATCGACAAGTCGCTCTCCTTGTAGGAAAGCTCTACGAGGCGCACCTCATCGCTCTCGCCGTAGCTCATCATGCCCGAGCGATGCATCATGGGGACGTTCACATCGCCGGCGTCGGCGTGGAACGGCTGGTCACGCGTGTCCGATTTCTTGAACGGCTCCTCCCAGTTGCCCTTGAAGTAGATGGCGTTCGTGAGGACAAGACGCGTTAGAGGGCCCACCGCGCTGTGCGGGAGTAGATCCTTGATCTTCCCCTTCGTCGTGTCGCTCACCCACCCGTTGATGCGCTGCCTGCTCGGCTCTGGCGCTTTCGCGAAATCGGTCAGAACCGCGGACGCTCCGTAGCCACTCTGCGTTTCTGCGAGAAACGATTTCTCGAGCGAATAGTTGCTCGCGACCCAGAGCCGGTTGGCGATCACGAGCTCGGCCTTGCCCGCCGCCTGCTTCCACGCGTCCACTTCGGCTTTCGCCGCAGCGGCATTCTTGGCGCGATCGGGGTCGCTCCCCAGCGTCTGTGCCATCTCGTCGAGCGTTTTGCCCCTGGCCCCAAGAGCCGTCATCCCGAGCGCGGTTCGAAGGCTGGTCCCGGAGAAGAAGAGGTTCCCCTTTTCCCCATGAAGCGAACGGAGCACGTTCATCGTGAACTCGTTCCCAGAGGAGCTCGGAATCTGGATCGGAGTCGGAGTCGCAGTCGGAGTCGGAGGCGGAGGCGGGGTCGGAGCCGGAGTCGCAGCGGGGGGGGGGCGCCCACACGACAGCACGGAAACCGTCAAAAGCACTGGCACAAAAAGGGGGCGGGGCATCATGTCGCTCCTACTCCCATAGACGCGGCCTTTCCGAAAGACGCAATTGAGGCGCCCATCGAAGGGGGTCGCGGCCGGTTGGCCGTGCTAGAGGTCGTGTCGACCGGAGGTGATCCATGTCACTGGGACGCAAGCTCTATGGGGTGGCCGTTCTCGTCGCGATTGGTTGCGGCGGGGCGACGTCGGAAAATGGCGGCGATCAGGGCAACTCGGCGGGAGGGGCTGATGGCGGCGGCGGCTCCACAGCCGACGCAACGACCTCCACGACCGATGGATCGGGGGCGGCCTCCGACAGCACGGCGCCGAGCGACGGTGGCGGCGGCGGGAACGGACCCATCCAATGCGGTCAGACCACCTGCAATTCGGCAACTCAAGACTGCTGCGTCACCACCCAAGGTGCGACCTGCGGCGCCAAGGGCTCGTGCACCGGCTCGCAGCTCTCCTGCTCGAGCGCGGCAAGCTGCGCTCCGGGCCAGGTTTGCTGCGGATCGCTCCAGCGAGGCGACGGCGGGGGCGCGGGCAGCTTCAGTCTGCACGCGGCGTGCGCGCCGGCGTGTATGGGTCAAGAGCAGCAACTCTGCGCCGACGCCGGCGAATGCCCACAGGGTGAAATGTGTCGCCGCGCGCTCGGCGAGTACAGAGTGTGTCGTGGGGGTGGCGGGGAGGGTGGCGGGGGCGGCGGCGGCGGGGACATGGAGGGGGGGGGGGG
>OBEQ012919907.1_pt1 | contig 11658 bp, 10 predicted proteins | sample 1670901 | NCBI WGS metagenome assembly OBEQ01 (sample SAMEA104232315, study PRJEB22302) | groundwater metagenome | biome: forest; feature: aquifer; material: groundwater | place: USA | collected 2011-08-07 | depth 5.4 m | reverse complement strand
CTCCTACTACTCCTACTACTCCTACTACTCCTACTACTTGGTATTATGTCCGTAAAGATAAGACTAGATTTCCAGTATCAGTAACTACAGTTCCAATTGTTATTGATGACAAAATCGTGGAAGCGGTAGAGGTATTTCATGATATTACCAAAGAAGTGGAGATTGACCGAGCGAAAACCGAGTTTATTTCTATTGCCTCCCATCAATTAAGAACGCCCGTTTCTGGTTTAAGTTGGCTTACCGAAGCCCTGCAGTTTACTTCCCAAAACTTAAATCCAAAACAAAAAACATATGTCCAAGATCTGACTATGTTATCCAAGAGATTAATCAGTTTAGTGGAAGATCTGTTGAATATTTCGAGGATTCAACTTAAAACAGCTCTTATGACAGAAAAAAGTCCAATTGATATCTCTGTTTTTACGGCAGAATTTATTAAAGAGATAGACCCCTATGCAAAATCTAAGAATCACACCATAGTATTCAATAAAAAAATTGCCGGACCTCTTGTTTTAGAAATTAATAAAAAGTCATTGTATAATGTTTTACAGAACCTAGTATCAAATGCTATTGAATATTCCCCTGAAAATACGGCAGTTACTATAAACTTAGACAAAACAGACAGCTTTATAAAAACCTCAATTTCTAATAAAGGCCCGGTTATTCCCAAAGATGAGCAAGCGCGTCTTTTCGGAAGATTTTATAGAGGAGCGGGCGCCAAGAAGATGAAGGCAGAAGGTACGGGTCTGGGATTGTATATTATCAAAATGATTATAAAAGAGATGGGCGGCAAGATAGGTTTTGAATCGGAAGAAGGCAAAGATACAACGTTTTGGTTTACTATACCGATAAAGGCAGCTAATGAGCTTTCAGCCACAAGCGCTGATTCATCGGTTGTCAAAAAAAATTTATGAAAAAAATATTAATTGCAGAAGACGAAGACATTTTACTAAATGTCTTAAAAGACAGGTTTGAGGTTGAGAGCTGGGAGGTTTCGACTGCTCATAACGGTGTGGAGGCGATGGAAGCTATAAACAGATCGCCATTTGATCTGGTTTTGCTTGATCTGCTCATGCCTAAAAAAGATGGGTTTGAGGTGTTGGAAGAAGTTAGAGCCAACCCAGAACTTAAAAACCTGCCCATTATTGTTCTCTCAAATCTGGGCGGAGACGATGATATTAAAAAAGCCTTGGCATTGGGCGCGAATGATTACTTTGTCAAAACCCAGCACCCGATGAGTGAGATAGTGGAGAAGGCCAAAAAATATGAAGCCGGTAATTAACATTCTAATTATTATTAGCTTAGTAATGTACGGTTTTTTCTGATTACTAAAAAACCAGGAAATCCTGGTTTTTTAGTAGTTGTTCGATTTTTAATACTTAGCTCCCCCTACAGAACGCATTCAGAACACTGGATTGGAAGGAAATCAAGCAAGATTTGGAACTCTTTATTGGGTTTATGAATCAAAAACAATTCCTCGGGACTAGAGCCGCTCTTTTGGGCTTTAATTAATTGTTGACAGGACTTGTTGACTTTGTTAGCTGGGTAGAGTAGACTTATAGTATAAGAAGCTGGTATGTGTGCGGATAGCCACGGCCAGTTTTTTTGTTTTTATATCAGTATGGTAAATGAGCTTGGATTCTCTTTTTTATCTATTTTTCTATCTATAAGCCTAACCTTCATTTTTTCAATCTTATTCAGACGTATATTATCTTTGAGAAATTTACTTTTATAAATAATCCCAGCTATCAATGCGAGCGAATCTGCCATCTGAATATCAACATCAAAATTTGATTTGTTCACTAAGCTCAAGGATGTAATTTTCTGACGGTACTCACTCGCCGAAATACCCCCACCAGATACTCCAACCGCCTGGATTAAATTGTGTGCTTCGATTAAATAAATATCTTGCGATGGGTCAGACTCCGCTATTATCTTCCCACTTGCACTAGTGAGTTGTTTTGTGGCAAATTCTTCTAAAATCTTCCTATATGCCCGCTTAAGGATTGTGCGTTCTAGCCAACATAACGATTTGGCGTTTTCTTTATTTACCACAACAAAAAGTAGGCTTACCTCGTCAATATTTGCTATGGATATAAATTCTGACCAAAACTGAAGCTCTTTTTTGGGGTCTTGTAATATTGCAAACTGACCCTTTCTTCTGGACATATCTCTGCTATGAAATACGATTTCTTCATCGTTAAAAAACTTTTTCTTTAATTTCCGCAACTTGTTATCAAGTTTTGGTTTAAATTTTTCTGGTATAACCACTCCAGATAAAATAAAGAGTTTTGATGGATGGTTATAAGAAGCCTTCCCAGTTTCGTCTAATGAAAGTAATTTATAGTTTTGCATAGTTAAATATGAATGTGTTATAGCACAATCATAAAAAAGAATCTATGACACAGATTAAAACTTGAAATATTGTTACCAATGTGATGTTATTAAGTAAAATTGTAGGGACTAAAAAGGTAATGAAAAAATGAAGAAATATTCGGCTGAATTTTTTGAGAAAAAATTTGATATATTGTTTAAAAAACTTATCGTTAAGGAAGGTTTTGTTGATGAGGTCAAAGAAACGAGAAAAGAACTCGGTATTCCTGTTGAAAATGGTTTTATCAATTCCTTAGAGTTAGCGGGGTTTCTGCTCAAAAAACTTACCAAGCCAGAAAAAGAAGGGGTGCTTCTTTCGGGTTTTATTGACCAATTTGAGATTGAAAATCGTATTCGGGTTTCAGAAGAAGACAGAGAAGAGTTTTTTAAATATTTTACAAAAAATAAGAACCAGAAGGATAGTTCTGTCGTAATTATTACTCATTTTCAAACTATAATTGAAAATCACAATAATCTATTTACAAGCAACACGCTCCTAAGAGAAACTAAGTTTTTTTCAAAATTGTCGCCAATTGTTTTTAGGATTTTCAATAAATACTGGGGCTTTGATTTACTTGATGAACAGATAGCAGTCAATTTCCTTGAAAAATACCTTTTTCTTGGAGAGAACGGGGTGCGTCAATACATAAAAGAGAAAGTTGGTTGCCCAAGCTGTAGGTATATAGGTGTTGACCACTTTTCGCCTGATAGGCACGATATGCAGGGACAAAACGAAGGGCCTTTTAGCAAAAATTATATATTTAACAAAAAAGCTGTAAAACGGCTCTCTTCACACTTCAATGGTGTTTTCCTCTTAATTAAACCATACGCCACAAAAGAGCAGGTACTTAATTATGTTGAAGACAATTGGAATTGGCTAAAAGAGCATCTGATAGAAAAAAATACTTTTTATAAGCAATTTGATGTAAATCCTAGCAAAATTAAAGAAAGCGATTTTGATAAAAATCAACTTATTTACTCTATGTATAAATTGCCTAAAAAGGATTTGGTTAAGGAGTTTAAAGACCAAAATTTTGATTATCCGCCACCAACCTATAAGGAAACGATTATATCGGCTATTTTAGAGAAAAAATACAACATCAAAATGTCTTCGGATGCGGTAAAAAAGTCTGCTACTCGTTTTGCAAAATCAGTAAAACTCAAAAAAGAGCCAAGAGATATTAGGGACATTTAGATACTCATTTTTTAATAGTAAGTATAGCCCGTTTTTGAAAGAGGTATCCTGATTAAAGAATCAGGATATTTTTATGTCTGAAAAACCACAAGAACAAATTGGCACACAAGAATGGGACTTTGAGGCAAAACAAAATCTGCTTGGTTTTTTGAGCGTTGTCCTTGAAGTAGCTAAACGAAATCCAGAGTTATATAAGAAAATATTTAATGAAACCTATGAAGATAACGGAAATACAAATCATACCAATAAAAGCTGATAGTGGCCTCGTAGCCTTTGCGAGCTTTGTTTTAGACGGGAATGTCTATCTAGGCTCAATCGGCATCCATACGAAACTGGACGGGAACGGTTTTAGGCTTACCTACCCCACTAAAAAGGTTGCAAACAAGGATTTCAATATCTTCCATCCGATAAATAGGCAGGCCAGCCAAGAGATTGAAGAAGCAATAATTTTAAGGCTTAAAGAAATAATGAGGTAAATATAAAATAAAATATTAAAAAAGTAATGAAATTATGCTTGATACAGTAATTTTACAAACGATAATTCCCTATTCGGCGGTAATTGAACCGAGAAAATTTAGGCCACCACTTGAAGATTGGGTTTTAAGACGGGGCGGATATGGGAAATTCGTAAATAACCCGACAGATGAAGATAAAGAAAAGTTCGGATATTTACCAAGATTAACCGTCTTTAAAAGAGGTGCATTGTTATTTTTAAAAAGTGAGTTTTCTGCTCAAAAAATGATTTTTAATGATAATATAAATGAGCTTACAGAAAGTGATTTTGAACCAGTTGTAAATCGCACAAGAGAGGTTATAAGGGGGCTGGGTGTTTCATTAAACAACGAGCAGATTGAAAACGCAGAGGTTCTGGCCCTACATCCTGCCAAAAATATTATTTTGGGTAATGGCTATCATCCTACCTTGATTTTAAGAGAGTTTGCGAAGGTTAATATAAGCAGAAAGTTTGACATAGATGTCAAAGAATACAGGAACGGCGGTGAGGTTTTACAATTTTATACTAATCTGCACGGCTTATGTTTATACGACAAAATGCGAGATTTGACGAAACCAATGAAGCGAGCATTTGATAAAGACCAGACGCTAAAACAATTATCTTTATTTGATAACCTATGCAAAAAAGTTGAAATTTTACGGATGGAAGCAAGATTAAAAAATAAAAAGTTTGAGGACATTTTCAGTAAAATCGGCTATAGTAATTATCATCCTACATTCAAAGATATTTTTAATAAGGACTTGTGCCAAAGCATCCTGAAATACTATTGGAAATACATATTTGAAGATAATCTGTTTTTGTTTGATATGCGAAATAGTCCGCAGAATATATTAAAAGTAATTCTAGCAAATAAAAAATATAAAAAGATGAATTTGTATAAACTTTTTGGACTTGCTGGATTCGTTCTTTGCTCTAAAGATACGGCGGGAATGGCTGGGCTTAGAAATATTATTGAGTTTTACAAGCCGAAAAATAACTGGAGCAAAACAATGAAGTGGTTAGATGACTTTAAAAAAGAGCTGGATAAGTCATACCTACACGGATTTATCGGAGATATTGAAAACCAGCTTGATGAATTTAAGCAATTCCGAGTTCAAGAAAATGGTTAAAAAATGTCCACTTGCATTGTAAAGCATTGTAAAGTATAATTAAAATGATGGATAAAAAAGATTTTTATACGGCCCAAGAATTAGCTGAAAAATTGCGAGTAAATATAATGACTATTTACCGCTATATTAAGGCCAAGAAATTAAAGGCCTATAAGATAGGCAAAGAGTTTCGCATAGCCGAAAAGGAATTTAATGAATTTCTGAATAGAGTAAAAAACAAATAATATGAATACAATTTTTAATTTAATTGAGAATAAGACATCTATTTGGATAAACCAAGAGAAAACCAAAAGCCAATCAGTTGTTGGCAATCTGGTTAAATACATTGCAAAAGAAAATAAATTAAGAGAACCGCAAAGAGAAGCGATTGAGGTTTATCTTTGGTTAAAATTTGTCGGCAACAATCAAAAAATATCCGATATAATAAGAGCTGGGCTTTTATACGATGAGGAAGTGGCAAAGGGCTATGATAACTTTTATACATTCGGTAGCAACCATACAACCCAGTTTTTGAATCAATTTTTTCAAGATAATGGAGTTGAAAATCTGCATAAAAAATTAGTAAATGACCCGAAAGGCCAAAAGATAAACTGGGATAATGTTTTAGAGGAACTTTTACATAATTATAACTACCCGAATTATTTATTCAGTTTGCCGATGGGAGCAGGCAAGACCTATCTAATGGCTTGCTTTATTTATTTAGATTTATATTTTGCAAGTTTATACAAAAAGGACAAAAGGTTCGCCCATAATTTTATTGTTTTAGCTCCGCAAGCATCCAAGACGGCCATTTTGCCATCTTTGCAAACCATAAAGAACTTTAACCCCGAATGGATACTTCCGAGCAAAGAAGCTGATAGATTAAAGCAAGTAATTCAGATTGAAATTTTAGACACTTTAAGCTCCCAGAGAAAGGATAAATTACAAGGCAATAACCCGAATTTGGAAAAAGTTAATAGAATTTCGCAAACAAAAGATTTTGGGATGGTTTTTATTACGAACGCCGAAAAAGTTGTATTGGAAAAATATGAAGATAAAGACCTAATGTATATTGACCCGAACAGCTTGCTTTACGACGAGAAAAAAACCAGCGATATTTTGAAGCTAAAAGAATTAAGGGAGAAGTTATCTAGTATTTCTTATTTGGGAGTAATTCTAGACGCAGTTCATCATCGTTATGGTAAAAACGAAGAGCAGGACATAAAGAAATTAAGAAAGGCAGTTAATATTTTAGGCCAACATAATAATATTGTTTGTGTTTTGGGGCTTTCTGGCACGCCCTATGTTAAGCACAAAGTTAAAATAGGAGATGAAGAGATAAGATTAAACCAGATTCAAGATATTGTTTATAATTACTATCTTAATCAGGGCATCGGCAGATTTTTAAAAATCCCAGAAATTAAGAAAGCTGATATTAGAGAGGATTTATTTATTAAACAAGCTCTAACTGATTTTTTTGATAATTTTGATATTCAATACAGCAACGGCACAAAAAGTAAAATAGTTTTTTATTGCCCATCTATCAAAAATCTAAACGAAAAAATATTGCCAGTAATACAGAGCTGGTATAGGCAAAAGAGAAAAGGCAAAGAAGCGGAAATATTTAAGTTTTATACGAACGGGAACAAGGAAAATAAACAATACGAAATCCCGAAAGACAGCTTGGCGATATTTAATAACTTAGACAAGCCATATTCAGATAAAAGAGTGATTTTGTTAGTAGCCATCGGCACAGAGGGCTGGGATTGCAAGAGTTTAACTGGTGTAGTATTGCCACGCCAAAAAACAACTAAAAACTTCGTTTTACAAACAACTTGCCGATGTTTGCGAGAGGTAGATAATGCAGAAAAAGAAAGGGCGTTGATTTATTTGGAAAAGGAAAACTACAAAACATTAGATGCCGAATTAAAAGAAAACTATAATTTAAACATTTCAGATTTGAAATTTGGTTCACAGCCAGAAATTGCTGTTAAAATAAGAAAGCCAAAACTGGGTAAATTAAAATATAAACAAGTTGAAACCAGATATCAGATTCTTTCAAAAAAAGCGATAAGTAATAATCTAAATAACTTTGATTTTGAAAAGATTAAAGAAAAATACAAACACAGTGAAAGGATAACTAAGGGCAAACTCGGCAAGTCTGGCATAGTGTCAGAAACCGAAGAGAAAAAGATTGAATCGGATAAAATAAATTATCTATTTAGTGATTTTATTTATGATTTGGCAAGGGAAACCTTTGGCAAAGTTAGTGAAATTGATTTATTGAAAAATCATAAAAAAGAACTTGAAATAATATTTAACAAAATACAAAGCGAGCTGGGCTGGATTGAATCTAATCCCAATTTAGAAATGAGCGATATTATAAAATATCTTGCATCATTTTTAATGGATGAGATTGAGTATAAGAAAGAAACGATAACCAAAGATGCCGAGATTGAATTGCTTGAATGGCAAACAAAAAATCCCTCAATGGCTCTTTATAATGCTAGTGGTTCTTTGGCTAAATTTATGCCAGAAATTACAACTAAAAACATAGAAAATTACAAACGGCATCCTGAAGATTTAGAAATAGATGCCAAAGGCTTAGACCCACAAAACATTAGCTTTAATTATGTGCCGTATAAAATGGATAGTAATTTTGAGATAAATGCTTTATCTGAAATGCTAAAGATGAGCGAGCTTGCAGGTTTAGAGGTTTATTTCAATGGTTACAAGGATAGTCGCTTGCAGAGCTTTTGGATTCAAACTCCCAAAGGTGTTTATACTCCAGATTTTTTAATTCTTAAAAGAAAAGGTAAAATGATTGAAAAAGTTTTGATAGCTGAAACAAAAGGAAAAATTTATTATGATGATGAATTTAAGCAAAAAGAGCAGTTTATAAAGAATGATTTTAAAAAGCATAATCCTAATTTCAGTTATGTTTGTTTTGTAGATAACAGTGGCGATAATGACTTTACAAATTTTACAAGCGAATTTAAAAATATAATTAAATCTTTTTAATCTTATGAAAAAACCAAAATCATATAATATAACGCCAGCCAAAGGACAAGCATTACTAAATTATCAAGGGCGACTACTCCCAAGCCAGAATATTGAGATGCAACTTTTTGAAACAGAAGTTATTGAAAAAATAAAACAAAAAGGACAAAAGAAATTGGTAGATAAACAAAAGGAGTTAAACGCTGACTTTAAAAACCTGCTTTTGCACGGCGATGCTTTGTCTGCTTGTGCTTATTTAAAATCCAAAGACATCAAAGTGGATTTGGTTTATATTGACCCACCATTTGCCAGCGGTGCGAATTATGCCAAAAAGGTTTACTTGAGAAACGGCAATAAAACCGAGTTTGAAAATGATGATAACAGTATAGGCGAAGAAATAATGTATGGCGATATTTGGCAGAAAGAGGACTATTTAAACTGGCTCTACGAGCGTTTATTGGCTATTAGAGAGGTTATGAGCGAGAAGGCCAGCATATATGTGCATTTGGATTGGCATATAGGAGATTACGCAAAAGTAATGCTGGACGAAGTTTTTGGGCAAGAAAATTTTATAAATAACATAGTGTGGGGCTATAGGATACAAGGAGTTGGAAAAAATACTTGGGCAAGAAAACACGACAATATTTATTTTTATTCTAAGAGCGATGAGTACATTTTTAAGCCAGAAAAAGAAGAGGTTATATACGAAAAACCATTCATAGATACAAAAATTAAGCACCCAGATTTAAATATATTATCCAATAAGGATTTAGAAATTATAAAAAAATCCATAGATAACAAACAACCATTACCCGATAAATATAAAAACTTATTGTTTAACAAATACTATAGCGAGGTTTATGTAAGAGATGTCTGGGATTGCGATTCCACAAAACCCATAATCAGTGGCTCTAATGAGTATGCAAATTATAAAACCCAAAAACCAGAGGGATTATTAGAAAGGATTATAAAAGCCAGCTCCGATGAGGGAATGATAGCCGTTGATTTTTTCAGTGGAAGCGGAACGACTGCCAAAGTGGCTTATGATTTGGGAAGAAAATTTGTTGCTTGTGATATTGGAATAAATGCCCTTCAAACAACAAGAGATAGGTTGGTAAAAGCAGGGGCAGGTTTTGATGTTTTGAAGATAAAAGACGGGGTGCGACTATTTAGAAATCCAGCCCAGACAACTCAAAAAATATTTTCCTTAATTGATGGCTTTAAATCAAGAACCGAACTTGAATTGGGCGAATTTTGGGATGGCGGTATTGTTGCAAGTAAGGGCACTTTTGAGCCAGTTAAATTTATCGGTATTGATAAAAAACTAACAAAAGAATTGCTAGACGCAGTTTTAGAAGAAATTTATGCCTTGGAAGAGACGGAAAGCGGAACGAGTAAGGTAAATATTATTTATACTTATAAAGATTTAGAAATTAACCAAAGCTATGTAAACAAAGAAATAAAAAACTCTGGTAAAACGACTATTGCTGTTGAGCTGATTAGTTTAGATGATTTATTGGCAGAAAAACGGGATATGCTTTTTAGCGATGATAACGCCGACATTGAGGTTAAAAAAGAAGGCAATAAATGCAAAGTTAAAATAAAGAAATATTTTAGCCCATATTTAAAAGCCAAAATAGACGAATACAACGCCAAAAAAGTTAAGAAAGGAACACTAGAAGAGAAGAAAGAAAAAGCTGTTAAAATAAGCGATAGTGGCTTGGAGCTTATTGAAGCCGTGCAGTTTGATACAGAATTAAAGAAAAACGGTATCTGGACAAGTAATTTAGGGCTGGAAGATAAAGCCGAAATTAAAGACAAGATTAAGGGTGCTTATGAATTACCGACCAATAAATTTAAAATGAAAATCCGTAATATTGCTGGCGATGAAATAATTTTGGATTTTAGTAAATAATCTATGAAAGCAATAATACTCGCAAGAGTTTCAACAGAAGACCAGATGAATGAAGGGCAGTCTATACCTGCCCAGATTGCTCGTTCAAGGGAATACGCCAAAAAGAAAGGGCTGGTTATTTTTAGGGAATTTCAATTTGATGAATCTTCGCTCAAAGACCGAAGAACCAAATTTGAAGAGGTCATCAAAGAAATTGAAAACTCAAAAGAACCAATAGCTTTAATAGTTGAAACCATAGACAGACTTCAACGAAGTTTTAAGGAATCTGTATTATTAGACGACTTCAGAAAACAGGGTAGGCTAGAAATACACTTCATAAGAGAAAGTCTCATAATCCAGAAGGATTCCAATAGCTCTGAAATTCAGAGATGGGATTTAGGAGTATTCGTGTCAAAAAGTTTTGTTTTGCAGATAAGCGACAATGTTAAACGAACGAATAACTTTAAAATCCAAAATGGGCAGTGGATTGGCAAGGCCTGCACTGGATATTTGAATAGACCAAAGGCAGACGGAACTACAGAAATAATACCTGACCCCGTCAGAAGGCATTTTGTAGTTAGAATCTTTGAAATGTATGCAACTGGCAATAATTCTGTGCGGACGATACAGGCAGAGATGAAAAAACTGGGACTTACAAGTAATATGAAAAGTCCGATGACTTTAAGCGTGAGCCAAATTTATGCCATTCTAAGAAACCCGTTTTACTACGGGATGATGCGTATAAAAGGGCAACTGTATCCGCACAAGCACGGAAACCTTATTGATAAGTATTTATTTGATAAATGCCAAGCTGTTATGGCTGGCTACCATAAAAAGCCATTTAAATACGCTGGCAAAGAGTTTGCGTTAAGAGGCTTGGTAAGATGTGCCGATGATGGCAACACAATCACGCCAGAGGCCCACAAGGGCCATATTTACTACAGTTGCACGAACTATAAGCACACACACGCCAAAAGGCTCTATGTTGAAGAGAAGGGCCTTCTAGAGCCTATCCGCAAGGTGCTGGGTAAGCTAAGGCTACCAAAGGATAAAATAGACGAAATAACGGCTGATTTTAAACGGATACACGAATCTAAGAACGAATTTTACGAAGAGGCCAAGTTAGAACTGATAGCACGGCACGACAAAATTGAACTAAAAATAAACCGCCTTTTTGATTTAAGGCTTGAGGACGAGGATGAGCAGAGTATTACAAAGGATTTCTTTGCCGATAAGCTAAAGGAATTAAAAGAAGAGCAAGCTGAAACTAGGGCTAAGTTAGCAGAATACGATAATGCCGATGAGAAGTTCTATATCACAGCAAATACTGTATTAAATATATGCCGTTATGCCTTAGAAGTATTTGAAAGTTCTGAACCAAATGAAAAAAGGCAAATGTTGAACTTTTTACTTCAGAACGCTCTACTAAAACGAAAAAGGCTATATTTTACCTTGCGAGAACCGTTCAACAGCATAGTAAAATATGCTAACTGTTCTACCTTGCTCCGCGGGAAGGATTCGAACCTACAACCCTCTCGTTAACAGCGAGACGCTCTACCATTGAGCTACCTCGGAATATTGAATTTTTTGATTAAAT
>OBEQ012186199.1_pt1 | contig 11659 bp, 11 predicted proteins | sample 1670901 | NCBI WGS metagenome assembly OBEQ01 (sample SAMEA104232315, study PRJEB22302) | groundwater metagenome | biome: forest; feature: aquifer; material: groundwater | place: USA | collected 2011-08-07 | depth 5.4 m | reverse complement strand
TTATGTCAAGGTTATATTAATATTTACATGGGTACACTTCTTGCATGCAAAAAACAGTTTTATCTTGATGTTTCAATTGGTTAGGCGGTGCTTTCTACAAAGCTAGAGGGGAACTTCGGTTTAGAAACCGCGAGGGCACGTCGATCAAAGTTCTGAGCTACGATGGCCAAGGCTTCTGGCTGTGTCAGAAGCGATTATCGAGAGGGCGATTTCAGTGGTGGCCGAAAGGAGATGAAGGGACGTTACGCACTCTTGCGGCGCATCAACTGCAGACGCTGCTTTGGAACGGCAACCCTGACAAGAACGCCGTATCCCCTGACTGGAAACAAATACCCGTAATGGCCTGATTTTTTGCTGGACACGGGGAAAGGCCCTCCTGTATAATGTCCAGTATGCGATATTGCGGCCGCGAATTTACCGAGACAGAGATAACCCTGATACGGCATCTCATCGCCAGTACCCCCGGTATCAACCGGCAAAAGCTCTCCCAGCTATTCTGTGAGGAAGCAGGTTGGAGAAAGGCTGATGGGGGATTAAAGGAGATGAGCTGTCGGGTAGCGTTTCTTCGCATGCACCGTGACGGACACATCATCCTGCCTGCTCCCCAGCAAGCGTTCAATAATCCTTCAACCAGGCCGAAGAGAACACTTCTGGCCCTTCCGCAGCCGCAAATCAGCAAGAACGCTGGGGAGTATGCGCTGCACATTGAACTCGTGGAGAAAAAGAGCAGTGCCTTATGGAACGAATACATCGATCGGTATCATTATCTTGGGTATACCGCCTTGCCCGGGGCCCAATTGCGTTACCTTGTAAAATCAGACGATCAGATACTGGCGCTGTTGGGATTTGGGGCTGCGGCATGGAAGACGGCGCCGCGTGATGAATATATCGGATGGGACGCCGGGACAAGGAAAAAGAGCCTGCACCTGATCGTCAATAATGCCCGGTTTCTTATACTTCCCTGGATTCGATCGAAGAACCTCGGGTCGAAGATATTGTCAATGATAAGCAAGCGGATAAGCGCAGACTGGCGGAAGAGATACAACTATGCGCCGGTAATGCTTGAGACCTTTGTGGAGAAGCAACGGTTTCAGGGGACCTGCTACAAGGCAGCTAATTGGGTATGTGTTGGAGATACCCAAGGCAGAGGGAAGCTGGATATCAAAAGAGAATATAAGGTGCCGGTCAAAAGCGTGTGGCTGTACCCGCTTTGTAAAGACTTTCGAAGAGGGCTGACCGGGGGATGAGGAAAGCACGGGACATAGAGCTTACCCCTGAGGAACTGGAAGGGCTGATGCACCGGCTAGATACCGGGGCATTAACTGCGGAAGACCATGAGATAATCAAGGCTATCATAGAGACATTCCTGGTATTAAACCAGGCGGTGCAGGACTAAGGATGGGAGGATCAACAAACTGCTGAGGATGATCTTCGGGGCGAAGACAGAAAAAGCGGATAAGATATTGAGCCCTTCTGGACCGCAGGGCAACACCAGCGGCGAAAAGACCTCAGACAGCCAAGAGAACGCCGAGGATAAAGCCAAAGGGCACGGGAAAAAGGACACATCCGCATACACCTCGGCGGAAAAGATCACCGTATCTCATACTGAATTGAAACCCGGAGATAAATGTCTGTCATGCCCCAATGGCAAGATATATCCTTGGACGCCGGGAAGGGTTGTCAGATTCACCGGGGGAGCGCCTTTACAGGCAAAAGTATGGGAGTTAGAGAAGCTCCGCTGCAATCTCTGCGGAGAGATCTTTACGGCTGAAATGCCTGAAGAGGCCGGGGCTGAAAAATATGATGAGACCTCCGGTGCCATGATCGCCCTTTTAAGGTACGGCAGCGGCCTGCCCTTCACCCGCCTTGAACAACTGCAAGAGAGCATGGGCAGTCCGCTGCCGGCCTCCACCCAGTGGGATATTGTCGAAAAGGTGGCTGACCGGATATATCCTGTCTATGAAGAGCTTATCCGTGAGGCTGCCCAGGGCGACGTCATACACAATGACGACACGACAATGAAGATACTTGATCTGCCCAATGATGAAGACAGAAAAGGATGTTTTACCACCGGCATACTCTCCCGTGTCAACGGCCGCAAGGTAGTGGTGTTTTTTACCGGCCGGAAACACGCCGGGGAAAACATCGCCGATTTGCTTCAGCAAAGAGAGACTGAGCTGGCGTCACCCATCCAGATGTGCGATGCGCTTTCGAGGAACATACCAAAAGAGTTTGAAACCATATTGGCCAACTGTTTGGTCCATGCCAGAAGGAAGTTCGTAGACGTCACCGAAAGCTTCCCCGATGAGTGCCGGTTTGTCATAGAAGCGTTGGCAGTAATTTATAAGAACGATAAAACAGCCAGAGAACAAAACCTGTCTCAGGATTCTCGGCTCGCCTGGCATAAGGCTGAAAGCGCGCCGGTAATGGAGCAACTCCACATATGGCTCGAAGATCAGTTCGATGATAAAAAAACAGAGCCGAACTCAGGATTGGGGAAAGCAATATCCTATATGCTCAAGCACTGGGAACCGTTGACCCTCTTCCTCAGGGTTGCAGGAGCGCCGCTGGATAACAACCTTTGCGAACAGGCTTTGAAACGCGCGATTCTCCATCGAAAAAACTCACTTTTTTATAAGACGAGCCACGGAGCATACATCGGAGACCTCTTTATGAGTCTGATCCATACCTGCAAAATGACGCAAATCAATCCCTTTGATTATCTGGTGGCACTGCAGAGAAATTCAGCCGAGGTGATCCGTGTCCCTCGTAATTGGCTTCCCTGGCAATATAAGGCAACGGTCTCAGAACCTTTTCTGTAATTTGTCGTGCTTTACGCACGACTGCCGGAAACTCACCATCAATTTAACAACATAATGACCGCCCTTGCCGGCAACATTATCCTGGCGAAGATGTACGCCAAACCCGGCTCGGAGGTCTCTGATATCCTGATCGAAGCGGAGAGGGCATCTCTCATGGCGGAGGACCTTACCAGGCAATTGCTGTCCTTCTCCAAAGGTGGATCGCCTTTGATCAAAACGGTATCTCTCAATAGCATCATTGCCGAGATTGCCAGTATATCGTCGAGCGATTCCGGCATAGGCTGTGAAATATCTTTGCCTATGGACCTCTGGCCTGTTGAAGCGGATGAGGCGCAAATCCGGCAGGCGTTTGTCAACCTCGTTATCAATGCGTGTGAGGCCATGCCGTCGGGAGGCACCATACGAATACGAGCTGAAAATAAAGAAGCCGGGTCTTTGCAGCTGTCTTCGCTGGTTCCTGGAGATTATGTAATGGTGACCATCTCAGATCAGGGAACAGGGATTTCAAAGAACCATCTGGAAAAAATTTTCGATCCCTTTTTCACCACAAAGAAGCAGAGCAGCGGTCTCGGGCTCACCAACACGTTCTCTATAATCAAAATCCACAAAGGACACATCTTCGTGAAATCAGAGGAAGGGGCAGGAACGACTTTTACCTTTTATCTTCCGGCCGCGCCGGATAAGATCCCCGAAGAGACCGTCGAGAGAAAATTCTTTCTGGAAGGTAACAAGCGAATACTCGTCATGGACGACGAGGACCTGGTCAGGAACGTCATCGACAGGATGCTTACACAATGCGGATGCACGGCAAGCTTTGCTCGGAACGGGGAGGAAATGATAAGGTTATATAAGGAGGGCCTGGAAAACGGAACCCCTTTTGATGCAGTACTTATTGATCTGATCATCGCCAGCGGCATGGGGGGCAGGGAGGCCGTCAGACAGCTCCTTAAAATGGACCCTCATGCGAAAGCGATCGTTTCCAGCGGATATTCTGACGATTCGACAATGTCAGCCTTCAAGACATTCGGCTTCAGCGGAGCGCTTGCCAAGCCCTACAGCATTTCAGAATTAGGGAAAGTGCTGAATGACGTTATCTTCGGCGCTAAATAATGGTCACGACACAGCCTGTGCAACGCGGCATTCCTTTTTTGCGCTCTTTGCCGGCCTTTTCCCTCTCTGGCTGAAACTCTCCTTGTCGGCCGCCCTGCTTTTCATAGTGTCGCCTACAACACCTTTTACAAGATTGAGTACCTTTAGCTGGTCCGGCAGATTCATCCCTGCCAGCCCCGCGCAGACGCCGAATTCCTTGCCCGTAAAAAAGGCAATGCTTTCACCCCTGTGATTTTCACTCCATAAATCCTCAATAGACTGTAAGATAATGCCTTCCGCAAGCACTCTTAATTCCATAGCTTGCCTCCTTTCCACCATCTGTTGTCTCTTCTTTAGGATCAGTTATTTAGGATCAGTTATTAATTCAGCCTTGCAAAAAATATCTGCCGGGCAATGCTGCAATCTGCTCTGCTGTCGGTCAGCTAATAAGACATTTCGGAAATAACTTTAATTCCATCTGCACTCAGAGGTCTAGCTTCCTTGACTCCTGCCCCCGACAATGATTCGTGACCTACGTGCTCAACATCCACATAGAGAGGGCACCTCTCATATGCCCCGACAGTGCAGTATTTCTGCAGTTCATAGACACTCGGTATATAAGGCTTATCGTCCGCTTTACAGGATGAAACCGTCCAATTCAACAAGTGAGGGCAAATCATATCTCTTCGGCCTTTCCTTCAGCATTTTTCACATATATCTCGCAATCTTTATAGTTGCCGCCGCAGTAGTGGATTGTGGCCTCCGCATATAAGCTGCTGGTACTGATGCAGTAACAGTTGTCTAAAGGCTTATGAATATTCGGGCATAAAACCTTTTTCCCCGGATGATTGGGCATTTCTCCGTCCATTTCACCGTTTCTTTCTCGCGCATCCTCACGATTGCAATTTCTCTCCAGAATCATAATCACACGAGTCCTTTCTTAAATTTCATGAGCCCAGGGCCCATCAGGTCTCTAGGGGAGACAGAAGTCAATCGTCCCCTTTCGGTCAAGTTGATACAAGATATATGCCTGAAGGCTCATTATGTACGAGTAATGTCAATTTTCTTGATTCTTTTTATTGAGTTTTGTAATCGGCACGCCAGATAGAAAATTTAAATAAAAAGATCAATCGGTTACAGACGGATGAGGGTTCATGATCGGCAGCCTTCCACAAAGAGTTGCCGAGTGCGAAGGCTAAAAGAACACTATGTCAATAGGACTCACTTCGGCATAATATGTGGCATGCATCAATCTAGAGATGCCACGCATGTGTGGCAAGCCACAGGTTTAACCCCTAGAGCGCGCCTTGTTTCTTATCGCATGGGAAGATGATTTATCCTCTTTAGAGAGAAATACCTAACGGAGTTTACTCATGCTTCAAAGGAATATTTAGCCTCTGGATCTTTCTATAGAGGGTCTTCCGGTCAAACCCGAGCAGCCTGGCGGCTTTGGCCTTGTTCCAGCCGGTTTTTTCGAGAGCATTGAAGATATCCGATGCCTCGTCTCTTCCTCCGTCCCTGGGAGTCCGTGCCTTGACAACCGAAGAGTCCCTAATATGGCCGGGAAGATAGTCCAGGGTAATAGTATTTTGACGGCAGAGTATAAAAGCATGCTCAAGCGTGTGCTCAAGTTCTCTGATATTGCCCGGCCAGGAGTATTCCATAAAAATCTGCTGGACATCGGCTGATACGGCACCGATGTCCTTGTCCAGCTTCTTATTGAACTTCTCGATAAAATGGTCTACAAGAAAAGGGATGTCTTCGCGCCTTTCCCTGAGAGGGGGAACAGCGATTTCAACGACCTTGAGACGGTAAAAGAGGTCTTCTCTGAACTCACCGCGTCTGATCTTCGCCGCGAGGTCCCGGTTGGTCGCGGCAACGACACGGACATCCGCTTTTATTGGGGTCGAGTCCCCCACACGTTCGAATTCCATATCCTGAAGGACCCTCAATAGTCTGAGCTGAATACGATGGGATATATCGCCGATCTCATCAAGGAAAATCGTGCCTTTGTCGGCCCTCTGGAAACGGCCTACTCTGTCTTTTACTGCGCCGGTAAAGGCGCCCTTCACATGCCCGAAGAGTTCGCTTTCAAGCAAGCTTTCAGAGAGAGCGGAGCAGTTCACCTTCACCAAGGGTTTGTGGCTGCGGATGCCCTTATAGTGGAGGGCCTCGGCGGCAAGCTCTTTTCCTGTTCCGCTTTCACCTGTTATCAGCACGGTGGTCTGGACATCGGCAAGACTTTCTATAAGCGAATAGATCTCCTGCATCTGCTCGCTCGTTCCTATAATATTATGAAACTGACGCCGTTCCTTCAGGTCACGTTCCAGATCAAACAAGCGCGTCTCGTCTCTGATCACGATCACCGCCCCTGAAAAGAGCCCCTGGTGGTCTAGGAGGGGAGACGTGGAAAGGCTGACCACGTGACCCGCCCGGTCCTTATGATGGCACTCGATGTGAAACATTTCGACCGGCTTCTTCTTATCGATGGTCTCCACAAAGGCATCCAGGCAGTTTCTCCTGCAGCCCACCTCCAGGGAATTAAAGATCTTCCCGATCGCCTCGCGCGTTATACCGCAGATCTTTTCGGCCGCCCTGTTGAGTTCCACGATCCTCAGTTCCTTATCAACCGTAACGATAGCGTCCTTTACGCTCCTGAAAATCGCCTCCAGATTGAGCCGGTACTTTTCCCTTTCATCGCTTAATGCCTTATCCCTCAGTGCCATTCTCGCTATCCGCAACACTGTCTCCTGATGGACCGGCTTGGCGATGTAGTCAAACGCACCCAGTCTCACCGCATCCGATGCGCTCTCGACATTCGGAGCTCCGGTGACAATGACGAAAGGGCAATCAAGATTTCGCTCCCTGGCCTCGCGCATCAGATCGATTCCTGTCCTGCCGCCGCCAAGCAGGATATCTGCAAAAACAAGGTCGAACCCGGGTCCTGTAAGCAGAGACGAGGCTTCGCCATAGTCAGAAGCAGTCGTCACGGAATACCCTTCGTCCGAGAGAAAGGCCTCAAAAGTGAACCGCATGCTCTCTTCGTCGTCTATAACAAGAATATTTGCCTTATTTCCCATTACGCTCCTTTGCAGGAAAGTCGATGGTCACCTTCGTATAGGCACCCTCAACACTCTCTACCGCGAGCCTGCCGCCGTGGCTCCTTATGATCCCGTGACTTATACTTAACCCCAGGCCGGTTCCCAGCCCGCTCGGCTTTGTTGAAAAGAAGGGGTGCATAACCTTGTCGATAATGTCGGCGGAGATTCCGGTGCCCGTGTCATAAAAAGTCGCCCTTACAAAGGGGGCATTATCGATCGGTATCCTCTCAACTGATATTAGGAATTTCTTCTCTATTCGCGTCCCGAGATATTTCTGGTTCAGGGCATACCTCGCATTGCTTATGACATTCAGGAAGACCTGCTGGATCTGCTGGGGGTTGGCAAATATGTCAGGCAGTCCGCCCGGGATATTGATAAGCAGTTCAATGCCGTCTTTGCGGATCTGCGTTTCTGTCAGCGTAAGGGTGTCTTCCATGATCTTCTGGACAGCCGCCGTTATCCTCTCTTCCTTTCTTTGGCGCGCAAAAGAAAGAAGGCCGCGTACGATACCCGCGATGCGGTCTCCCTCCCTGATGATCCTTTGTGCGATTTCGTTTTCCTTGCTGCCCGCCGAGATTTTATTGGCAAGGATCTGAGCGTAGTTGATTATACCGTTGATGGGATTATTGATCTCATGTGCCACACCCGCGGCGAGCTCACCGAGAGAGGCAAGATGGCTGGCCCGCATCGCTTCGGCCTGAAGCGCGGTCTTATCAGTGATATCGCTGAGGACTATAATGACACTATTGACCGCCCCTTCATCACCCTTGATCGGAAAGGCCCTGCCGTCGAGCAGCTTTCCCGAAGGGGTAGTCCGCTGGGAGTATTCATCATTGCCGGTACTGAAGCTTCTCAAAGCGAAGCAGTCCTCACACGGCTCCGAACGGTTGTACCACACCTCAAAACAATTCAGTCCGGTCAGAGCGGAAGGCTCCCTGCCGAGCAACGATGAGGCGGCGCTGTTCGCCCACATGACCCTGAGGTCAGGGGAAAGCAGGAGCAGCGAGTCGGGCATAGCATCCAGCACAGTATTAAATTCCCGTGAAAGCTTGCGGAACTTGGCCTCGCTCTCCTTCAGTGTATCCTCGGTCGTCTTGCGGTAATTGATCTCGTTGGTGAGAAGCTGGACAGCGGTCTTCAATTCTACGGTCCTTTCTTCCACCATCTCCAGGAGGTGCCCCCTGTGTCTCTTCAATTCCTCCTCAGCCTGCTTCCTCTGTGAGATGTCCCGTTCGATCGCAAGTATATAAGGCCTCCCGGATAGATGGATGAGTTGGGCTGAAACCTCCACAAGGAAAATTCCACCGTCTTTGCGCAGATGACTGACCTCGAAGGTGAAAGACTCTCCCGACATGATCTGCTTTATCAGGTCCGGCACCTTCTTTCGACTCTCCTCATCATTGAGTGCCGATATCGGCATCCCGATCAGTTCGCCACGCTCATATCCGTTCATTGCACAGGCCGTGATATTGGCGTCCGCGATTTTAGGCGACTCACTCCCTGCATCTATGAGGAGAATGCAGTCCGATGCAAGATTGAAGAGCGACCTGAAACGTTCCTCGCTGTCTCTCAACGCCATATTTATCAGGTTGAGGCGTTCGTTTGCCTCCGACAATTCGGCGGTACGCGCCATGACCGTTTCTTCCAGGCGCTGATAATATTTCCTCAAGTCGTCTTCGGCCTTCATCCACTATTAAACCAAATTTTCTCTCAAATTGTCTCTATGTCCCTATTTGCTTTGCGGGCTGACAGACGCCTGCCGATGATGATAGAATATCGGTGGTTATTTCCCAAAGGCGGACGTATGATCACCGCGAAGCTCTGATACAGTCGACTTTACACAATAATGGAATCTAAACTCTCAACTTATATCCAGGTCTTTAAGAACAGGCGTATCGCTGTGATGGTCCTGCTGGGGTTTTCATCCGGACTTCCTATTTCTCTGACAGCCGCCACTTTGCAGGCATGGATGACGGTAGCCGGCGCTCACCTGCACACAATCGGGATCTTCGGCCTCGTGGGCCTCCCCTACATTTTGAAGTTCCTCTGGTCTCCGTTTATGGACCGTTTTGTCCCGCCGGTGCTGGGCAGACGAAGGGGCTGGATAATCATTACACAGCTCAGCCTCGTGACAGGTATAGGCACGATGGCATTCGGGTCGCCCGCGGATGCACCGTGGTCTTTTGCCGCCCTCGCCCTTTTGGTGGCGTTCACTTCGGCCTCTCAGGACATCGTAGTAGACGCTTACCGCGCCGATATCCTGCACGAGACAGAGAGAGGGGCCGGGGTTGCGGTATTCGTAACGGGGTATCGTATCGCAATGCTGGTTTCGGGCGCCCTTGCTTTTATCCTCTCCGACCTGATAGGCTGGCGAAACACCTACCTTCTCATGGCGGCACTTATGTCCGTAGGCATAGGGGCGGCCTTTTTCGGACCTGAGCCCGAGCGCTCGGTGGTCCCGCCGCGAAACATGCAGGAGGCGATATGGGGACCGCTAAAGGATTTCTTTTCACGACGCGCTGCGTTTATGATCCTGCTACTGATCGTCCTGTACAAACTTGCCGACGCTTATGCAGGGGCGATGACAACACCTTTCCTCATCCGCGGCCTCGGTTTTTCGGCCACTGACGTAGGAGCCGTCAACAAGGCATTCGGGCTTGCAGCATTGATCGTCGGCGCGACTTTTGGGGGGACCCTCATGGTAAAACTTGGTTTGTTTCGCTCCCTCCTAATGTTCGGGATATTGCAGGCGGTATCCATTCTTTCATTCGTTCTTCTGGCGCTGGCGGGTAAGAGCTACCTGTTTATGATCATCGCCATAGCACTCGAGAATTTCGCCGCCGGAATGGGGACGACCGCGTTTCTCTCACTTCTGATGGCATTGTGCAATCAGAGGTTCAGCGCCACACAGTATGCGCTATTGTCGTCGCTTGCCTCGCTGGGGAGGATATTCATCGCCCCTACTTCCGGGTATGTAGCAGAATCCACCGGGTGGCCGGTCTTCTTTTTTATCTCGGCCCTTGCCGGAATCCCCGGCCTCCTTCTTTTATGGCGGTTGCGTGCAGTTATCTCAGCCCTCCACCGGGAAACAGCCTAACCGCATCCTGTGTGAGAAAAAGGCGGGATAGAGTTTCGAGCGGTTTCCTTATGCATCACTGCGAGGGGCCTCAATAGTATCAATCCGGGTTTGCCGGAAATATAATTTATTAAATCCTCATCGACAACTTTTCGATGACGCGACGAGGCGTGCCTCAAATATGCTTTCCCCTTACCTTTTATTATGATAATGCCGACATGCGAGACATCGAGTCCCGGGGCTTCCGAATATATGCCGGCGTAATCGCCTGTGCGGAGTCTGTTGAGGACCTCCTCGTCCACCGCATGCGAAGGGATATATTTTATTTTGCGCCGTGCGGGCCGGATCCCCGCAATCCACGATGTCCCGTCCCCCTTTTTGTTAAGTACCTTTTGGACAGTTACCGTCGCAGACTCTCCAATCTCCGGAGTGGCGTCTTTCACGAAGGCCGCATTGAACTCCATCCAGTCGGTGAAGAAGTGGTTCCGGTCTTCAAATGAGATCCGTCCTCCCCTATATCTGATTTTTTTCAGGTTCGCTACAAAATCGGAAAAAGAGCCGGAAATCCTCATCGCCTCCACGTAATCGATAAAGGTAAAGCAATCGACACCTCCCAAATTCACGACAAAGACCTCAGCCGTATTCCGGTCCACAAGGAGAGTATGCTCCAGATAATCCGTCCCCAGAAACTCCCGGGAGAGAACATCAATCCTGTTTCCGGTATCTCCGACCTTCGAAGACTCCAGTATGAACCGGTCCAGTTCCTCTTCCGTCCATTTACCGCTAGTGACTTTCATTTTACAGTCGCCGGTATCACGGCAGGGAAATGGAAATGAAGAACCCTGCGGCAAGACCGCAGGGTATCTTACCGCAAGGAATTCTTCTTAAGCATATTCGCTCGCTAACCCCGCAGCAAACTGCGGGGAATGCGCTCGCTGGCCGATTCACAGCTGACTTACGAAGAATACACGCCTCATACCGGAAACCTCGAAACTGACCCACCCCTAGCAAACATTATTTTGGCCGGCCGTTTTTACCAACGCTCTTTTCCGGCTTTCCCGGGTTGTCCGCCTTTTCAGGCTTATCCACAGAGTCGACCTGCTCCATCATTATCGGCCTCTCTCCTTTGTCCGAGTCAGCCGAATTTTCTTTCTTATCCATCTTCTCCGAAGGCTTCTCCGAAGGGCCCTCGCCTTTCTCGATTGTTTTGGAGTTCCCCGGTGCGGAGGTGTGTTCATCCAGCAGCTTCTTCAGCCTGTCGACCACGGGCGGGACCTCGAGCTTCTTGTTCCCGATAATGTCGGACGGGAGGGCGTACCCGGTGCCGTAAAAAGCCTCATTCGCATCGTGGTTGATCTGAATGCCTGCGCCGTCAAGGGCCAGACCGGCGAAAAGCCCCCTGCTCCTTGAGTAAGAGTAAATCTCCGATTTAAGGAGTATATCTGTCGAGGCCGATGCCTGCCTGCCGACCGGGCCGGCTGCTACGCTAGCGTCCGCACCGAGAGTAAACTTGCCTTTCATTATCCCCTCCACCCTCCTACTCCTCTTAAAAACGAGAATAATGTCAATTA
>OBEQ011975198.1_pt1 | contig 11659 bp, 3 predicted proteins | sample 1670901 | NCBI WGS metagenome assembly OBEQ01 (sample SAMEA104232315, study PRJEB22302) | groundwater metagenome | biome: forest; feature: aquifer; material: groundwater | place: USA | collected 2011-08-07 | depth 5.4 m | reverse complement strand
CGCCTCGTTGTTGACAATGAACACGGTTATTGGCTTGCCTAACTCGCTTGATAAGGCACGGGTAAATAAGTTGCTTGAAACCCTGAAGCCAAAGCTTCCGTCTGCTGAAATAATTTGAGAAATTGCAGAGTCGCTTTTGCGTTCCACAATTAAAGTCAGTGGCCCCGGCATAAAGGAATTTGCAAGGTGCTCTGCATGTGCTTTTACATCGCCGTATTCTTTTGCCATGCGTAAATCTGCAACTATGACGTTGGTTCCTGGCCCGCGCACTACGCCTAAGTCAAATAGTTTTTGAACAGCTTGGTGGTTTGTCGCGTCTACTGCTAGCGAATAGCACGTTTCAGTTGGGATGGCTACAACTCCGCCTTTTTGCAGTATGTCTGTAACTGTATCTATTAAGCGCGCGGTTTTTTCCCGGTCTTTTAAAAATAGCTGAAGTAATTTAGTCTTCAAATTAAACACCCCTACACTTACACAAATCTATTTGATATCGCCTATAGTTGCCGCTATAGGTTTAAGTCAATAGCTAATACTAGGCCAGCGAGGTAATAAAAAGCTTTTCGGCTGCGAAAAAGCTACTTTCGTTTCCACTCTTTGAACTCTTTGTTGGCGCTGCGTATTCCGTATAGCACCACGGCCAAAAATAGCAAAGCTATTATTAATATTGACACGTAGATTAGCGGCTTTTGCTGTTCGCTGAATTGAAATGGCAGCAAATCTTCAAGCAGCCCGTGGCGCTTGGCTTTGCGCGTGGCTATTTTTTCAACGCACGTGCTGCTTTCACCGCCGTAGCGGAAGTCAATTGAATCTGAAAGGCTATGGCCAGTAGCTGTTGCGTTTACAGTGTAGAAGTTTATTGCCATGGGCTGCGGTGGCCGGAGGGTTAAGTTAGCTAGCCCATCGGAACCAGTTAACTTGCCTATAAGTGAAGAAGATATTACGTAACTTTGGTCGTTTTCATCAACTTCTGATTGATAACCTCGAACTAGTGCATTTGCAACTGGAGTTCCATTTGCGGTTACGTTTACTTGAATTGTGTTGGGGCATATGATAAGCGTTGTGAGTTCAAGTGGCTCGCGGCCTTCTTCAAATTGGCAGCTGTTTTCATCAAACACAAAACTCCCAGTTGCTTCGAAGCCTGGCTTTTGCGCTGAAACAGAATAGTTTCCAAGTTCAGTTAAAGTGAAATTAGCTTGGCCGTTGTTGTCTAGCTTTCCAAAAAGAATCTGGGACTGCGACTTTAATGTTACAGCTGCCCCTTCTGGAGATTCTGCGTCTGAAACAACGGTTATTTCTCCAGTACGCGGGCAGTAAATGAAACTAGATATAGAAGTTGTTGGTTCAAGCGGCTCTATAGCGCCGTAATAAGTGAAGTTAGAAGTATCCTCACCCAGTCCGGCTTTGCGTGTAGTTACGGTGTAGTTGCCAAATTCATTTAGTGGAAACAGCGCTATTCCAGTGAAATCTGTTATTTTAACAACGTTTTGCGCTAAGAACGAAGAGCTTAAAGTAACAACAGCGTCTTTAACTGGAGCTGAATTTGACGTTACACTTACTCGCGCAGAGCTCGGGTAACTTAACTTAGTTGTTACGTTTAGCCCAGTTGCCTGTAAGCTTATTTCCTTGCCGTAAGAATAGAGGTAAACTTGGTTTTTGTATCCCAATTTACTTATGTTAACTGAATAGTTTCCAAAATCAGCAACTTCGAATGATACTTTGCCATCTTGGTCACTTACATCTTTTAACTCTTCTCCGGATATGATATTCTTAAACGTAACATTAGCCTCTTCAACAGGAGTTGAATTGGAAGTTATAGTTATTTTGGCAACAGTTACATTTTGAAGCTCTCCTTCAAGTGTCTCGCGTGTTTCATTTGTCAAGTTAAGCGAAATTGCAACTAAACTCTTGAGATCAGAAGGCGCAGGCACATCAGCGTAGGAAACTTGCAGCGTCGCGCGCTCATATCCTGGCCTTGTGGCTGAAATTGTGTAATTTCCTTTATCTGGCAATCGAAGAGTTACTTTTCCAGATTGCGGCGTTGAAACGCGGGAGCCATTTTGTGACGAACCTTGCAAAGATAAATCTACAATCGCAAGGTCAACTGGATCTTCGTTTGACAATATAGTTATTGTAACGCGGTCAGGGTATCCAAATTCCACTAGTAGGTCTAAACTCGGTACAGGTATGCTTATCGCTCCATTCTTATAGCTTATACGCGTTGTTCGCTGGCTGAAATTCGTCTTGTTAACAGTAATCGAGTAATTTCCACTGCCAACAGAAAACCGTACAATACCGTCGTTGTCAGTTTGCTTTGCTTGCTTTGCCACCTCGCCTGCGCTACTCTGCCCGCCAACACTAATTTGTGATAAAGTTGCAGTTGCATTTACAACCTGCGTTCCATTTGTGGAGAAAACAATTACTTCGATACCACTGACACCACTAGCAGTGCCGCGCACAACTGTGCGAAGTGCAGGTCGTATTACTCCAAATACGCGGTGGAAAACAAATTCATAGTTCCTTGAATCGTAGCCATCTTTAGAGGCCGTCACATTATAGCGTCCGAAATTAGGCAACTCGTAGTAAACATATCCTTCGTTGTCACTTGTCTTGTAAACTGGCTCGCTTGAAGTACCTTCGACAAATATCACAGTGGCTCCTTTGACTGGCTTGCCATTTGAACTTATTAGCACATCTGCTGTGTTTGGAAAGCGGATTAAGTTTGAAATGTCAAGAACAGCTGGAGATTGCTTTAAGCCAAGCGCGAAAGTGAATTTGGAACTTTTCAACCCAAACCCTTCTTTGCTTACGTTCATTGCGTAGTCGCCAACATTGGACAGCGTAACCAGCGTTTCGCCATTTGAATTTGTAACTCGTTCAATCACTTCGCCTGTTGAAAGTTGAACTATTCTGACTGTTGCAGCCGGAACCAAAGCTTCACCTGACTTTACCATAACTGCCAATGTGTTGGCTTGCCGCACTTCAGTTGTGACTTGCAATCCAGTAGTCAACGGAACAAGTTTGCCTTTAAATGTAAACTTATAAGTGGCTTCCTTGAAACCCTCTTTTGTTGCAGTTACAGTGTAATTTCCAACGCGCGCTAGAGTCACATAAGCTGCACCTTGCCCATCTGTAAGCGCGTATTGAACACCACTTGCACCAGCAGCACCCGCTGGAACAGCGGCACCGATAACTAGCGGCGAAACAGTCAAATTTACACCACTTACTGGAACAGAACCATTAGCCGTTGCTTTAATTTTAATCAGACTTCCACTAACTAGTGAAACAGTAAGATTTAACGTGTCGCCAGTTTTGTTCTTAGTTTGGTTAATGGGCTTAATTGCTTGAACGCTGCCTCCACCACCCCCACCGCCACTTAAACGAACTGGCGCAGCTGTTTGAATGTTAAATACTTTGATTGCATCAAACTCACCAACACGCATATTTTGACCTTGGGAACCGCTTTCGCTGCCCACAGTAGCTGTTGCAGTCATCGTGCTAAAGTCTGCACCTCCCGAACCAGCATTGCTTTGGTTAGCTATTGTCAAATTCAGGCTGATATTGCCATCTGCATTTGTAGTGCCATTGCCAACCGTCTGGCTTAGCGCAGATAGAAACTCAACTAAGTTGCTCGGAACCAAAGAACCGCCAGAATCCCGCAGAGTAACATTAACATAGTGAATGTAAGAAATGTTATAGTAAGCTAATCCAGTTTCCAACGAAGTATTAGTAAAGCGTACAGAAACATTGTAGTGAGTTACGTTAGCGTTGCCAAACCTCTGGTCTGAAATTGTGGAGTTCCAAATCCTTGTGTTTTCAAACCGGCTGCCAACAATCTGCGTCAAATTCAAACCAACCGTATTGCCAGTGAGATTATTGTTTTGGAATAGCGTGTTGTTCACTTGCATCGCATTACTGCCTAGTAATCCAGCGTGAATTCCAGAGCCAGATTCACTGAAGTTATTCTCACTTACATTTGCACCAGTAGAGTTATACAAAGCCAAAGCGTCGCGGCCAGCAACTAACACAGTATTGAACAAGACAATTGGGCTCGCACTTCCATTCAATGCAATTCCATCTGAACCGCCCTCGCGCAAATCATTACGAATAACCGTTACATTATCGACGTTGCTCAAATTTATGCTGACGTTATTTGCTTCAATGAAACGCAATTCATTATGAGATACATTTATTCGCGTTGCATTTGCAACAACTATTCCACTAGCCCACGTAGTGTTGATGATAAAATTATTAGCGATATTAATGCCGTCAATTCCGCGAGAATAAATGGCACCTTGCGTTTCAACCAAAGAAGGCGCACCAGTAGTATTGCCAACGACGTTGTACTGTATAGTTATATTATTAGTTGGATAAGAACTGCTGCTAATCACATAAATTCCACTGCCATTCCACGTGACATTAGCAGTATTATTAGTAACATTAGTAGTGTTAGTAAAATTGACAACAATACTTACATTAGCTGCGCGGATAAAGTTGTAAACCAACGAGGTAAAGTTGGAGCGGTGAACCCAGATCCCATAGCCACGCGGATATGTAGCAGCTGATGGATCGCCAACTGCACTTACATTAGTAATCCTATTGCCAGAAACATTTGAACCAGCTGAATCCCAAACAGAAATTCCAGCAGACGAAACATTAGTGACGTTATTATTAGTTATATTTGTAAAGTTTGCTCCAGCAGTGATGTTAATTCCACTGTGGTTTGAAACGTTGATGATGTTGAATCTTATTGAGTTGTTGCTGGAGTTTATCCTTATTCCAGCTGACTCGCCCCAGGCCCCACCCCGACCAGTAATGTTGAAAATCGTATTGTTACTCACGTTGTTACTGCCGTTGAAATTGTTTGCACTAGAATAAAGCGCAATTGCCGTCTTGTTAATCAACGAAAAGTTATTCTCAGTGATATTGAAATTCGTAATGTTCCACGAAATTATTCCATTAGTAAGATTAGAAAAGTTGTTACGGTAAATCGTAGAATTAGAACCGTTTCCTAGAAATATCGCAGCGATAAAAGACGTGGCATTTCCATTTGTAAAGTTGTTGACGGTTATGTTGGTGATATTATAGTAACAGCTCCCGCAAATTGGATATGTTGCCGAATAAAAGGTGTTGTTAATGAAAATATGATATGCTGAGTTATTGGTAAAGTGGTTGCGGGTTATATTGAGATTGCCAAAAGAAGCGTTTATGCCAAGCGCGGTACCAGTTACATTTAACCCAACCGTATTATTGATGAAAGTAACATTTGCAAAAGTCACATTCCAAGCGAACCCACCTACAAATATTCCCGCGCCATTAGCTGCATTCCAGCCCGATATAGTGCAGTTTTGAATCGTGATATTTTGCAAAGGAGAAATAGTAGTATCAACATCAGACTGAGTTATGTTAATTCCCGCTGAACCAGTTAAACTATTGCCGATGTTTGTAACAGTAAAGTATTGCCGCGGCTCAATACCGGCAGAATAAATTGGGTCAGGGGTACAGGAAAGCACAACGTTACTACTACGTATATTTACACAACCTTGGCCACTGTACGAAACATTTAGTGAAGTGTTGAAATAGTAATAGCCTTCGCCGGTTATATCCCAAGATTGACCTAGTTGAGCATTGCAGCCAGTTAAATTAAGATGACCGCCAAAATTATTTTTGGCATCAACAGAGAGTCCAGCACTCACGGGGTAAGCTAACGCTACAAATATTACAAAGCCTAAAGTTAAAACTAGTAGATTTTTGCCTAAATTCATACGTTAATCTAACGTATAATGGATATTTAAAAGATTTGACACTAGCAAAAACATGCAGCAAAATCAAGCGAGGTTTAAAACTTAAACTAAAAACTGAAACTTTAGAGGCTTATGATCACTAGAATAACGCTTTCCCCCGCCCCTATAAATCTTAGCATTGACAAACCCACAATTTTTAACCATTTTTTTATCACTTGCAAACACGTAGTCAACAACGCTTTTCATGCCAGGTTTTAAACCCCACGCTACCACCGACTCCCCTTTAACCGGACTTGAAAGAGCTAATACCGCGCAAATTTTCTTATAAGCTCTACTGGTTGGCTTAAAATTAAAATCTCCAACGACAACAAAAGATTCATTTTTTGCAATAGACTTTATTTTTTCAAATAATACTCTAAGGCATTTGATGTGAGTTTGATCACTTGCGTTATTATCCAAATGCAAGTTAAAAATATAAAATAATTTTTTACTAACCTTATTAAAAAACCTGATCCAAGTGCAGCTACGGTAATAGTTCATCCCGTAAAACTTAGATGGCTTGAATGGAGTATCACTGAAAAAGAACCCCCCTTTACTTAAAACCCTTAATTTTCTAGAATTAAAAAAAACCGAGTTAAATTCCGAACCGCCCAGTGGTTTTGCCATGGAATTAAACCCATAGCTCTGGAAGTTCTTCAACTTTTTCTTCAAGAAAGAATACATTTTAAAATCGTCTTCCTGAAAACAAATTAAATCCAGATCAAACAATGAAATCAGTTTTGCTATGGAATCTTTCCGATAATTCCAAGTATCATAAAAATGAAAGGCACTGCAACTACTTCCACGAATATTATAACTAAAACAATTAATTGCCATATAACTCTTTTAAGTTTTAAGCAAATAAAAAGTTTACCTTATCGTGTTTATAGTTCGGTATAGCGATAGTGTTCCGTCGTTTACCCCGGCGACGTATAAGTAGTTGTTGAACTCTGCAACGTAGTCAACCTGGTCTGCGTTCATTACTCTAAATTCGTTCGTAACTACTCTTGCAGCGTTTATGGACCAAACTCTTGAGCCGTTTGGCGTATTTACTGCAAAGTAAAGCTTGTTGTCAGGAGCAACGAAAAAGCCCTTGATCGAAGTTGAACTGGCGTCAAATTCCCTCACTAGAGTAAAGGTTAATCCATCAGTTGTTGAGTAAACTGCAGGTACTCCGCTGAAAATACCGCCAAGGTAAATTACGCCGTTAAATTTCTCTGCATCGTTTATAGTTCCCCTTGCGCTGCTAAACCAAACTATATCATCATGCGGCATTGAACCTGGCACAGTGTGATAGAAATCTCCAGTTGAACTTATGTAAAACGTTTCTGTGTCCGTTCTAAGAATCTTTACAGCTGGTCCTCCGCCTCTCCAGAAGAACCCGCCACCACCTGGCGATTCCCAGAAAAGACGACTACTGCCAGAACCTTCAGATGCGTAATGCACGTAATCCCAAGGAGTAGCTATAGCAGTTATTCTATACTGACTCATAGCACCACCCATGCCGCTATCCCAAACACCGCCGGTGCGGCTCATTATTATTCGTGCTTCATCTGCACCAGTCCAGCCACCAAAGCCAGCATATATCCAACCAGCTGGATCCGCGTACATCGAATAGACCCCTTCTAAGGTTGGAACATAATTCGGCACATACACTGTTTCCCAATCTATTCCATTAAAGGAACGCTGAACTGTTCCCCCTCGCACACCTGGCGCTGCACGCGTGCCTACAAATAATGCACGTGGATCAGCCGGCCAGGGCAAGCCAGGAAAATTAATTATCCGTTCCCAAGCCACTAGCCCTCCAAAAGCGTATTCTCCGAATGTGTGTTCAAGTTGAACTTTTGAAACTGTAACTAGCCGCGTTTCCGTTATGCTCGTTGCTCCCATCAAGTCAATTCCACTCACGTAGTAAGAATAATCCCCAGGAGTCAAAGTTAAAGTGGTTTGGAAGTGCCTTGCATCTACCCAGCTTAATGGAGTTGTAGCTTCCACACCAGCTTCGTTTCTAGTTACAACATTTGCACTAGCTAAATCTAAATCAGAACTTATAGAAACAGTAAATGAAATTTGTATAGCTGAATTGTTCGCAGGTGTTGGCGGAATAAATGTCAACGTAGGCGCACCCGGAATGATTGTTATTTGCCTTGAGCTGCTCGAGCCACTTACACCCATTACACTTACGCCAGTTACGGAGTAGCTGTAACTTCCAGGCGATAACATTATCAAAGTTTGATAATTGCGTGCATCTGTGCGGCTCATTGCCCTACGCAAAACTTCCCTCGCGCCTGCATCAGTTACAATTATCGTTGCGCTGGATAAATCAATACTAGAACTAATTGCAGCTGTAAATGCACCGCGCACAGACGCTGCATTTGCCGGAGTGGGCGGAGTTGTAAATGTTAGAACAGGAGTGCCAGGCGCATTAATTGTAATTCTCCGCGTTTCACTGGTTCCAAAAACGCCCATTAAGTCAACTCCACTTACCGAGTAAGTGTAAATTCCAGGCGTTAAAGTTTGAAGCAACTGATAATTCCTCGCGTCAACTCTAGTCATCGGTGTGCTAGTACTTCTGCCGCCAGCATCAATTACGCGAAGCGTTGCACTGGACAAATCTTCATTAGATTGAATTGCAACTGTAAAAGAACCTTCAATGGAAATATCGTTGGCTGGAGTGGGCGCAATAAAAGTAATCACTGGCGCTCCAGTTGCAATTGTTATGCTTCTCGTTTCAGTTGTTCCAGTTAAACCATCATTTACATCTCTTGCGCTTGCAGTGAAAGTATGCGTGCCAGTTGGGAGAACAATTGAACCTTGGTAATGCCGCGCATCCACGCGAGTTAAAATTGCCGGCCTTGACCTACCCATTGCGTCTACCGCAGTTGCAGTTGCGCTTGCCAAATCTTCATTTGACTCTATGCTTATGCGCAACGGGCTTTCAATGCTTGACCCATCCATTGGCGTTGGAGGCAAAAACGTAACAACAGGCGCAGCTGGCGGAGAATTTACAGTCACTGTTCTAGTTAGAAAAGCAGCGGTATAGTTTTGGCTTCCATCGTAAGAAGCTGTAACTGAATGTGGGCCTAACCCTACAAACGCTTGGTTTCTAGTAAACGCGGAAATTCCATTCATTATTTCAGCGCCATCTATAATTAACCTCAACACGCCAGTATCTGCTCCACTCATTATCAACATGCCGCTCATAGTAACGCTTGCTCCACTTGCAACAGCGACATCGCGAGACATTCCATTCAACATGAGCGAAACAGAAGGCGCAGCTTGGTTAATTGTTAAAACTTGCGAAGCACTTGCAGCTGCTAATTCTGGAGTTTCAGAAGTTGAACAAACATAAGTATAAATTCCGCCACCCAGCCTTTCTGCATCTGGATTGCCAGCAGCGCGACCGTCAATTGTAAGTGAAACTAATCTAGTTGGTATATCGCCAGTCGCAGGGTCTCGCGCACTGCATGAAACCATCGTAGCAGTTCCGTAAACCGCACTTGCAGGCCCTGAAATCGTTATTACAGGAATGCGCTTTGTAATTGTCACTGAAACTGAATCCATTGCGCGCAGAACACCGTCAGTTGCAATTACCGAAACATTATAAGACTCAACTCTCGGTAATGGTAAAGTTGCCCTATACGTGCATACGTCTCCACGCGTACAAGAAGCAGCTCCTTGCAATACACCGTCAATGTAATTTTCAAGAGTAAAAACAGCGCTTGTACCGCTTGGCCTAGAAACTATTCTCAACGTATCAACTGCGTTGTATTGTATACTCGCGCCGTCTAGAGGCGCGGTTACATCAATGCTTATTGCCCCGCCACCGCCTTCAACAGTATAAGTGGAAGTAGTTGTTTCACTTCTTCCAGTTACACTTGAATGACTAGTAACTTGAACTGAATAGCTGCCTGGGCTTAACCTCTCGCTCGTTGTAAGTAAATGAGTTCGGATTTGTCTACTGTCTTCAAGATGAGCAGTAAATCCAGCTTCTGGTCTGCTTACATCAATAGTTGCATCTGCGTTTATTCCCGTACGCCAAGATACCGTTAGTGTACCATCGCCATTTCTATTTGCAATAACATTGTTTAGGTTGATTGCGTCGCTGCATGCATAGGCTCTGCCGCGGACAATTCTAGGATTAGCATTCGCAATAGGCTGCGCCCTATTACCAGGAAGAGGATTCACAGCCGCCCAATTCGGAGACTGCGAAGTCCAACAATACGTCGAACGCACATCAGCCCCCACCCTACGACACAAATCAAAAGTACGAACTACATCGACAGTGCCATTACGAGGAGAACACCAAGTACCATAAGTCATACCCTCAAAAAAAGGACGAGCATTAGGCCAAAGAATAGGAACATGCTCACGCACAGCATGATCAGCCGCCACAGTAGAAACTAATGGGGATAAAAGTAGGGCTACGACCACTAACAGCAAAGTAGTGCGTGACGTCACCTTAATATTCTGGAATTTGGCATATAAAAGTCTTTTTAACGTACTGCCAAGTTCGCCGTTTGACGAAAAAACAACTGTTATAGCAAACCAATAAAGTTTTGAGCACAAAGCCACTGCTTTGTAACTCTGGCAAAAACCCAGAAGGCTTTTAACGCAACACAATGCAACGGCATTGTAATTGCAGCCACAAGCTGCCTTTACAATCCGAAAGACTTTCACGGCTTGCTATAGTTTTTAAGAAGCCACTTCCACAGCGGAACCTTGGCTATTCTTCCCGTTGCTTCTTTTCTTTTAGTTATCATTAGCCCTTTCCAGCCACGGTGATTGCCTAGGAAATATTCCAGGCTTTTTTCATCTTGCTGTGTCACGTGATTCTGGTACTTAATTTCAATTGCAAGTTTTTCTTCCGGAATTAGGAGATCCACTTCATGTCCTTTTGCATCCTTCCAGAAATAACTTGCATCACGCGCTTGTAAGGCTAAGTTTTCAGCAAGTGCGCCAATTGAAACCTCACTGTGAAGCGTTGTAAGTATGCCGTTGTCGGTTATGCTTATTTTTTTTGCGGTGCGTTTTTGTTTTACTTTTGAACCGCTGTAGTTGAACAAAGTTTTTGCAAGCAGTGCCTTTTCCAGTATTTCAACCTGTGTAGCTATGGTTGGATGGCTGCAGCCAAGAGCCTGGGCTATTGTTTGAAATTGGAAAGTTGACCCAGTAGTTGCGCATAGTAATTCCAGCGTTTTTAAAAGCAGGTCCGGATTTGCGTTGGGAAAAACTGCGGGTACATCTTTGAAAAAAACCGGGTCAAGCAAAGTGCTTCGGATGTATTCTTTTCTTTGCAAGTCCGTGTTTTTAATTTCTTCCGGCAAGCCCCCGCTTCTAAGGTAAATGTCGCACATCATTTCCATTTCTTCGGTGCTTCTAGCCATTTCAAGCTCAGTCGTTGGAACTGTTTTTCCAACCATGCGAAGATATTCTTTAAATGAAAATGGTTTTACCTTTATGAGTTTAAACCTGCCGGCCAAACTTTCTGCACTGCGTTTGTCTAGTTCAAGTGCAGAGCTTCCAGTTACAATAAATTTAACGTCGCTTAAGTCATAGTGCCGTTTCAATACATCTTGCCATTGTTTTACAAACATGACTTCGTCAAGTACAATTAAGCGGCCGCCACGGTTCTCGAAGAATTTTAACAGTGAATCCAATTCTTCCGGACCAGCTGACATGCTCCGGTCGAATTCAAACCAACACAATTCGCGGGGTTTGCCGGTTTTTTCAAGGGTTTTTTGTAGCAATTGCCTTGCAAGTATGGATTTTCCAGTTCTTCTCAAGCCACGTAACAGCACTATGTACTTTTGCTTACCTACCGCTTCAGCATATTTGAATATATCCCTTTCAACTAACCTTTCTGCCCTGGGGAAAGT
>OBEQ010256017.1_pt1 | contig 11659 bp, 10 predicted proteins | sample 1670901 | NCBI WGS metagenome assembly OBEQ01 (sample SAMEA104232315, study PRJEB22302) | groundwater metagenome | biome: forest; feature: aquifer; material: groundwater | place: USA | collected 2011-08-07 | depth 5.4 m | reverse complement strand
CTGGCCGGCGGCAGTCCGAATCTGCTGTATCCCAACGGCCAGCCAGATCGCAAGATTTCCAATGAGCAGCTGGTGGACGAGCTCGAGCGCGTCATCCGCGAGCAACTACGTCATCGCACGAAAGATGGGGGCGACCCGCAGAAGAAGGTCATCCCCATTCAGCACACCGGCTGAGGTTCGCGTTGAAAAGCATTCAGGCGGTTCGTGGGATGAACGACCTGCTGCCGGAAGCGGTTGCGCGCTGGCGCGTGGTGGAAGATACCGCCCGCGCGGTGCTTGGATCGTACGGTTACCGCGAAATTCGCTTTCCCATCCTTGAGAAGACCGAGCTGTTCGCGCGCTCGATCGGCGATGCCACCGATATCGTCGAAAAAGAAATGTATACGTTCGAGGACCGCAACGGCGAACACCTCACGCTGCGTCCCGAGGGCACCGCGGGCTGCGTGCGTGCCGGCGTGGAAAATGGATTGCTGCACAATCAGGTGCAACGATTCTGGTATGCCGGCCCCATGTTTCGGCATGAGCGCCCGCAGAAAGGACGGTTGCGCCAGTTTCACCAAATCGGCGTCGAGGCCTTCGGCATGGAAGGCCCGGCAGTGGATGCCGAGCTCATCCTGTTGTGCGCGCGGCTGTGGCGGGCGCTCGGCGTAGACGGGCTGCGGCTGCAGATTAATTCGCTTGGCACGTCCGAGGCGCGCGCGGCCTATCGCGACAAACTGGTGGCCTATCTTCAGTCGCACCGCGCGGTGCTGGACGAAGACAGTCTCCGGCGCCTCGACAAGAACCCGTTGCGCGTGTTGGACAGCAAGAACCCGGCGATGCAGCAAGTGATCGCTGGCGCGCCGAGCCTCATGGAGCATCTGGACGAGGGCTCGCGTCGCCATTTCGAATCGCTGCGTGCGGTGCTCGATGTGGCCGGCGTCGCGTACGAGGTGAATCCGCGGCTGGTGCGCGGGCTCGATTACTACACGCGCACGGTATTCGAATGGGTGACCGACCAGCTCGGCGCGCAGTCGGCTGTGGCGGCGGGCGGCCGGTATGACGGGTTGGTGGCGATGTTGGGCGGGCAACCGGCGCCGGCGGCAGGGTTTGCCATTGGCCTCGAACGCCTGACTGAATTACTGATACAGCAGCACAGCGCCGCGGCAGTTTCGGCGGTGCAGGTGTACGTGGCCGCGCTTGGCGATCAGGCCATGGCGCCGGCGTTGCTGCTGGCCGAACAGTTGCGCAGCGCTAATTTGGGCGTAGAGTGCGACGGCGGCGGGGGTAGCGTGAAGAGCCAGATGAAACGCGCCGATCGCAGCGGCGCGCGCTTTGCGTTGCTGGTGGGCGAGCAGGAACTCGCGCGTGGTGTCGTGACGGTCAAGGACCTGCGGCGCGAATCGGTGCAAGCGGAAATCGCGCAGACCGACATCGCCCATTACGTCAAACAGAAATTAAACGAATCGGTAGATTAATACTGGGGGCATTGTGAGTTCCTATAGTGAGCATGAAGAGTTAGAGCAGCTTAAGGTGTGGTGGAAGGAATACGGCACGTCGCTCGTTGTCGGCGTGTTGCTCGGAATCGGTATCCTGGTGGGGTACCGCTACTGGATTCAGCATCAAGCCACTGAGCGCGAGGCGGCGTCGGCTGCTTACGATCAGATGCTCGGCGAGTTGCACGCGAAAAAACCGGACGCGCGCATCCAGGGTGAAAAATTGCTGAACGAATATTCGTCCACGCCGTACGCGAGCATGGCGGCATTGCTGCTGGCCCGACAGGCGCATGAAGCGGGCGATAAAGCGCTTGCGCGTCAAAGACTCGAATGGGCGCTGGCCCATGCGAAGGACGCTGCGACGCAACATGCCGCACGGCTGCGCCTGGCGCGCCTGCTGCTGGATGCGGGCGAGGTGGCGGCGGTGATGCCACTGCTCGACATCAAGGACACAGCAGGGTTTGAGGCCGAATACCTCGAGCTGAAAGGCGATGTGGCGCTTGCGCAGGGCCAGAAAGGAGCGGCGCGCTCGGCTTACAGTGAGGCACTTAAGCATGTGTCCGCCGGGTCTGCGTATACCGCTGTGATTACGATGAAGCTCGATGATCTGGGCACGGAGAAGAATCCGTGACCAGTGCGCGCAACGTGCTGCTTGCAGTATCGGTCGTCATTGCCGGTTGCTCGTCAGCGAGCCGAATTCCACCTGAGTTGCCGGCGACACTCGTGGACTTCAAATCCGAGGCCGAGGTCCGTGAACTGTGGACCGCCGAGGTCGGATCGCTCGCAGGAAAATTCGATGCGCGCATGGCACCGGTGCTCGACGACAACAGGATTTATGTAACCAACGCCGACGGTAAGGTGCAGGTACTCGCCGCGGATACCGGTCGCAGACTGTGGGCAGTCACCACCGACGCAGCGATAACCGGCGGCACTGCGGTAGGCGAAGGGTTAGTTGTGGTCGGCACGCGCAAGGGCGATGTGATTGCGCTCGATGCCGCGGATGGAAAACCGCGCTGGGTCGGAAAGGTGTCGAGCGAAGTGCAGGCCCCGGCCGCGATTCGAAAGGGGATTGTGGTGGTGCAATCGGTGGATGGACGTATCACCGGCCTCAGCGCCAACGACGGAAAGCGTTTGTGGATTTTTGATCGCAGCGAGCCGGCACTGTCGCTGCGCGGTACCAGTGCACCGATTGTAGCCGCTGACTTCGTCTTGGCTGGTTTCGCCAACGGCTACATTGTGGCGCTGCAACTGGCGGATGGAAAGCTCATGTGGGAGCAGGCCGTGGCGCAGCCACATGGCCGCAACGAAGTAGAGCGATTGATCGATGTCGATGCTCCGCCGCTGCTGTGGGGCGATATGTTGTTCGCCGTCGCCTATCAAGGCAAAGTGATCGCCGTCGACATGCGGTCCGGGCATGTTGTCTGGACGCGCGACGTGTCGTCCTATGCCGGGTTGGACGCCGACCGCGGCGCGGTGTTTATTGCCGATGAAAAAGGGCAGGTAGTAGCGTTCGATCAACAAAGCGGTGCGAGTACGTGGAAGCAGGACCGATTGCACGGTCGACGTCTCAGTGCCCCGGTGCTACAGGATAAAACGGTTGTGGTGGGGGACATGGAAGGTTATCTCCATTGGCTGGCGCGCGAAGACGGTCATTTCGTCGCGCGCTATCGTCTCGACAGCGCGCCGGTGCAGGTTCGCGGAATTTCCGATCGTGGCACGCTCTATGTGGCCGCGCGCAGCGGTCGCGTCGCGGCACTGCAGTTGGTTGAAAAGAAGTAGATCCGTCACGCCGTTGTTTCGATGTGCGGCGCAAACATCTGGCAAATTATTCCATTCGTAGACGATTCGGGAGCGAGCAGTGAAACCTGTGGTGGTCATCATCGGACGGCCGAATGTCGGCAAGTCCACGCTCTTCAATCGCCTCACGCGTAGCCGTGCGGCGCTGGTCGCCGATATGCCGGGCCTGACGCGCGATCGTCAGTACGGCGACGGCCGCGTCGGTGATCGCCCGTATTTCGTCGTGGACACGGGCGGCGTGGTCGATGCGCTCGGCATCAACGCCCCGCGCAGTGAACTCACGGGATCGATTTCAGCGCAGACCCGACAGGCCCTGAGCGAAGCGGATTCCGCCATTCTGTTGGTCGACGGTCGTGAAGGATTACACCCCGCCGATCGCGAATTGGCACGCGAACTGCGACGACTCGGCAAGCCGCTATGGCTGGTAATCAATAAAACAGAAAATATCGATTCCGATGTGGCCGCTGCGGAGTTTCATGCACTTGGCCTGACCGATCCAATGCCGATCTCCTCCGCTCACGGCCAAGGCATCGACGAGCTGATGGAACGGGTACTCGCCGATCTGCCGCGCGTCGAGCCCGAGGCAGAGCAGCGTGAAGTACCGCGCATCGCGATCATCGGCCGCCCCAACGTTGGCAAGTCGAGTCTGGTCAACGCGTTGCTCGGCGAAGAGCGGGTCGTGGTCTGCGATGAACCGGGCACGACGCGCGATGCCATTCATGTGCCGTTCGAGCGTGACGGCAAGCGTTACATCCTGATCGATACTGCCGGCGTGCGACGCAAGGGTCGCGTGCATGAGGTGGTGGAAAAGTTTTCGATAATCAAGACGCTGCAAGCCGTAAACGATGCCGATGTGGCGATACTGGTCGTCGATGCGTCCGAAGGTGTCACGGAACAGGACACCGGGCTCGCCGGGTATGCGCTCGAACAGGGTCGCGCGATGGTGATCGCCGTAAACAAGGTGGATGTCCTGGATAGCGGACAGCGGCTGTGGATCGAGCAGCAGGTCGCCCGCAAATTAAGTTTTCTCGACTTCGCGCGCACGCATCACATCTCGGCACTGAAGGGTACCGGAATCGGCGGGCTGTTTGCGTCAGTGGACAAGGCGCATGCCGCGGCCTGGCTCGACATGTCCACGCCACGTCTGACGCGGGTCATCGAGGCGGCGGTGCAGGCGACGCCGGCGCCGGTGCGCCATGGGCGTCGTATCCGGGTTAAATACGCGCATCAGGGCGGTAAAAACCCGTTGCGCGTCATCGTGCATGGCAGTCAGGTGGGGTCGTTGCCGGAATCGTATCGCCGTTACCTCGGAAATGCGGTGCGGCGGACGTTCAAACTCGAAGGGGCGCCGGTGCTGATCGAATGCCGCCAGCAGAGCAATCCGTTCGCGCCCAAGACCGAAAGGAAGCCTGTCGACCGCGATAAGGCGCGCAGACAGCGGGCCGAAGGAAAGAAGGAGCGACGTAAGAAGAATCGGTCGTAAACCGCGGAGTCGAAAACGAAAAGTTAGTCGCTATAATTTCCCTGTCGGTACCATAATAATAACTTGCCGGGGCATACCACCGGGCCGGATACGTTCGAGCGCGTTGGATTAAATAGAAAAGAAGGCATGGGAACCTACCATAAGAACGCATTGCCGTCGGGCTATGAGCTTGCCGAATACGCCATTGAAACGGTGCTCGGCCATGGCGGCTTTGGTGTTACCTACCTCGCGCGCGACACCACGCTCGGTGCGTTAGTCGCCATCAAGGAGTATCTGCCGGGCGAGATCGCGCAGCGTGACGGCACCATGCGCGTGCTGCCCAACCCCGAACGCCAGGCGGTGCGTGACTACCAGGCTGGGCTGAGAAACTTCGTCAAGGAAGCGCGCGCGCTCGCGCACTTCAAGCATCCCCACATCGTGCGCGTACTGCGCTTTCTCGAGGCCAACGGCACCGCCTATGTAGTCATGGAGTACGAAGAGGGCCAGAGCCTGGCCGATTACCTCAAACGCCATGGCCCGCGCCTCGATGAAGCCACGATCCTGCGCGTCTTTATTCCGATTTTGAACGGCCTGCATGCGGTGCATGAGGCCAAGATGCTGCACCTCGACATCAAGCCGGAAAATATTTACCTGCGCAAAGACGGCAGTCCGATGCTGATCGATTTCGGCAGCGCGCGCCGCGCCATGACGGTAACCAGTCGCGCCCGGCGTATCGCGTTGACGCATGGTTACGCGCCGATCGAGCAGTATCCGGATAAGGGTAACCCCGGTACATGGACCGATATTTATGCGTTGGGCGCCTCCATCTATCGCTGTCTCAGTGGAAAGCGCCCGGATGATGCCTTGTCGCGCTATCAGGCGGTGCTCAAGTACAAGACCGATCCGTTGATGCCGGCAACCAAGTGCGGTGGTTCTGACTATCAGCCGATGCTGCTGGAGTGCGTCGATTGGGCGATGCAGATTTACGCCAAGGATCGGCCGCAGTCCGCCCGTGAGATGCAGGACGGTCTCATGGGCAAGCGGCGTCAACCGACGCAGACCGCGGCGGCGCGGGTGAATCCTTTAGCCGCGTTCAAGGCGCCGGCACCATCGCCGACGTACGCACGCGAAATGAAGCGTGCACGTTTGCGCTGGCGCGTTAAGGCCATCCTCGGGGCTGGTCGCATGTTGCTGACTATGGTCGCCATCGGGGCCGGGCTTATCGCGGCGGGGTATTACTGGAACGAAATAAAAGTGTTGGTGGGTTCACTGAGCGCACCGGAGACGCATCAACCGTCGAGCAGACCCGATTCCGTTCGCGAGAGCGAAACCGATGTGCCACCGTCGGTGGCGGAAGCGCCAGTACCGAATCCGGGCATGGCAAAGGTGTCTGCCCCGGTGCCGGCACGCGCGATCCCGGCGGTGCTCGCGCCCACGGTGCTGGAGCGGACACTCAATGGCCACAAGGACTGGGTGCAGTCGGTGGCATTTTCTCCAGACGGAAAATGGCTGGCGAGCGCAAGTGCCGATCGCTCGATAAAAGTCTGGGACGTCGTTACCGGCGCGCCGCTGGGTACGCTGCGCGGGCATGAAGGCGCGATCAACGCGTTGGCTTACTCGCCTGAGGGAAAATGGTTGGCGTCCGCAAGCGATGACGGCTCGGTCAGATTGTGGGATGGCTTCAGCGGTGGTCAGCGCGCTGTGTTACAGGGATCGAACGGATCGCTGTTCGCGGTCGCCTTTTCGCCGGACGCGAAACTCCTGGCGGCGGCCGGACGCGACCGGACAATCTTTGTCTGGGACGTCGCGAGCGGGAAACGCGTCGCGGCACTGGAAGGGCACAAGGGTGATGTGTTCGCACTTGCATTTGCCCCGGATGGGAAAACGCTCGTCTCCGGCGGGGCCGACAAGACGTTGCGCTTCTGGAACCGGCAAACGCTCGAAGAGTCGAGCAGCCTGGGCGGATATAAGGATGCGATCCTTTCCATCGCCTATTCGCCGGATGGACGTTTGATCGCATCGGGCGATGCGGGGCAGACATTGCGCGTGTGGGATGCGCGTAGTTTGACCCAGGCGCGCGCGCCGGCCTCGGTCGGGCGTTCCTTGCTATCACTCAGTTTTTCGCCGGACAGCAATTGGCTCGCCGCCGGTAACGCCGACGGCACCATCGCCTTGTTTGAACGCAACGAGCGCCTGCCGACGTACATACTTTCCGGGCACCAGGATTATGTGCAGGCGGTAGCGTTTTCTCCCGATGGCCGTGTACTCGCTTCGGGAAGTCGTGACCGCAGCGTGCGTTTATGGAAAGCGAAGTAAGCGCAATCGCACGCTGTAGTTCAGTCGGTTAATGCTGTCAGTGCTTGACGGTTAAAGCGGCCAACGCGTCGGGACTCAGCAACAGTAGCGGATCCACACGGTTGTTATTCAGGCTTACTCCCCAGTGCAGATGCGGCCCGGTCACGCGTCCGGTTTTACCGACTTCGCCAATGGTTTCGCCTGTCTCCACGTGCGTCCCGGACTTAACCGTAATCCGCTTCATGTGGTTGTACATCGTGATCAGGCCCTGACCGTGATCCAGAAAAACCGTGTTGCCGTTGAAGAAATAATTTCCGACTTCGATCACGGTACCTGCGGCCGGCGCGCGGATCGGTGTGCCCTCGGCGGCAGCGATATCGATCCCGCTGTGCGGGGCGCGTGGCTCACCGTTGAAGTAACGCTGCAGACCGAATGGGCTGCTCAGGCGTCCCGCCACCGGCAGCGCGAGGTGTAACTGCGGATCAATCTGTGTCCAGGTGGTAAATGCGCGCGTGATCGCCTCCTTGTCGCGCTCGTAACGCTTGAGATCCTCGGGGCTTAGATTGACTTGACCTTTATCCTTGATTGTCAGTCGCTGAACTTCGTATTGCTTTGGCTTGACGGTAAAGGTCGCCGCGGCTCGCTCGTTGCCGCGCTTCACGGAGACTGTCTGCTGCCCCGGTTTCACCTCCAGCCCGATTCCCACCATGGCGCACCAGCCGTTGTCGCACGGGAGGACCATGACGCGCTGACCATTGAAGGTGGCGATGGGGACGGCCGCAGAATTTCCCAACGAGACGACCGCGATGCCACCCGGGGCCGGACGCGACGGCGGAAGTTCCTGCGCAGCGGCGATACCTGAAACGAGGAACGACAGGAGGATGAGTCGACTAATCATGTTTTATCTTTTCAACGCGGCATTCGAGCTCACCCTGTGCAAGCCGGGCACGTACCCGGTCGCCGGGTTGAATCGCAGTGGTCTCGCGCAAGATGGTACCGGTTTCGATGTGCTCAACGATGGCATAACCGCGCGCCAGGGTCGCGAGTGGGGAAAGGGTGTTGAGGCTCTGTGCGGCTTGCTTCAGGCGCGCGTCGGCACGCTCCAATCGACGCTGCATCTGGATCGTAAGCCGCTCGACCAGGTGCGCGCGTTCCTGCTCAATCGCACGCAGGCGCGGACGCACGGAACACTCGTGCAGTCGCCGCACCAGCGCGTTGAGATCCTGGTGCCGAAGACCCGTTGCCGTTCCCTGTGCCAGACGCAAACGTAAGATGAGCGCATGCAGGCGTGCGCGCATGGCATCGATGCGTGCACGCGGATGCGCCAGTCGCGCGGAGAGCCAATCCAGATGTTGCGCCGACGAACGCAAGCGCTCGCGCAGCACGCGGATCAACCGCTGCTGGACGCGCTGGAACTGTTCCAGCCACTCGGTCTGGTTGGGAGAGAGCAGTTCGGCGGCGGCCGTCGGTGTCGGCGCGCGCACGTCGGCGACCATGTCGGCGATGGTGAAATCGGTTTCGTGACCGATTCCCGCCACGATCGGAATCGGACAGAGAAAAATCGCGCGCGCGACGATTTCTTCATTGAACGACCACAGGTCTTCCAGAGAGCCGCCGCCGCGGGCAAGGATCAGCACATCGCAGTCGCGACGGTTACCGGCCAGCACGATCGTCTGCGCAATTTTCGCGGCCGCACCGTCACCTTGAACCGGGACGGGATAGAGCATCACCGCAATGGCGGGAAAGCGCCGGCGCAGCGTCGTGAGGATGTCGTGTACCACAGCGCCGGAGGGCGAGGTGATGAGGCCGATGCGGCGTGGTAAACGCGGAATTGGTTTTTTATGTACTGGATCGAAGAGTCCGTCGGCCGCCAAGCGCTGCTTGAGCGCATCGAAGGCCATGCGCAGCGCGCCTTCGCCCGCGTCTTCAAGCTGTTCGACGATGAGCTGGAAGTCGCCGCGCTGCTCGTACATCGAGACGCGTACGCGACACAGCACGTGCATGCCGTCCTTGAGCGGGACCCGCACGCCGCGCATCTGGCCGCGGAAAAAACAGCAGCGAATCTGCGCCAGGCCGTCTTTAAGTGAGAAATAGGCATGTCCGGAGGCCGGGCGCGAGAGATTGGAGATTTCGCCCTCAATCCACAGCAGCGGAAAGCTGCCCTCGAGCAGCGACTTGGCCTCGCGATTGAGGCGCGAGACGGTATAGACGTCGCGTGCCGGTGAATTCAGTTGTGCACTGAACAGGTCGGGGCCTTGCATGAAAGTACCTTACGCCGGTAACGAACGGGGAAAAAGCGAATTCCAACAATCATCGGACTTCCGGGGTTACCGCTACGGATTGCTCGGGTAGTTCGGACGCGCGTTGGCGTTGTCCCGCGCCTGCTGTTGCGCCAGCTGTGCCTGCTTGATGCTCTTCTGCACCAGCTTCGTGGCCTCGTCATGCTGGCCTTCGCTGTGGGCCTTGCGCGCATCGGCAAGGAGCTGCTCGGTGTCGCGCCACAGGAAGCCCGCTTTTTCTGCTTCCCGGATCTCACTTTCGGCTTGTACGGCTAGCGCATTGAATGCGCCTTCGTCCCGAACCGCGCCGGCGCAGGCAACAAGTCCGACACTGGCGCCGAGCAAGGCGGCGAGGGTAATGGCGAAGCGGATTTTGATCATGGAGGTTCCTTGTGAGTCGTTGGCGACAGTAATGCAGCGCGGCCACAAGCGTCAATCGCCACTGAGGCCGTACAGCAGGGCGTTTACCCGCCGCTCGATGCTCTTTATAATACGGCATGCGAATTATCCAGGAAGCCCTCACGTTCGACGATGTACTTCTGATCCCTGGGTACTCGAACGTCCTGCCCCGGGACGTCAATCTCGCCACCCGTCTTACCCCCACGATTCAGCTCAATATCCCGCTGCTCTCGGCCGCGATGGACACGGTCACCGAGGCGCGTGCCGCGATCTGTCTGGCCCAGGAAGGTGGTATTGGCGTCGTGCACAAGAATCTCACACCCGAACGTCAGGCTGAAGAAGTCCGGCGGGTGAAGAAGTACGAAAGCGGAATCATCAACAATCCGATTACCGTCTCCTCGGACATGACCATCCGTCAGGTCCTGGACCTGACGCGCAAGCACCGCATTTCTGGCGTCCCGGTGACAGATCGCGACAAGCTGGTCGGTATCGTCACCAGTCGCGACCTGCGTTTCGAGACACGCTACGACGAGCCGGTTTCACGCATCATGACGCCGAAAGAGCGGTTGATCACGGTGAAGGAAGGTGCGTCACGTGACGAGGTGCTCGAAAAGCTGCACAAGTACCGTATCGAAAAGGTACTGGTGATCGACGATAAGTTTGGTCTCAAGGGTCTGATCACCGTTAAGGACATACAGAAATCGAGCGAGTACCCGTTATCGGTTAAAGATCCGAAAGGCCGTCTGCGTGTCGGTGCCGCGATTAGCGTTGGCAAAGGCACGGAAGAGCGCATTGAGCAGCTGGTCGCCGCGGAAGTCGACGTCATTGTGGTGGATACGGCGCATGGCCACTCGCAAGGCGTGATCGATCGCGTGCGTTGGATCAAAAAACATCACCCGGACATGTCGGTCATCGCCGGCAACATCGCCACCAGCGACGCCGCGAAGGCGCTGCGCGACGCCGGTGCCGATGCGGTGAAGGTCGGTATCGGTCCCGGCTCCATATGCACCACGCGCATGGTCGCGGGTGTGGGTGTGCCGCAGATTGGCGCCATCTCGATGGTTGCCGAAGGTCTCAAGGGCAGCGATGTCAGCATCATCGCCGACGGCGGCATACGTTACTCGGGCGACATCAGTAAGGCGATCGCCGCCGGTGCGCATTGCATCATGGTCGGCAGTCTGCTTGCCGGTACCGATGAGTCGCCCGGACAGATCGAGATTTATCAGGGCCGCTCTTACAAGAGCTACCGCGGCATGGGTTCACTCGGTGCGATGGGCGAGGGCTCGAGCGACCGTTACTTCCAGGAAGGTGCGGCGGCCGAGAAGCTGGTGCCGGAAGGCGTGGAAGGACGCGTGCCGTACAAGGGCCCGATGGTGAACGTCATTCATCAGCTCATGGGTGGCCTGCGTGCGGGCATGGGTTATACCGGCTCGGAAAATATTGAGGCCCTGCGCACCAAGGCGCAGTTCGTGCGCATCACCAATGCCGGCATGCGCGAATCCCACGTGCACGACGTGATGGTGGTCAAGGAAGCGCCAAACTACCAACGCGACTAACAGATTTCACCGCAAAGGCACAGAGGACGCAAAGGTTAGGCTCGGCTTCCAAAGCACGGTCATGGATATTTTAGTTTTTCTTCGCGTCTTTACGGTGAACAATTATTTATGACCGATCCGCACTCACATAAAATCCTCATTCTCGATTTTGGTTCCCAGTTCACCCAGCTCATTGCGCGGCGCGTGCGTGAAGCCGGGGTGTACTGCGAAATCTACCCATTCGATATCACGGCCGACGAAATCCGCGCGTTTGCACCGCGCGGGATAATTCTTTCCGGCATTATTTCTTTATTGATGATAAGAATTTTGCTGACACTGCTTCTTACGCCATAGGCTTTTTGAGCCCGCACATCTTCTAATGGATAAGAGTACTCATAAATCCTTCTTAAACCTTCT
>OBEQ011187060.1_pt1 | contig 11660 bp, 10 predicted proteins | sample 1670901 | NCBI WGS metagenome assembly OBEQ01 (sample SAMEA104232315, study PRJEB22302) | groundwater metagenome | biome: forest; feature: aquifer; material: groundwater | place: USA | collected 2011-08-07 | depth 5.4 m | reverse complement strand
GTCTTTTCAACTAAAAGATATTTGATCGAAGGATTCTCTTTGAGGTAGAGAAGCATCTCGTTGAAGGCCTTGCGCCCGGATTCCTTGGCCGTCTCTTCATCCTTGAACTCATAGACGATCTTGTAATTCTTTTGCCGGGCATGCTCCCGCAGGAGCTTGGCCTGCGCATCCAGGGAGTATCCGCTTTCCGCCTGTTCCTTGCTTGAAACACGGATATAGAGCACCGCGTTCTGCAAAGAAGCTGTCTGCGTTGTCTTTTCGTTTGTCCGCATAGGTCGCCTCCTTTCGCGCCCACACTCAACCACTGTGCGCTAAAGCGCACAGGTTGGAACGCCGCCTGGAAGGCGGCTTAAGCTTTCTCGATTGTGAATGTTTCATCCGCATCTTCTACGTGGTGCTCTATATAGTCTTTGATTTGCTCTTCGGTTACTGCTCCCACCGTCGCACAAAAATAGCCCCTCGCCCATATATGCTTTCCCCAGTATCTCGCCCTCAATTCCTTGAACTCCATCTGCATCTTCCGCGAACTTTTCCCTTTGATGTGCTGCATCAGTTTGCTTACTGATACCTGCGGCGGGACACTTACCAACATGTGTACATGATCCACCGATAGATGCCCTTTCTTGATTTGCACATCAAGGCTTTGGCATATCTCCCTGATTAAATCCCTCACACGCTGGGCTATTTTTGTGCTCAGCACTCGATATCGATACTTCGTTGTCCATACCAAATGGTACTGACAATCATAACGCGTATGCGAACTCTTACGGTATTGGCGATTTCCCATGGCTTGCGCATTCTATCACCTGAGTTGTTGACCTGGAAGGCTTCGCCTGAAGGCGAGGGATATCCCGCCCCGACCAGAAAATGGAATTATACTTAAAACTATTTTTCAGAGGGCTTTTTCTGCCTGCGTTTTTGCCTCAAATAGCGGTCCATGCGTTCCATCACATCCACAAATGCGGACAGATTGGCATTAATCTCGTGGACCTCACCAAGACTGATCTCACGTCCATATCGCTTGCTCCATCCCGCCATCAAATAGTCATCCGTTTCCTTTGGTTTTGCGGTTTTATGCAAACCGTGACACCTCCTTGTGTAGCGATTACGGAAAAGATTCCGAACTCACTGTGTTCGAAATCTCTCCCTTTGGATCCCGATCAAGTACTGGAAGGGTCGTGAATGCCACAAAAAGCATCCACCGCGCCTCACTCCTGCCTAAACCAATGTCAACTGCCTTCTTTCGACTTTAGCGTCGTAATAGTCCCAGGCTTTGGACTGGGCTTTTGATTTTTTTATATGTTCTCTCATGGGAGATGGGTTTACGACATGGCTGTTCACAGAAATTGGACGTTTCTATACTGAAAATATTTTTTTCTGCATAAACCTGCATCCGGGTATGCCGGACTCTTCGGCTCGACTACGGTCTCGAGGTCAAATTTTATGACGAGAGAGCGTAGTCGAGCGGATGGTAGACCCCGAAAATAGTGTGGAGGGGTCGGAACCACGAGGCATGCCCGGATGCGGGATGAACGGTAAGGGAACCTAATAGGTAAAAACTGAAAAAAGGATTCTCCTAAAGTCAGTCTACATTTTTAGTCCGGTAAGAAATCCGGAAATGATAAGTCAGTACTTATCCCTCCCCGGACGAGCGTCAGGTTATCTGATCTTATAGTTGACAGTCGGGGTTATTCATTGTACTATTCACCCTAAGGGTGAATGCATATGACCAGCTTAATTCTTCACATATTCGGCAGGGAAATTCTTCATGAAAATCGGCTATATAAATAAAAGAATGGAGAAAGATTGCCGCTTAGCTCGAATGACGTGGGGCGATAAAATCGGCGGGAAGGTTTTGCTTCGACTTGCTGAACTCGCTGCTTTTGGAAATTTATCGCAAGTGCCGCACGTTCCGCCCCAACGGTGCCATATGCTTGAGGACGTCAATCTCAAGTTTGCGGTTGATTTGACCCAAAATTATCGGCTGACTTTTTATCCTGCCCAGCCCTATGAAATCAGAGAAGGCGTAGGGCTTGTTAAAGAGTCAGTCAAAGCTATCATAATAGAAAAAGTTGACGATTATCATTAGAGATTCGGGAGGATTCGCGATGGGCAAACAGATAGACCCTGTGGAATACGTGCCGGATGCATCTATACATCCTGGGCAAAGCTTATCGGATATTCTCGAATCGAGAGGGATATCCCAAGCTGAGCTAGCCAGACGAATGAACAAACCCGTTCAGGCGGTCAATGAAATCATAATGGGAAAAAAGGAAATTATCCCGGATACCGCTATTGCTTTGGAGCACGTGCTTGGTTTGCCCGCTGGTTTTTGGCTTAAGTTGGAAAGTAACTACCGGGAAAGTTTGGCAAGAGAAAAGGAAAATAAGGGGCTTGGGCATCAAATCGAGCTTTCGTCGGTCTATCCCTATAAAGAAATGGCAACATTTGGCTGGGTGAAAGCAACTAATAACGCGAAAGAAAAGGTAACCGAATTGTTGAAGTGGTTAGGCGTCGCCAATTTAAATCTAGTGCCTTCCCAATATGCGGTTGCTTTCAGAAAATCGGAAAAATTTTCTGTTGCAAAAGAAAAATTGGTAGCGTGGCTTCGACATGGTGAGATTGAGTTACAAAATGAAGCCCTGCAATCATTCGATAAAGATAATGTCGGAACCTTAATGAATTCTTTAAGAGGTATGACAGCGAAAGAAATAAACGTTGCCCACAAAGAAGCAAAAAACTTGTGCGCTTCTTTTGGGATAGCGTTGATTTTTACCCCGGAGTTTAAGTCCTTTCCGGTAAGCGGTGCCACCAGATGGGTTGGAAATCATCCTTTGGTTCAGGTGAGTTTGAGGTTTAAAACAGATGATCACTTTTGGTTTTCAATATTTCACGAATTGGGACACGTATTCAAACATAAGAGAGATTTATTTATAGAAAATGAAGGCCAAATTAATGATTTAGAGTATGAAGAAGAAGCTAATAAATTCGCAGCCAGCTATTTGATTCCCGAAGATCGGTATCTTCAATTCATAGCTAAAAATCCCTTGTTTTCCGAATCGGATATAGTTCGGTTCGCCTCTGAAATAGGGATTGCGCCGGGTATCGTCGTTGGCCGTTTGCAACATGATAAAAAGATCGGAATGAATCGATATAATCGCCTAAAGAAGCGGCTGTGCTGGAAAAAGAATGATTCAAAATAGAATTTTGGAGACTCAGTTAAATGCAGTATGACTACACAACCATAGTTAAAGGTATTCAGGATGCTGCTTTAATGGCAGCAAAAACGCCAAATAGCCCTGAAGCCAAACTTCGTGAACTTGTCGCGCCGTTATGGGATGAATACATAAAAAAAAGGCGGATTAATTTAACGTTTCATTTCCGTAACGAACGTAGTCTTGCAAATGGACGAGCAGATACCGTCTTTAACAGGTTGATTTTGGAATATAAAAAACCAGGTCTCATTAAGTCCGACAACGCTAAAAATAGACAGCTTATTACTCAAGTGAAAGGATATATCGAGGATCTGGCCATCGAAGAGCGTTGGAAGCAAGAACGATTGCTTGGTGTGGCCTTCGACGGCAACTATTTTCTTTTTATTCGTAAAGTCGGGAGATGGATTGAGGAAGAACCTGTGCTTGTTTCGATCGAAAGCGTCGAACGATTTCTCCTTACTCTTGAGAAACTTACGAGTAAAGCGGCACTTGTCCCCGATAATCTCATTCGAGATTTTGCCGTTGGCTCCGAATCACGTAATTACATTGCTTCCAATGCAATAAAGGCATTTTATTTTGCTTTGACGGGAAATGTTCACCCCAGAGCTAAAGTATTTTTCGAGCAATGGGCTTTGCAATTTGCAGAAGTTCACGGCGCCATCGAAAACAAGAAATTTGATGCGGAAACGCTTTTTGAATCCTACGGTTTCAAAAAGGATGAACAAAGGGATTTTGATTTTCTCGCGTTCTTTTTTGCCCTTGATACTTATTACGGGCTTCTGATGAAGCTGCTCGCCTATCAAGTGGTCAGTTTTTATACATTGAGAGAAATATCCAACATGCCTTTGGCCGAGTGGGAAAAACTCGATTCGCATAAATTCAAAGAGAAAATGGCCAACCTTGAAGACGGCGGCATCTTCCGCGCGGACCCGCTCAATATCCGAAACTTTCTTGAGGGTGATTTGCTTTCTTGGTATTTGAATGACTGGAATCCTGCTATCGAGAAGGCAATTCGAGATATGGTTGAGCGGCTCAACCAATATGACCCTGAAACTATGGAATTAGTCCCCGATGAGACGCGGGACATCCTCAAAAAACTTTATCAATTTCTAGTCCCTAAACAAATTCGACATGATCTTGGCGAGTATTACACGCCGGACTGGCTTGCGGAGCGATGTTTAAACCAGGTTGGCTATGGTGCAAAGGGCAAAGACCTTCTCAGCAAGCGAGTGCTTGACCCAGGCTGTGGATCAGGAACGTTTCTTATCTTGGCAATCAAGCGAGCGAAAGAGCATGCGCGCCAGATGAATCTTAATCCCCGCGAAACGCTCAAGCTCATAACCAGGAACATCGTTGGCTTCGATTTAAATCCGCTGGCCGTGATTTCAGCTCGCACCAATTATCTTTTGGCAGTGGCAGATTTGCTGAAATATAAAAATGAGGAATTAACGATCCCGATATATCTATGCGACAGTATTAATCCTCCGAGCTCGAAAGAAAAAAAAGATTTTTTTGATGAATCCAATCATTATTCGGTTTCAACGAGCGTAGGTTCCTTCCGGTTTCCAAACACTTTAGTTCAGAAAGCGTTGATACAAAAAACAGCCCTTTTGCTTGAGGACAGCGTCAAGAGTCAAATTACTAAAGAAACGTTTATGAAACGCTGCCATTCGGAATTAAATCTTGATTCGGGCGATAAGAGTGCCACTATAGTGCTCGAGGAAACATATGAGAAACTACTCGACCTTGAACGAAAAGGAATCAATGGGATTTGGGCGCGTATTATCAAGAATGCATTCGCCCCTCTCTTTGTCGGGCAATTTGATTTTATCGTTGGTAACCCTCCATGGGTGAATTGGGAAGCTCTTCCAAAAGAGTATCGTGAAGCCACCGGATTCATTTGGCAAAAGTATGATCTGTTTGAGCATAAAGGACTTCGTGCACGACTCGGAAGCGCCAAAGATGATATCTCGGTTCTTATGACGTACGTTGCAATTGATAAGTATTTGAAAAATAAGGGTAGGCTATGCATAGTCATTACGCAGACACTCTTTAAAACTGTAGGCGGTGGCGAAGGCTTCCGACGATTCAGCCTCGGAAAGAAGGGCGTGCCTTTTAAAGTAGTCCAAGTAGATGATATGGTTGAGCTACAACCTTTCGATTCTGCAACGAATAAAACTTCCGTTCTTTTCTGTCAAAAGGGAGAAGAGACAACCTACCCTGTCGAGTATCATCTTTGGAGAAAAAAAGAGGTAGGTTCAATAGAGATAGATATGTCCTGGGAGGAAGTCGTAGCGAAAACGAGAGTCACCTATCTAAAAGCACAGAGTATTGATGAGTCAAAACAAGGCCCATGGATTGTAGCTAAACCTAAAGTTTTTCGATCGCTAAAGAATGTCATTGGAAAATCTCATTATCGGGCTAGGGCTGGCTGTTGTGGATGGATGAACAGCGTCTATCTTGTAAAAGTTCTAGAAAACAAAAATGGTGTAGCAAAAATTCAGAATTTCACAGAGCACGCTAAAAAAGTAGTGCCGGAAGTTGAAGCTATAATAGAAACAATTCGAATTTACCCTACGTTGAGGGGCAAGGAAATTCAAAGATGGAAAGCAGGTCCAGAATTAGGAATTGTTGTTGGTCAAGATGAGAACAAGCCAAGCAAGGGTTTGCCACTACAGGTGATGGAAAGAAATTTTCCAAAGACCTTTAAATACTTCTCTCAGTTCAAGGATTTGCTCTCGTCGAGAAATGGTTTTAAGAAATACTTACCCGGTGAACCGTTTTATGCAATGTATAATTTTGGACCGTATACACTCGCCCCGTATAAAACTGTGTGGACAAGGGTGGGTACAGATCTGAAGAGTGCGGTTGTTGGCGGTCATCATAGCCGCTTATTCGTGAACAGTGTCGTCACCCCGATAGAAACCGTTGTATTCGTCTCATTTCAAGAATTTAACGAGGCGCATTACTTTTGCTCAGCAATTAATTCGAGCCCCAGTCGTTTTGTTATAGCGTCGTATTCGAACAAAGGCACAGGCAGCTTTGGCTCTCCACACGTTCTTGAGCATATTGCAATTCCTAAATATGATCCGAAGAATCAGCTCCATCAAGATTTAGCTCGTCTTTCAAAGGAATGCCATGAGAAAGCTACGGCTGGTATCGATGTGCGCGATCTCGAAATGCAAGTCGACGAACTCTCTGCTGAGCTGTGGAGCTTGACGAAAGATGAGTTAAAAGACATAACTGAAAGTTTAGAGGATATGGCGTGAGAGAACTTACGGAAACGCTTGAAAAAATTCTATCTGTTGCCGCAGGTCACATTGAACTTTTACTCGCGACCGGCGGGGCGGTTGAAGAGATGACGTTTACCGACGAGACGGAAAGGGAAGATACGAAATTTTCGGCAGAACATTTGGAGGTTGATACATTTCTCGAGAGACCTGCGCCGGACTGGACCTATAGAAAGCTCGCGCCGTTATACCGTAAGGATGACCACGTATTTAGGTTCTTCTTGGACGGTTCTTTCCGACATTACTTTTTGGCCACCGGGCTGGAACGCGACCGGTCCACGCCTATTTTTCTTGCACAAACCTCTCTGGCAATTCTGGAAAGAGATAATGGTGGGAAGTTGAAGCGAATTATGAGCGAACATAAATGGGTTCTCTTGCTTTCAAAAGCAAGAGTGTCAGAGGCCGCATGGAACGGAATCATAGAAGAAGCGAGACGGGCCAAGTTGGATTTACAGATTCATGATCTTTCGGAAGAAGATCCCGTAAGCGGTGCTACATTTGAGGGGCAGGACTTACGAGAGAGGGGTCGTGGGAAAACTAGATATTTAATGAGCAAAGCCGAATTTGCTATTGTCGCTGAATTTCGCAATAAATATCCTAATGGCTGGCTAATTAAAGACGGGTTGCTTTCTTTGGGAAGCTACGGGTCCGGAATGTCTTTGCCCAATGTTATTGCTGTTGCCAAGTCGTTTACGAGCATTCAAAAATTTACGGTCCGTGACGGTAGCAAACGCAAAAAAGAGAGCATTTCTACATTGATCTCGAATCTGCCACCGCATCATCGTACGCCTGTTTTTGAAGGATACGGAGGAAACACGGGATTTTGGTATCTTCGCCTGAGGGAATCGAAACAACTCCAGTTCCCCTTATTCGGAGTTATAAAAGTGGAAATTCCTAACATTGCAGAACAGGCGATTACTACGGAATTGATAGACCAACTGTCTGGTGCTTTGCTTGCCGAGCAATTTGTGACACCTTATGGGTCGGATGATCGCTGGCATACTCATCTTTATCCTATTTATCAGGCGGAACACGCCGCAAAACAATTGTTTTATTCAACAGAGGTTATTCAAGGTTGTATAACAAACGCTTTAAGGAGAAGCTCAAAATGAATGAAAAAAGAGAAAATAAAATCATAGGCAGGACTTCCGCGACAGACCGTGATCCCAACACCTCCGACAAATTGAATTTTTGGATCGCAGGCGAAACAATTGTAAATCCCTTTGATATCGTAGAGGCGGAGCATTCAAATGCGAGCAAGACTTATGGACTTGTGACCGGTTTGGAGCATCGCACTGATGCCGCGAGCCATCTTGCAAATTATGTTTCGAATAATTTTGGTTCGGTCAATGAAGATCCAAATACCCCTAGAATTGGGACGACCCTCGCGAAAGTGAACGTGATGATGAATGACGGTGGAGGAAAAAATCCGGACGGAACCGCAAAAGACGGTATTTATATGCCCGTTGAGAACGAAAAAAACGTCAGATTTGCTGACGAATCAGGAATCCACGCAGCCCTTGGGATCGATACAATGGAAAATGTTAATCGTATTCCGGCGGGGCTCATTAAAATGAGCAACGATGTGGAAGCCGTTGTCTACCTGGACAAGAGTTATGTGGTGGGGCCCGAATCTGCCCACGTCAATATTTCCGGAATCAGCGGACTGGCGACAAAGACGAGCTATGCGATGTTTTTGCTTCAATCGATTCTTCAGAAAATAGACCCATCGGAAGTTGCAGTTATTATCATGAACGTGAAGCACGGCGACCTTCTGAGAATAGATGAACCGCCCGCCAAACTCGAAGAGGATCAGAAAAGTTTATGGCTTCGGCTCGGCCTTGAGCCAAAGCCATTTCAGAATGTTCACTACTATTTGCCGAGAGCAAGAAACGGGGAACCCAACAGTTTTGTCAGACCCAGGCAAAGCAAAATTTACGCGTATGAATTAAATGACTGTGCGGATAAGTTGGATCTTTTATTCTCCGGTATTCCTGACCAATCGGAAACAATAGAGTCTCTTGTTGGTGAAATTTCAAACGGTCTCATGAACAAATCGGTAAAGTCGCAATTCGCTAAAGTCCAAGATTGGCAAAGTCTTTTAGATGGAGCCCCTCTTGCTGAGAGTGGGAAGTCGCAGGGAATCGGCGATATCAAGGCCAGTTCTGTCGGAAAGTTCCGCAGGCATCTTCGTCGAATGGTTAAAACGAGAACAACCGGCGTATTTACCGATCGCAGAACAAGAAACGACTGCCACCTTGCCGAAGAGGTCAGGGCGATCGAAGGTGGACACACGTACGTATTTGATATCGCGAAACTGTTGGACCATGAACAAGCCTTTGTGTTTGGCGATATCATTCGCACTGTCTACGAGATGTTTGCAGAGTCCGATGAGACTTTGAGTCTTCCAAAAAAAGTTCTCATTTTTGTGGATGAGCTAAATAAATATGCTCCGGCTGGTACAAAGGATTCGCCTCTTATAGAACAGATTCTTGATATCTCCGAACGTGGTCGATCGCTAGGAGTCATTTTGATTTCAGCGCAGCAGTTCATGAGTGCTGTTCACCCGCGGGTAACGGGAAACTCGGCGACGAAGATACTCGGCCGAAGCACATCCAGTGAAATCATGCAACCGGATTACCGGTTTCTCGATCAGGATTTAAAATTATCAATGACGCGACTTACCAAAGGTGAGCTACTCATTCAACATGCGATATTTCGTCAGCCAGTCAAGATTGTTTTTCCTAAACCGGCTTATAGGCAAAGCTAGTCCTAGCGGTTGATGGAGAATTAGAAGGAGAATTCATATGCGAAAAGGAATTTCCGTATTCATTTTGATAGTCCTCATTATTTTGGGAATTTTCTTCGTTCTTCAGAATAATGCCCTCAATTACGGACGATCCAGCCTTAAGAGTAGCTCGTTTAAAACTGGCATTGGTCCATTCTCAGCGGAGCAAAGATTGGAATTTACTAGTGCAAGCGATACGCTTTCTGAAGGATTGACTAAAACCACATCCCACGTTACTTCTCCGGTAGACGCAGACATAACCATTAATGCGGTTTCCCGTGACAACGTGACTGTGACAGGTATGTGGCAGGATGGAAAAAAGACCATTGTTGTTCTTGAACCAATCAAAAATCAGTCAAACTGAAAATGATGCATCGCTAGCGCGAGTAACATGCGAGTGACGGACCTTCAAAAAGGCAACAGAATGGTTAACGCTTTCCAACAGAAATTGTTCCTCACCCAATATGAATTGGTCTGGAAGCAACGGGATCAACACGTTGGTCACATCTGGGCTATTCCTGCCATCATTACCGGTCTTCTTGGTATCGCTGCCCTCCTTCTAGCCCACGGGAAAATCGAATTTGTCACAAATACTGTTTTAAAAATCATTTCGATTCTAATAATTTCTATCGGGTTTATCGGCCTGTTTCTTCGTCATAACTTCTTCATCAAAGTTTTGGGGTTGACACTGAAAAGTATGGCAAAAAGACAAGAACCGGATAGATGGCTCCCACAGTTTGGAAGTAAATTTAAGATGAAATATAAAAGATTTTTAAACTTCGCAGAAAAAATTGGCTCTTGGTTTACGGGCACTTTTTGGTGGGCAATTGTTACAATAGGGTTAATTTCCCTTGTCATTTTTAGTTTTTTGTCTGTGGTAAAAGATGCCACACTACAGGTGACCGAACAGGCTGCTGGTTTCAGCACAGCAGAAGTAGTTAATTCTTTTCAGCATAAGGGAGGCAATCTAATGGAAACAGCTTTTCAAGCTATTGGCAATTGTCCCGTCTACTGGCTGATTGCGGTAGGATTAAGTCTCTATTACGGAATACGTGGGATGCTCATTAAAAACCGCCATGTAATAAATGAAAATATTCAACTGGAGAAAGGACAGCCGCCTTTAACGCCTTGGACGAAAAAGGAGAAAGTGCTGGTTCATTTCATTCAGGATTTTATATTTAATGCCTTCTGTTCAATGGCTGGGTTTGTATCGCTCTGGATACTTGCGCATGTATTTCCTTCTGTGGATTCATCGTCTAAAATAGATGCGGGATTGGCCGTTCTAATTGTTTTCTTGGCACTGTTGGCAATTACAGGCATTGGTGGCATATTGCCATATGTGATTGTTCACGGAAAAATTTTTAGTGGAAATAAATGACGTTTTGAAATCACTGGCTATGTTTTCTTTAGAAGGATTAAGATGAAAAAAAGCGGTAAATATAAAGCTTCCGGGATCGAGTCTGAATTCGAACCCGGCTCTCTCGGCAAAGTTCTTAAAAATTTACTCGGGATTAAAAATCAATCCAAGCTGGATCGTATTGAAAATATCGCTTTGAAACAAGCAGAGGACGCGTTCTTTCGAAAGTTGGTGCGTAAAGACAAACGCTTTACCGCCAAGGATATTTGTAATATGCACAAAGTCTGGCTTGGGAAGATTTACGAATGGGCTGGCCGGTATCGAAGCGTTGATTTAACCAAGGATGATTTTAGATTTGCGAATGCCCGGTTTATTTCTCAACTGATGAATGATTTTGAAAAAAATTGCTTGATTAAGCATACGCCCTGCATATTCGACTCGAGAAAACGTGTTGCCCAGGCGCTTGCGGAAGTGCACACTGAACTTGTTATCATTCATCCCTTCCGTGAAGGGAACGGAAGACTTGCCAGGACCCTTTCAACACTTATGGCATTACAAGCGGGACTCCCCCCTCTGGATTTCACGCCCATCGAGAAAGGCAAGAAAAAACAAGAATACTTTCGCGCTGTTCAAATGGGAATGGATAAGAATTACGAGCCGATGGAAAAGATTTTCGAGGAAGTTATTGAGAAAAGTCTTTCTCGATCTCAGGAGTGATATGAATAAAGGTAGGCTGCTTCGTCTTAAGCGCTTTCTTCATTGCGGGCGACATAGTACCAAGCTCAATGGTTGCTGAACTCGAAACGTTTATGAACAGATATTTGTCGTAGGCACTCTTGTTTTTTAGGTAAGGATTGGTTTCGCTTAAGGGCTTCCCGTTCATGGCTAAATTATATCATAGATAAGGGACATTTTGGGACATTGGACTTACCCCGGCAATTGGGCCACTTGAGAGTTTAGTTCCTGGGTGTTTCGGGTTAACGAAAATTGTTTCATGAACTCGTTGGGAG
>OBEQ012822389.1_pt1 | contig 11662 bp, 8 predicted proteins | sample 1670901 | NCBI WGS metagenome assembly OBEQ01 (sample SAMEA104232315, study PRJEB22302) | groundwater metagenome | biome: forest; feature: aquifer; material: groundwater | place: USA | collected 2011-08-07 | depth 5.4 m | reverse complement strand
CCTCGGCGTCGATCCCGCGGCGCGGCGCATCTCCCTCGGCCTCAAGCAGGTGGAGACCAATCCGTGGAACGAGCTGACCGAGAAGTATCCGGTCGGCACGAAGATCAAGGGCAAGGTCCGCAACCTCACCGAGTTCGGCGCGTTCGTCGAGGTCGAAGAGGACATCGACGGCCTGATCCACATCTCCGACATGTCGTGGAGCAAGCGGATCAAGCACCCGTCGGAAGTGCTGAAGAAGGGCGACGTGGTCGAGGCGATGGTGCTCAGCATCGACGCCGAGAACCAGCGCCTGTCGCTCGGGTTGAAGCAGCTCGCCACCGACATCTGGGACGACTTCTTTTCGCGCCATCACCTGGGGGACACCATCGAAGGCAAGGTCACGCGCATGACGAACTTTGGCGCGTTCGTCGAGCTCGATGAGGGAATCGAAGGGCTGATTCACGTGTCGGAGTTCGACGACACGCACGGCGGCGAGAAGATCGATCTGCAGGTTGGCAACAACTACCAGATGAAGATCATCAAGCTGAGTCCGCAGGAGCGGAAGATCGGCTTGAGCATCCGCGCGCTGAAGTCGGACGACTACCGCACGGACTGGGAGTCGTACTCGGAGAACGAAGGAACGGGCACGGCGACCCTGGGCGATCACTTTAGGAACCGGTAGGGGGAAGGGGCAGACCATTGAATACTCCTGGCGGCAGCATGACCAAGGCGGAGCTCGTCGAGGAAGTGTCGCGCGTGTCCGATCTCACGAAGAAGCACTCGGAAGTCATCGTCGACACGGTGTTCAGGAGCATCATCGAGGCGCTGCATCGAGGCGAGAAAATCGAGCTGCGCGGGTTCGGCAGCTTCCGCCTCCGCAAGCGCGAGCCGCGCAAGGGACGGAACCCGAAAACAGGCGACAAGGTGGACGTGCCGCCAAAGAAGGTGCCGTACTTCAAGCCGGGCAAGGAGCTGAAGGAGCTGATCAACCGCGAGGCGGAAGCAGCCGAATCGGCGTCGATTACCGGCAGCATCGCCGGCGCCGTGCAGTCCGTCTAGGATAAGTTAGAAGTTCGAAGTGCGAAGTTGGAAGTAAGTAGGAAGTTAGAACTTACTTCGCACTTTGGACTTCGAACTTTGAACTTTGATGGATCGCCTGTGGTCGCCCTGGCGGCTCGAGTACGTGACGAGTAACAAGCCAGATACGGGGTGTGTCTTCTGCCTGGGCGCCGAAGCCTCGGCGAAGGCGGCCGATGCACCTCGACCCTCCCTCATCGTTTACGAGCGCAAGACCTGCTACGTCATCCTCAACCTCTATCCGTATAACAACGGCCACCTGCTGATCGTGCCGTACCGCCACACGCCGTCGGTCGCCTCGCTGACGACTGAGGAGGTGCACGAGACGGCCGACCTGATGCAGCTCTGCGAGCGTGCGCTACTCGAGGCCTATCAGCCGCATGGCATCAACGTCGGCGTGAACCTGGGAAAGCCCGCGGGCGCCGGCGTGCTCGAGCACGTGCACGTGCACGTTGTGCCGCGGTGGAATGGCGACACCAACTTCATGACCGTGGTTGGCGAGACGCGCGTGCTGCCGGAAGACCTCGGACAGTCCGCCGCACGCCTGAAGCCAATTTTTCAGAGACTCAGCAGCTCTCGTTAAGACAAGCCACCCGACTTCGCCTTCGGCTTCGTCGGGCAAGCGGAGGCGCGGAGACACGGAGAATCAAAACCTCCGTGCCTTCGTGTCTCCGTGGCCCGTGGTAGCGTTAAGTTGCTGAATGGATTTCGATCTCACTGACGTGCAGCGTTCATGGCGTGAGAAGGCGCAATCGCTCGGTCGCGGGCTCTCAGATGACGCGCCCGCGGCGGATGTCGTGGCGGGAGCCGCGCGCGTCGGGCTGCTCGATCCCCAAGCCGGCCTGGTGGCGGCGGCGCTCGCGGTCGAAGCGCTGGCGTGCGAATCGGCAGCGGCAGGGATGGCGCTTGCTCTGCACACCGCCGCCCTTCTCGCACTCGCGGGAGACGATCGCTTCACGTCACTGGTGCGTGGTGAAACCGTCAGTGCCCTGTCGCTGTCTACCGAGGATGTGCCATCGCTCGAAGGCGGGAAGTTGACCGGCCGCGCGTCGTGGGTTGGGCCGATTACCGGGCGCGGCGTGGCGATCGTGGGCGCGCGGCACGTCGACGAGATCACCGCCTGCGCGGTGTCGCTCGATGCGAAGGGTGTGCAGGTCGAGCCCGTCACGACCTCCGCGCTGCGCGGATTCTTCGCGGCTTCCGTGATGTTCGCGGACGCGCCGTGCGTTGCACTCGGTGCCCCCGCGCGCATCATGGCGCGGGCACGGACGCTCATCGCGGCAACCGCCCTCGGCATCGGGAACCGCGCACTGCGTGAATCATTGGCGGTCGCGCATCGCGAGCGCGGCGCCGGCGGGGAGCAGACGGTCGAGGGGTTGCTCGCTGATACCGCGACCGAGCTCGACGCAGCGCGCTTGCTCACGTGGAAGGCCGCAGGTGCGACCGGGGACGTCTCACTGGCGGATGCATCGATGGCCAAACTGGCGGCCGCAAGCGCTGCCCAGGCCGCCGTCGTGCGCGCCACGCAGGTCGTTGGAGTAGACAGCTTTCGCCGGGGCCACGTGATCGAGCGCCTTACCCAGGACGTGCGCGCGATCGAGCTGTTCGCAGGCCGGACTGAGGCGCTCAGGGAAGCGGTCGCGGATGAAGAACTTCCACACGTCTAATCCTTCCACGAGCCACAGAGTGACAGAGACACGGAGAAAATCATGTACGCTTCTGTCTCAGCCCAGAATCTGCTTCGCGATGGTTTGCAGCTGCAGATTGGACGTCCCTTCGTAGATCTGGCCGATCTTGGCGTCGCGGAAGAATTTCTCGACCGGGTAATCCTTGACGAACCCGTATCCCCCGAAGAGATTCACCGCGAGCGAGCTGACGTGCTCGGCCACCTCAGACGAGAAGAGCTTGCACATCGCCGCCTCCTTGAGGAACGGCTCGCCCGCGTCGCGCAGCCGCGCCGCGTTGTACACCATGAGGCGCGACGCTTCGATCTCGGTGGCCGCCCGCGCGATCTGGAACTGTACGCCCTGGAATTCGGCGATCGCCTTGCCGAACTGCTTGCGCTCCGTGACGTACTTGATCGTCGCGTCGAGCGCGCCCTGCGCGAGCCCCACCATCTGCGCGCCGATGCCGATGCGCCCCTCGTTCAGCGTCTCGATCGCCACCTTGTAGCCCTTGCCGGCCTCGCCGAGCACGTTGGCGCGCGGCACGCGGCAGTCCTCGAACAGGAGCTCACACGTGCTGCTCGCGCGGATGCCGAGTTTGTCTTCCTTCTTGCCGACGGTGAACCCGTTGACGCCGCGTTCGACGATGAAGGCCGTGATGCCGCGGTAGCCGGCCTCAGGATTGATGTTGGCAAAGACGATGAAGACACCCGCCTCGTTGGCGTTCGTGATCCAAAGCTTGCGGCCGTTCAGGATCCATTCACCGTCGGTGGCTTGCCGCGCCGAAGCGACATCATCGCGAAGGCGGGCGCGGGTGCTCATCGCAAACGCGTCGCTGCCGGAGCCCGACTCGGAGAGCGCGTAGGCGCCCACAGTGCTCGAGGCGAGCTTGGGAAGGTAGGCCGCCTTCTGCGCGTCACTCGCCCAGCGGTTGAAGGCATTGATCACCAGCGTGTTCTGGACGTCGACGAGCACACCGATGGACGGGTCGACCTGCGAAAGTGCTTCGACGGCGAGGACGGAGTGAAAAAACGTCGCGCCGGCTCCGCCGTAGGACTCGGGCACCTCGATTCCCATGACCCCCAGGTCGAACAGCTTGTCGATGAGCTGTGGCGGAATCGTTGCGTGCTCGTCCATCTCGCGGACGTGCGGGCGGATTTCACGATCGGCGAATTCGTAGACGCTGTCGCGAAAGAGGGCTTCGTCCTGGCTGAGCCGTGTGAGGGCGGGAATTGTGTCTATTTGCTGCACTCGTGAAGGGTAATTCTCAAAACCCAAATCCCAAAACCCAAATCCCGAATCCCAAAAGCGAAATCCCAAATCCCCAACGTCTGAAACGGTGATGGGGTTATCATCGCGAAAGGGCGGAACACGATGGCTTATGGCACTCAGCGAGCAGCCGGCAGCAGGCAGCCGGCAGTAACGATGCGCCTGCTGCGGGCCGCCTGCTGCCTGCTGCTGGCTGTTGCGGCCGGCACCAGCGCGCCGCGTGCCCAGCAGTCAAACGGCCAACAGGCGAGTCAGCCGGCGAGCACGCAGCCGCCTCCCGCGCCGCCCGCCGGGCAGGGCGACACCACCTTCCGGTCCGGCATCAACTTCGTGACCGTCGACACCTACGTCTCGGACAACAAAGGGCAACCCGTCACCGATCTCAAGCAGTCGGACTTCCAGCTCACCGAGGACAACAAACCGCAGACGATCGAGCAGTTCCGGTTGATTCGCGTCGACGGCAATCCCAAGCCCGGGGATCCGCCGTTGCAGGAGATCCGCAGCCGCGACGATGAGGAGCGCGAGGCCGCGCGCGTTGACACGCGCGTGTTCGTGATCTTTCTCGACGATTACCACACGCGGCTGGGCAGCTCGCTTGCCGTCCGCAACCCGTTGTCAGAGTTCATCCAGAACCAGATGAAGCCGCTGGATCTCGTGGCCGTGATGTATCCGCTGACGCCCGTCCAGGACATCGACTTCACGCGCAACCACGCAAAGATCATCAATGCGATCCAGCACTTCGAAGGACGCAAGTACCGCTACGAGCCGCGCAACTTGTTCGAGCAGCAGTTAGAGCGCGCGCCCACCGAGGTCGTCGAGCAGATCCGGAACCAGGTCGTGATGACGGCGCTCCGCGGGCTCGCCGTGCGACTCGGCTCGATACGCGAGGGCCGCAAGTCGGTGATCTACGTCAGCGAGGGCCTGTCTGCGATGCTGCCGCCGCAGCTGCGCAACGCCGATGCGTCGATGGGAAAGATCGGCAACCCGGCCGCGAACAGCCCGATGGTGGGCGAAAACGATCCGCGCGAGCAGACCGCCCAGGTATTCGCGCAGAGCGACCTGTACTCGCAGCTCAAGGACGTCTTCATCGCCGCGACCCGTAACAACACCGCGATTTACACCGTCGATCCCCGCGGTCTCGCGACGAACGAGTTCGACATCGATGAAGCGGTCGGACCGCAGCAGGACCAGGCGATGCTGCAGGCTTCGACCGATTCGCTTCGGACAATCGCTGAAGAAACTGACGGCCGTGCGATCGTTGGTCGCAATGATCTGGCGAAGGGCCTCCAGCAGGCGATGCAGGATTCAACCGCCTATTACCTGATCGGCTACACCTCGGCGGCGGCGCCCACCGACGGCAAGTTCCACCCGATCAAAGTGCAGCTCAGCGCCCAGGCTCGGCGGCGCGGCCTTCAGATCCGCGCCAGGCGCGGCTACTGGGCAGCGACGGTCGCCGATATCGAGAAGGCTGCCAAGGCCACTGGCCCCGGGGTGCCCGACGCGGTCAAGCCGGTGCTGAACGCATTGGCGACCATCGCGCCGCAGGTGCAGGCAGGCAAATACGTGCGCACGTGGCTTGGCACCGAGCGCGGTGAGAACGGCAAGACAAAAGTCACCCTCGTGTGGGAGCCGCTGGCGCAGCCGCCAGGTGCCGCGCGGCGGGATCCGGTCGCAGGGCGCGTCTCCGTGATCGCCGCCACCGAGAAGGGCGATCTCGTCTACCGCGGTCGCACGCCGGACGCTCCACAACTCGCAAGTGCCAACCCTCGAGCCACGGGAGCGAGCGCCTCGTTGCCACCTGCGACGACCACGTCGGCCGCGCCGACGCCTCAAAAACTGACCTTCGAGGCGCCGCCCGGGAAACTGGAGCTCCGCATGACGGTCGAGGGGTCGGGTGGGGGCGTGCTCGATCAGGAGATTCGCAACATCACGATTCCCGATCTGACCGCCGCGCAGCCAGCGTTGAGCACGCCGCGCGTCTACTCCGCACGCACGCCGCGCGAGTTCCAGGCGATCGCGAGCAATCCCAACGCGGTGCCGCCCGCCGCGCGCGAATATTCGCGCACGACGCGCCTCCTGATCCGCTTCGACAGCTACGGTCCGGGCAACGAAGTGCCGGTGCCGACTGCCGCCCTTCTGAACAACAACGGGCAGAAGTTCAACGACGTGCCGGTGACGGCCGCGTCCACCGGCGGCACGCATCAGATCGATCTCAGCCTTGCTCCGATCCCGCCCGGCGAGTACGTCATCGAGATCACCATCAAGGGAGCGACCGGAGAAGCGAAAGAGCTCGTCGCCTTTCGGGTAGTCAGTTGACAACTCCCAATTCCCAATTCCCAACTCCCAAGGAGAATGTTGCGCCGCAATGTCCCTTGGGCGTTGGGCGTTGGGCGTTGGAAGTTGACGCGTGCTAGAGTCGCGACCGTGCTCCGCCGTCTTGTTTATTCGCGGTTGAAGAACGCGCTGCTTCCCGATTTCCGCCGCGCCTGGTCGAAGGACTTCGACGCTTCAGTCAAGACACTCCAGCGGACCGTCTCGGACGTCCAGGCAGAGCTCGCCGATCTCCGGCGCGCGCATCATGCCCTGGTCGTGAAGGAGTGGACAGCGAGCCGCGCGCCGCTGCTCGATGGTCTCGAGGCGCGGCTCTCGCTCGATCGCATCCGCGCACACGTCACCGCGGCCGTCAACCGCGCGTCTGTCTGCACGGAGCCGACGACGCACGCGGTGATCGAGAACGTGTTTCCGGCTGATTTCTACGAACTGGTAAACGCTGCGATTCCGCCGGCGGAGCTGTTTCCGTCCCGTGATCCGGTCAAGCAGGACTTCCATCTCGACGAGCACCTCGATGGTGCGCCGCTGCTGACGCAGCGCGTGTGGCGTTTCTTCGATGAAGACGTCGTCGTGGGTATCCTCGCGCCTGCGCTGCACCAGCGATTTCACGACGCCGTCGTCGAGCACTACGCCGAGACGGCGGGAGGAGATTTTGGAGAGCGCGCCGCGGCGATCCCGCATCGCGGATTTGCCGGACGCCTCCATCTACGCCGGCCTGGCTATCACCTGAAGCCGCACCTCGATCCGAAGCGCGTCGTCATCACCGGGCTCGTGTACTTCGCGCGACCCGGCGACGGCGAGCAGTTCGGCACGCAGTTGTTCCGCGTGAAGAAGGCGTTCACGTCGAGCACGATGGGAAAGTTCTATCCCGAAGACGAAGGACTGCCCGTGGAGCTGGCGCGCACAGTGCCGTTCCGCGCGAATACGCTTTTCGCGTTCGTGAACTCGAAGGCGGCGCACGGCGCGTCATTGCCTGCCGACGCGCCGCTGCACGAGCGCTACGCGTATCAGTTCTACGTGAAGCCGCGCGATGGGGACCTCAAGAAGCTGCTCCTCGAGCTCTCGCCCGACGCTCGGAAAAACTGGGCTCAGTTCCTGGACGAGAAATAGCCCCGACCACACGCCCAGAGCAGGCGCTGAAAAAGTCCGGTGCCTAAATCTCCGGGCAACACAGCTTGATCGCGGGACCTCGACAGAGATACCGTTCGTCGCGTTGGGGAGAGGACTTTCCCATGATTTCAACTGATGGAAGCGGAAGTAATGCCGAACCCGGATCTGGCGCCGCACCTGTGCGCAACCCTCCTCCGACTCCTGCGACGGCCGCGTCGCCCCCTGGCACACCGCTAACGACAACGCCCACGCCGACCCCGCCTGCGGGGTCTGGAGGCGGGGCGCCACCTCCGCCGCCAGCGAGCGCGCCGCCTTTGCCGCTAACCAGTGCCCCACCTCTGCCGCCGACGACGTTGTGGGAACAGGTCGAGCGCTGGTCACTCTACGCAGTGGCGGCAAGCCTCGCGTTCACGCTGGTGATTCCATTGGCGTTGCTTGTCACGGAGCGCTTGCATCGTGTCGCACACGCTGATGAAAAGATGGTGGCCCTCGGCCTGGGTGTGCTCTTCGCGAGCATCACCTTGATGTTCTTGACGCGGTTTATCCGCAGCCTGGAAGGCGGTGAATCGCTTGGGGTCGAGAGCCATTGGGGCGGACTGGGCGGCGGCGTGGGTGGGTGGAGGGTTTCGAGGCCAGTCGGTTACCTGTTCTGTGTGATGACATTTGGAGCATTGACCGCCGTCGCGGTATCGCGCTACCCGGGTGGGGCCCCCGCGCTTCCAAGCGGAAGTCAGAACGCACCGACGCAGCAGCAGGCCGCCCAAACGTCAACCCAAGAAAAGGCCGCAGGGACGAAACCAGAAACGAAACCACAGACACCTGCCCCGGGAGCAACAACGGGTGGCGGGAGCGGGGCAGCGTCAGAAACGAAAGGCCCGTAGCGATGTCGGTTCGGATCAAAAGGTACATCGAACCTCTCTCGCTCGCCTCACAACGCCAGGCACCGATCGTCATCGAAAGCGATGCCTACCGGCAGGTCTGTACGGATCTGGAAATGTATGTCAACGGCGAGATTCTCGGTCGTTCGTTCCTGATTGCGGGCCATCGTGGGGCAGGCAAGACCACCATGCTGCGGCAGGCCGTTCAGGAGGTTGAGTCACGGATCCGCGGAAAGGGTGCGGGATCAGGGCAATGGGCACGGCCGCTCTTCATCGCCCTCCATGGACCAGATCTTCTGGAGAAGCCGCCAGCTCAGACGAATCGCAACAATGACGAGAAGAAGAACGACGGTGCGAGCTCCACAACCGACGGCGATGTTGCGCCAGCGGTGGCGGCGAATAAGGTCGTAGATGCGGGCGCAGCAAAATCAAACGACTCGGCGGCGCCGCCTGAGCCGCCGCCGCCAGACGAGCTGTTTCATTTTCTTGACCGGATTACATCGGGACTCTATTTCGGGGCGGCGCAAGAGTTCTCACGGTGCTTTCGAGAACAAGCGGCAAGGACAGCCACGAACGACCGGGAGAAGTCGGAATTGCTGGAACTAGCGGCCGACCTGCAGGTTCAACTCGATCGACAGCCCGATCTGGACCGCCTGCGCGACTATTGGACACGAGTGAATGCACTCGACGGCGGTGTGCTGTTTGAGCCAGCGAAAGAACCGGGACGGGGAGTCGCGGAAGTGACCGCTCTCTTCAGCATCGGCCGCGCGATGCGGACGTTTGCGGGCACGGTCGAGGCATCCCAGGAGACCGAGGCGAATCGCCGTCGTGAAGGCTCTATGAGCCTGGTAACCATAGATGGACAGAATCTACTGCCACCGCTTTTGGGACTGATGACCGGCGCGTTGGTCTGGACCGCCATTCCCAGCACCGACAGCTCGCTGGTCAAGGCGTTCTCAGCTCTACTCACCGGTTTTGGTGCCGTGCTCGCACTGAAAGTCAGTGCCACGCGGTCGCGGTACACCACGCAAACCTGGAAGGAGAAGTTCATACCGAAGGACGATCCAGGCTCGCTGTACCGCGTACTGCCGGCGTTGATCGAGCGGTTCCAGCGCGTCGGACTGTTTCCTGTGTTCGTGGTCGACGAACTCGACAAGGTGCCTGGACTGGGCGGGAAGATCAACTCCCTGCTCGGGTACATGAAGCAGTTCGTAACCGAGCGCGCCTTCTTCTGTTTCGTCACGAATCGCAGCTTCTACCAGCAGGCCAACGCGCAGGCGGCGGGGAGCGCGTACTCGACGCTCCACACGCGCTTCGGCGATTCCGTCTTCGTCCGCTATCGTCCGCTGGATTTCCACAACTACTTGGAGAGCATGATCTCCGTGGAGACGCCAGGCATGCAGCCAGTTGAGATCGAAAAGGCGCAGGGTGCCTGTGCAATGCTGCGGTACGTCCTACTGAGCCAGTCGTACCTGCACCCCTACGATTTGCGCCGAGAGATCGCGCAATGGCAAGACGGGAACGGCATGGTCCAGCGGACGGTGGACGACCTGCTCGGCTCACCGAGGCTTCAGCGTGACGTGGCGACCCAGGTGGCGGTGGAAGTGGTCTACAGCGGGTCGGCGTTGCGCGAACACGTACGCGATCCAATCACGGCGCAGACGGCTTTGGACGCGTTGTATTACCCGCTGAGGCAGTGGCGCGAAGGTGTGAACGAACTGGAGCTCACGCAGAAAGCTTTGACGGATTACCTCGTTGTTCGGACAGGGATCCAAGAGGAGGTGGCGGCTGGCGAAAAGGCCGTCCCGGCCGACAAGCTGATCCCGCCTGCCCTCCAGAAGACGCTGCTTGAGCAGGTCGAGAGGTTGATGACGCTGCTCTGCGACCCAAAGACGCTTATCGACGAGGCCTCGCTGGCCGGGGTGAAGCTGCCGGACGCCATCGCGAAGATGCTCACGACACTTGAACCACTTGTGGAGAAGGCCTGAGCCCGATGCCCCGTTATCGTTTCCGCTTCGATGCCAAAGGGATGGAGCTGGGTCACGTCGAGTTCCCACCGATCACGGCGCCCGCTCAACCGCAGGTCATCGAGCCCGCACCGATCGCGGCGCCCGTTCAACCGAAGGGCGTCGAACGCGAGGCCGTCTCCTCGCCCGGCACTGTCGCTGTCACCGCTTCGACACCCGAGCCTGCGGCGATCATCAACGAGTTGAGAGAATGGCTGGAGGAACACGCTTCCTTCGGACTGGACATGGACGTGCTCGAAGAGCGGGAGGTGCTGATCACGCCACCGCACTGGAGATACGTGTCACAGAGAGCCGGACCGCCTTCAGGCAAGGAGGTTGCCGATCCCTTGTCGCGCGAGGACCAGCGGCAAGCCGTACGGAAGTACGCGCGCATGCTGGGGGACCGACAACCTTTTATCGACTGGGCGCTGAAGTTGGCCGCCTTCGCGAGCGTCGCCAGTACATCGAACGATCCTGCCAAACAGTTGCAGGATGCGCTGAAGGCGCTCCCGAAGGGCGGCAAGATGGACATCTCGACGATCGGTCACCTCAATGCTTCACCCGATCTACCAATGTTGATGGCGGGCGATGTGCCATTGTTGCTGAAGGAAGGGAAGGCCCGCGAGTGGGCCGAGACCGTTCGGCGTCTTCACGATGCCATTGTGCGCTCTACTCCTCAACCACCTTGGGCTGACATCGAGGATGCAAGTTGGAGCACATGGAAAGAGAGGTTTCAACAGTATCGCCGGGGACGCAGAAGTTTCGACGTCGACTTGAACGACCTTTTGCTGCGGACGCGATGGGCGGGTCCAGCCGCCCTTTTTCGCAACGAGCTCGGGCGGATGCCAGTCCAGAAGTGGACCGAAGCACTTTTGATCGCCGTACGGCGCATTCAGGAACAGTCGGTACTCGAGATTCCAGACTGGGTGCGAGGCGAAGTGGAAAAGGAGCTGGTGAGCGGGCGCAAGACGCTCTTGGTCATTCTCGGCGAGTCCGTCACCTCGCCGACGGCCCAATGGCTTCCGTCGAAGCAGAACGGCTGCCTCTGGATCGAGCGCACCCGCTGGTTCGAATACTACGACGCCTTGCGGCTGGGTGAGACCGATCCTTTCGGCCCGACGCTCTGGTACGTTGCGGTAGAGGTGTCGGGAGATCCTGAAACGCTCGCGCGGGTCGTGCGGCAGGACGTCGGTACCGCGGCGTTCGGCTCACCGCCGGCCGTGCCGCAGGCTCGCGAACTGAGATTCGCCTACTTGGGCAAAGAGAAACTCCCGACCCAGGTCACTCCACTTGTTCCCTATGTAGAGAACGCGAAGGGACTGGACGAGGCGATCAGCAAGCTCGAGCT
>OBEQ012391766.1_pt1 | contig 11662 bp, 12 predicted proteins | sample 1670901 | NCBI WGS metagenome assembly OBEQ01 (sample SAMEA104232315, study PRJEB22302) | groundwater metagenome | biome: forest; feature: aquifer; material: groundwater | place: USA | collected 2011-08-07 | depth 5.4 m | reverse complement strand
AGCAGGCATCGAGCAATCACTTAAAAGTAGCGTAGGGAGCGGTGGAACCCAAGTTTTGACACCCAGTGTCTCTTATACTACCAATGTTTCTGCTATAGGAAGTGCTGCCGGGCCGTATACTTTTTCACAAAAGAGCACGCGCAACTCGACCGAGACGTTATGGCTCGTTGCGCACAATAGCGATGGGACGCTGAACGAAACGCCCACCTATACGGCAAGCACTATGGATATTTGTTGGAGCAGTGAAACCACCACGCCAGCAGTGGTGGCGACGGTGCTGTATAAAAAAAGTACCGATGGAAGTTATCGCACTGCTAAAGGAGCATTTGATCCCAATAGTACCCGTGCCTCGTCGAATAAATTTACGGCGGTGGGGGCGGCAGGAACCAACTGCGGGCAGACTAATTACTACAAAACAACGCTTAATTTTACCAGTTTAGGTATTACTCCCACGTTGGATACCCTTATTATGCTGAGACTGCGACCTCTCTATTCAGATGCCCAGCTTGCTGTTAACAGTGGAGGGACGATTTTGCCACTTCAGGGAAATCGCATCGATTCCACGGGAAGTGTGGCAACTGGTGTAACGAGAAAAGTCGTGGTGTTGCAGCAGTATCGGTCAGCAGAAAACATATTTGATGCCACGGTACTTAGTCAAGGTGCATTTGGCCATTAATCCGCCAGCTGGCGGGCTGCCTATGAATTCTGTTATCGGTTTGGATATTGGTTCTCATAGCATAAAACTTGTTGAACTTGGCCGAGATGGAGGGGCAAATGTACTGTTCACTGCTGGTACTATCCCAACTCCACCGAAAGCGCTTTCGTCCAGTGTACCAGCAGACTCCGAAGCAGTTGCCATAGCGATAAAAAAACTCCTCAAAGATACAGGGAGCAAAACGAGAACGGTAAATGTGGCGCTGCCGGAATCGCAGGTGTTTACTCGCGTTATTGAGGTCCCACAGTTATCGAATCGTGAACTTACCTCTGCCATTCGGTGGGAAGCAGAGCAGTATATTCCCCTTCCTTTGGATCAAGTGAACATAGACTTTAGTGTGCTTCGCCAAGCCAAAGAAACGGGTACCAATAAAATGGAAGTCTTGTTGGTTGCCGCTCCCAAGGCGCTTTTGGAGCGCTATGTAAACATTTTGGATCTAGCTGACGTGACGATTAGCGGGGTGGAGACGGAAATCATTGCTGCTTCTCGTGCGATTATTCGCTCTGCGACCATGATCAAAACTGCTATGGTGGTCTCATTAGGCGCACAGACCACGGATCTTGCTATCCTTCGAAACGGGATTATTGCCTTTACTCGTTCCATAAGCGCCGGAGGGGAAGCCCTTTCTCGGGCGTTGGCAGTCGGGTTGGGTTTTGAACAAGCGCAAGCGGAGGAATTTAAGAAAACGTACGGGTTAGAGCAAGACAAACTAGAAGGAAAAATTGTTACGGCTGCCAAACCAATCATGGACACTATTGTTGGTGAAATCAAACGTGCGGTTGCCTTTTATCAAGAAAAAAATAAAGGTGTGGCGGTGGAGGCTATTATTTTATCCGGCGGGACGGCAAAACTCCCTGGTTTAGTGGTCTATATGGCGCAAGCGTTGGGTATAGAAGCGCAGCTTGCTAATCCCTGGGTCGGTATTAAAAAAGATCCACGGTTTGCGGCTTTGGATAGCGAAGGACCGGTATTTGCCGTCGCTGTTGGTTTGGCCCTTCGGTAAAACTCAGGGTAAACCTTTGAATAATTACTATGCCTGTCCCTGGTGATATCAATCTTCTTAAAACGAAAACGAGTCTCACTCCCGAGCTTATCACGCTTATGGAGAAGCTCCGCGTGGGAAGCTTCGTGGCAATCGGTGTAGTCCTTGTGGTGGGGTTTCTTATAGCAATGAGCCCCCTTTTTTTAACAGGTGAGCGCAACTCCCTTCTAGAAGCAAAAAAACAGCTCGTAGCTGCCATTGCTGCCGATGCGCGGAAGGAAGGACTATTTCTTTCTGTCAAAGACAGAATACCGGTCGTAGACCGCGCCATACAAAGCGAAAAGCCGTGGGGTCAGATTTTGGATATGGTGGGGTCAATCATTCTTCCTCCAAAACTTCTTTCTTTGGCAGTGGATGATCATTACGTGGTGTTTTTAAATGTAAAGGCAGGATCTGTTGAAGAAATAGCAGGTTGGATCAATAGTATTATTGATTTGGTTTCTCAAAAGCGTATCCGTAGTCCCCAACTTGTCTCGTTGCAGCTTACCAAAGAAGGCAGTATGCTTGTATCTTTTTCTTTTATACCAAACTAAAACCTATGATGCGGATGATTCGACGATTTTTGCGACCATATCAAGGATTTATTGTTCCCGTTGGGATATTGGTCCTGTGTGTCGTCATGACTGTTTTTGGGATCATGCCTGGGGCGCGGCAAACATTTGTCCTGTTGGGTCAAATCAATGATGCAAGAGGCGAAGTGAGTGATCTTCGGGTAAAAGTAACACTTCTGCAAAGTCTTGATGAGGTGACGCTCTTTGACCAATTATCTCTTCTTTCTTCAGCTATTCCGGTAGATAAATCCGTTCCTACCATTCTTTCGACGATTGATGGAGTGGGAGCGGCAAACGGTACTCTATTTTCAAGCTTGCAGCTGACGAGTCCCGGATCCATCGCAACGGAGGCTGCGAAGCGTCAAACCACGGAAGAGGCAGCACTGGGAAGCTATTTATTGCCATTTACCCTCACTATGGAAGGTAACTATCAACAGCTTCGAAATACGCTTGCCAGCCTCACCAGCAGCAGAAGACTTCTTCGCATAAAAAATTTTACCATTTCGTTTGTAGGTTCTGGAGTTGGCCAATCGATTCTGAGTATGGACGCATCGTATGCACCACTTCCCAAGTCTCTTGCGACTGGAACAAGGAAGCTTATTCCTCTGACACAAAAAGAAGACGCGATTTTAAGTCAAGTGAGCAATCTACCACTTTTATCTGGCAGAGCGGTACCCGTGGGAGTGGTCAATCTTTTTCGCGTTGACCCCTTTTCACCGTAAATAAAACCGCTCCTGTCGTCCCGTATGGGTACTCCAACTGGAGCGGCTTTTTTCTATATAGTAGACTCTCAACAAAATTGTGTCGCAAACGACGATGCTTATTGAGAATCTACGTTGTTAGAGCTCATCTCGAAACCTATTCTTCGAGCGTAAGCGAGAAGTTCTCACTACGTTCGAACGATAGAGATTTCCGAGGTTTGGAGATAGCTTCTAGTTCAGATTACTGCGTCGAAAAGTTGCAGGTGAAGGACTTGGAGAAATCTCCATGCCCATTGGCGCCATAGTGTCCGCCATTCCATGCGACGTAGAAATGCCCGCCGTCCTGCATCATGGAAACTGTGCCGTTGCCGGGGCCAACATTTTTGGTGATGCCCTGTGGCCCTGCCTTTACCAAATCGGCGTTCACGAACGTGGCCAGATAGAATCCTTTTTGCCAATCCGGCACATTGTCTGCAATGCCGTACACGACGATATTCGGCGGATTAGCAGAAATGTTGCAGTACACTGCCAGCCGGTCGCCGGGGCGCGGATCTACGCGGTTATCGTCGGGACTGAAGAAGTGTGCCGTAGGTGCACAGGCACCGGTTGGTGCTGGCAAGCCGCCGGTAATGTCACCGTAGTTGCCACCGCGATTGGCCGACGCATTGTGCCAGGATCGGCCGTCGCAGACGCGATAGTTGAACTCGAAGTAGGTGGCGCCAGCGGAGTAAGATGCTCCTGGACCATACACTGTCTGGACAAAATCTGCTGTCGTATCACACGTAGCCTGGGTGCACGCGCCTGGGGTGAACTGGGTGGCGCCGGATACTGCCACGTCGAACGATCCGCTAAATGTTCCCGTCACGCCAGCGACGACCGTATTTCCGTTGTCTGGTCCTGCCTCACAGGCGCCCGGGCTTTTGCCCGCAACGGTGACGAGGGTGCCATTGTTGAACCATTCGGTGAAATCGGCCGGCGTGATATCGGTGAACAGCCGTTGGAAAGTATCTGTGGCCCAGTCGTTGCCACAGCTTCCCGAGTCCGGCGACGTGCTTGGATACGGACCGACCGTCGTGCTCGCGTAAACAGGTGTGACAAAATTCAATACGACCGTCAGCACGAGACCGACGATCAACAAATTCTTCAACTTCTTCGCGCTCATGGTGAGCCTCCGCTATACAAAACATCGGACGAGACGAAAAAAGCGACTGTCCGTGCCGAGATGGCAAGAACACCTCTGAAACGCTTTTCCTTTCTGAACTAATTTTCAATGTACCTTCAAGAAGATTCTTGAGTTACTTGAATTGAAAGTAATTATAGCATGTTTTGGGGTAAATGAAAATACTAGAGGCTTATTATTGCAGGAGGTCTGGGCGGCGGGTACGCGTACGTTTCCGTGACTGCTCTTTTTTCCATTTTTCGATTTCTTTATGGTTTCCAGAAAGAAGAACATCAGGGACTTTCCTGTCTTTATACTCTTCTGGCCGAGTATACTGCGGGTATTCTAATACGTTTTCTGAAAACGATTCATCGATCGTTGCATGCGGCTTGGTGAGTGTTCCCGGAAGTAGTCGAACCACACTATCAACGATCACCATAGCGGGAATTTCGCCACCGGTTAACACATAGTCACCGATACTGATTTCTTCATCAACAAGACTTCGGATGCGCTCATCCACTCCTTCATAATGACCGCAGATGAAAATGAGGTGATCGAATGTGCTTAATTCTCGTGCTTTCGCTTGAGTGTATGGAATTCCCTGCGGATCAAGCAAAATGGTTTTACATTTAGCATTTGTCATTTGGCATTTAGCATTCTGCAGTGCGCGGTCTACCACATCGACTCGCAGTATCATACCGACTCCCCCACCATACGGGTGGTCATCAACGGTTTTATATCGATCTTGGGCAAAGTCTCGTATGTTGACCAAAGAGATATCCACGATCCCTTTTTCTTTTGCGCGTTTTATAATAGATGCATCGAAGGGGCCGGCAAACATGTCGGGGAAAAGCGTGAGGATCGTTATCTTCATGTTACTCAGCGATGACGACGTCTACGTAGGTATCGTGTTTGGCGGCAATGATTTTAATAAGATCCCGGATGGCGCGGATTACTCGGCCACTTTTGCCAATAATTCTTCCCATGTCATCAGGATGGGCATGGATGGTAAGGATAGTACGAGACTCCTCTGATGTCTCTTCTACGACAATATCTTGGGGGTGGTCAACAAGTACCGTTAAAAGGTAGACGAGTATCTCTTTCATGGGTGTTGGATGAGTTTTTGTGCGGATGGGCTAAGTTTTGCCCCTACAGAAAGCCAATAGGCAATCCGATCTCGTTTTACGACTATTTTTGGAGGAGTCACCAGTGGGTCGAAATGACCCAAAATTTCAATAGCTTTTCCATCTCGGCGCTTTCCTTCCTCAATCGCTACGATTCGGTACGTTTTGCGGTTTTTCGTACCAGTTTGCGCTAATCTGATTTTTACCATACGGGCAATTGTATCAAATTTTGCCCATTTTCTCAAGGGCCTGGGCTGCTGCGGCTTGTTCTGCCTCTTGTTTGCTCTTTCCCATGCCTTCGCCGAGTGTACGCTCCATAGAGAGAACTTCCACCCAAAATGTTTTGGCATGGTCCGGTCCTTCGTTTTTTGTCACCCGGTAGATGGGAGATACGCGTGATTCTTCTTGGATGACTTCTTGGAGCAAACTTTTGAAATCAATATATGTTTTATGCTCGACAATATCGTGGGCTTTAGGAAATAGGTGCGTTTGTAAAAATTTTCCCGCTACCTCCAATCCTTGATCCAAATATATAGCGCCCAAAAGTGCCTCGAACGTATCAGCCAGAAGCGAGGCGTTTTTTCTCCCTCCGGATTCTTCCTCTCCGTGGCTTAAAAAGAGAAGTTCCCCAAGGTTGAGTGATTGAGCAGCGGTTGCCAAGCTCGTGGTTTTGACCAAACCGGAGCGGATATTGGTCAGCGTCCCTTCAGGAAATTCTGGATATGCTTGATAGAGAAAATGAGAGGTAAGCAAGGAAAGCACTGCATCGCCCAAAAATTCTAACCGCTCATTAGACTCTTTGATATTTCGGGCTTCGTTAAGATAGGACCGGTGAACGAATGCTTCTAATAAAAGGTTTTGATCGCGAAACGTGATGCCGATTTCTTGTTGTAATTGGTCAAATGTCATACGGTTTTTATGATCGTCCCCAAAACGCCATTGACAAATCGTGGGCTCGTGGGATTGCCAAATTCTTTTGCTAGTTCGATTGCCTCGTCGATAATAACTTTCGGTGGCGCTTGGTGCGTGCTTAGTTCATATGTTGCCAGACGGAGGATTGCTAAGTCAATTTTTGCTATCTTGTCTATTGGCCATTCCGGCGCAGATGCATGAATTTTTTCATCGAGGACGGGAAGTTTTTCTCTAATTGATGCGATAGATTCACCAGAGGAGGTGGCGTTAGGGAAGCTCATGGTAAACAGATGCTGCATAAGGTCGATACGTCGTTGATGGCGAGGGTCAAGGGCGGTCTTCATGTGATCTTACCGAACATTTTTTTTCTTTGCTTTTTCCTTTTTCACTACTACCGCTTTTCCATTATAAAACCCGCACGCTTTACACATCCGATGGCTTTGTTTTGGTGCGCCACAGTTTGGGCAAGGGATCAACCCTTGTATTTTTAAGTGAATAGCGGCTGTTCTTTTGCCGCCGCGTCTCGTACTATGTCTTCGTTTGGGTAATGGAGTCATAGATTAATCTTGTAACTTTTCTATTATATCTTTTTTCACCTTTTCTCTCAACTGGGGAAATTGGGAAAGGTCCGGGGACGTTTTGGTGATTGTGCCGACGGCCTCTTGAGCTTGTGAGATTAAAGCACCATCAGAAAAATTTGCTATTTTAAAAAGAGGAATACCATGCTGTTTGGTGCCAAATAGTTCTCCTGGACCGCGGATGGTCAGGTCAAATTCGGCAAGTTTTGGTCCACTATGGAGAGTTTCTAATGATTTTAGCCGCTTGATTGCTGATGGTTCTGTCGATTCGGTAAAAAGCAAGCAATATGATTGAAGCACTCCTCTTCCTACTCTTCCTCGCAATTGATGCAGTTGAGAGAGGCCAAAGCGTTCGCTTCCTTCAATCATCATGATCATGGCGTTAGAAATATCTATGCCTACCTCAACGACGGGTGTTGCCACTAGGATGTTGATTTTATTTTCGCGAAATTTATCTAATACATCGGTTTTTTCCTGCGGTTTGAGTCGTCCGTGAAGAAGGCCAAGTTTGAAGCCAGTAAATATATTTTTGAGTTTTTCAAACTCGCTTTTTACCGCTTTGACGGTTTGCAATGTTTCTGAATCTTCGATGAATGGACAGATGATAAATGCTTGTCCTCCTGTTTTCTGCAATTGTTTTTGTATCCAATGGTATGCGTTTTGGCGTTTTTCTTTGGGGACGACCCATGTTTTGACTTTCGATCTTCCCTTGGGCATGGTTTCCAATACAGAAAGATCAAGGTTGCCATAGATGGTACGCGCTACGGTTCGGGGAATCGGGGTTGCTGTCATCGTCAGAAGATGCGGCGTTTTTTTGTCCTTCGCTTGGGTCAGTTGTGCTCGTTGTTTTACGCCGAAGCGATGTTGTTCATCGACAATGACCAATCCGATATTGGATATCGGTTCAGTGAGAAGTGCATGGGTGCCAATGAGGACTGGTGTCTCCTTGTCCACTGTTTTTTTGCTGCCAGTCACCAGTCCTACCTCGATGTCCAGTGGATCAAATAATGTTTTTACCGTGGCAAAATGCTGTTCGGCAAGTATCTGCGTTGGTGCCATGAGGATGGAGCGCAATCCATTGTTGAAAGCCACATACATTGCAATTGCTGCAACCACGGTTTTTCCAGACCCCACATCTCCTTCCAGAAGTCGGTTCATGGGGAAAGGCTTGGTACAATCATTGAGTATTTCTTCCAGTGCGTGTATTTGATCATTGGTGAGGGAAAACGGAAGACGTTGTATGAGTGAAGCAATATCAGCTTTTGGTATGGTGAAGACGTGAGACCTTTGCGTACTTTGCCAGAGGCGTTTTTGCTCGTATGAGCGAAGCAGGGCAATGAAAAATTCATCAAAAGCAAGTCTTCTCCGAGCTTCATTTGCGCTGTTTTTATTGATTGGAAAATGAATGTACTCAATAGATTTTTGGATTTCCATCAAGCTATATTTATCACGTATAGAGTCAGGAATATACTCGAATACTTTATTTATGCATTGTTTAATAATAAAGTCGATCCGACCGCGCAGCCACTTAGAAGATACTCCTTCCGTCTCTGGATAGACGGGAACTAAGCGTCCGGTGTGAATGCTTACTCCGTCGCCCTGAACTATTTCATAATCCGGAGATTGCATGACCAATTTATTGCCAAACCAATCTACTTTGCCGGAAAGATGGATGCTGTCTCCTTTGTGAATTATTCGTGTGAGAAATGGTTGATTAAACCAGATCACCTCAATGCTTCCGTTCGCATCCGTGATTTTCGTTTGCTGCAGTTTTTTGCCGGTTTTGGTGAATGCATTGCTCATTCGCTCCACGGTCCCACAGATGGTGACGGTTTCCCCCGCTTGTACCGTATTGATTGGAGAAATTAAGGAGTAGTCGTTGTAGCGAAACGGCACGTACCAGAGAAGATTCTCTACTGTTCGTATACCAAGTTTTTCCAGTCGCTTGGCCATCACCGGCCCTACTCGCGGAACAAACTGTACAGGGGTAGTCAGCGTAAGCTCCATATGGCATTCAATTATACCTTAGGCCGCATCCATAAATAACTTGATCGATATTTTATTTGAAGATGCGGCACAAAGGGCCGTAATCGTCCCGCCCAGCGGGACGAACGAGCCCTTAGCGAAGCGAAAGAAGCGGGATGAAAGAAGATGCGATGAGCGCGACTGACGAAACCGCAATGACGACTTTCCAAAACGTCTGGTGTTTTCGAAAAAAGTTCATACGATTTTAAGAAATTTCTTTTTTCCCACTTTTATTATATCACCGGGTTTAACTTCGATATCTTCACTTACTGGCTCATTATTGCGATCGATAGCTTTTTGATCCAATAGTCGCTTAAATTCGGAATTACTACTTATTGTTGCAGTCGATAGCAGTGCATGGCTTAACGATGGATTTCCGGCTAATGAACGAAATGTTACTGGTAGTGCATTCGTTTCATAGTCTCGTTTTACAAATGTTTTATCAAAGTTATCTTGAGCAAGCTGGGCTTGTGTATCGCCATGAAGTTCTTTAACGATTCGAAATGCGAGTTCTTTTTTTACTGTCATGGGATTCTCTCCCGCCTCAAGACGTTTTTTATTTTCTTCAATAGTTTGTATGCTGGCGTTGGTCGCAAGCGTAAAGTATGGAATAATTAATTCATCCTTAAGAGACATGACTTTGCCGAACATGTCACTCGGTGCATCGGTGAGCCAAATCGCATTGCCCCAGGATTTGCTCATTTTTCGTCCGTCGGTTCCTTCCAAAAATCCATTGGCGATGATAAATGACTCTTTATTGCGCAAATCTTTTTGGAGCACCCTCCCCGCCTGCATATTAAAGGTCTGATCCGTTCCCCCCAATTGAATATCGGTATCTAAAAACCAACTGTCATATCCTTGCATGACGGGGTACAACAGTTCATGAAGTCCGACCTTTTTTCCCTCCGTCAACCGTTTTTTAATGAGCTCCCGACCCACAAAATCTCCAGCAGAAAAATGCTGGCAAAGCTTCACGATATCGGCAAATGCGAGCTTACTTAACCATTCGCTGTTAAAATGAACCTGCACCTTACTAAAGTCTAATATTTTTTCCGCCTGTTTTTTGTAGGTTTCAAAATTGCTCTTGATTTGTTCACTGGTCAACACCGGCCGCTCGGCATCTTTATCCGAGGTGTCGCCGATAAGCGCCGTAAAGTCGCCGATTAAAAAGGTCACGTGGTGTCCCAACTCGGCAAACGCCTGAAGTTTTCGCAGAGGTACGGCGTGGCCGATGTGGATATTAGTGGCTGTGGGATCAATGCCTAAATAAACATTGAGTTTTTTGCCGCTTTTAAGTAGTTCCCGTAATTTCTCTTTGTTGGGAATAATATTTTCTACCCCACGGGTTAGTAGCTCTTCAATTTTATCCATAATTATGCTTTTACTATACCACAGTTTCTATTTCTTGCGTAGCAACACGCGTGATAAATTCGATTTTTTCCGTCAAGGACTCAGCCGGGATTTTAATGATTAACTGTTCAAATAATCTAACGATCCGTTGGAGGTGGTTTCTCGCCGCAACAAAACATGGGCTATTTTCTTCAGCCGCTATGAGCTTCATTGCCACCTTTTCTTGTGGAGTCAACAGTAATCGATTTTCTTCAGACACGCTGATATACGGGGAAGTTTTCGGTTTTTTGGGATTGAATGTCCGTCCGGCAGAAGCATATAAAAACGTTATCGGCCATGAAATTGTCGCCCGAATTTCTTGGTCGAAAAATCGTTCGTCATGTCCGGTAGAGACGATTTCATTGGAAATCGTCCAACCAAGTTTCCAGCGAACGTTATGGTTTTGGGCAAACCAGCAAAGATCGAATACCTCCTCACGTATGTATTGGTTATTGAAGTGAGGCAAGAGGTTAAGAATTTTTTGACTATCTTCACTTTTCCGAATCTTCGAGGCTGTTATAACGTTGAAATCTGGTAAGCGAAAAGACCGGACGATTGAATGGGCGGTTTGTGACATACACCTGGTCATCTGGGTCACCATCTCTGGCTTCATGAAGTGATTCGTCATTGCATGTGTGTCCGCAATCAAAAAGAAGGTAGATTGAATAATCCCCTTACGACGAAGAAGTTCCGGAAGTAGGAAAAAAGAAAGGATATCAAATGGGATGGCCTGGGCTGGTTCATGGGCCGTACATAGGCCGACACCGACAAATAAATTAGCAGGTCCGTGAGAAGGTACCCTTTCTTGAGTCAAGCTACGCACAGAAATATTCCCCTCAAAGAGCGGCTCGTTTCGAATGATCGTTTGTACATTTTTGCTATTCATAGGTGCTGAGGGGTGGATTCGAACCACTGGAGCCCTTAAGGGCACCTGTTTTACAGACAGGGGCAATTGTCCACTCTGCCACCTCAGCCATCAAAAAACCTCGCCTCTATCCCCCGTTTGATCAGGGACAAGGGCGAGGTTTACCTCGCGGTACCACCTTGCTTTACTAAGGTATTGTCATCCTCCTACGCTCAAATTCAGCTCGTGGTTTACATCCACGCAGCTGAATGATCGCTTCGGCGGATAGTGTTTGCTAAACTCAATGATTCGTTAAGCAACCACTAAAAAACCGACCAGAGGTCGGTTCTACCTTAGCCTCGTTCAGTTGCTTTGCTTGGGGCAACACAACTTTTCTGCTATCACGGGCGTACCCGTCCTCGGCTACTTTATTCGCCGGGAAGCTCGGGAAGGTATTTCGATAATATTCGTACGGGAAGTCTTGCACCAACCGCTTCCTCTCTTTTGTCACCGAATACTTTCTACTTCACTTCCGTCATTGCTTTTACAACAATAAACCTATTATAGCACAATTTGCCTAAATTTGCAAGTTTAAGTACAATGATCTGATGTTGGATATCTT
>OBEQ011827205.1_pt1 | contig 11662 bp, 9 predicted proteins | sample 1670901 | NCBI WGS metagenome assembly OBEQ01 (sample SAMEA104232315, study PRJEB22302) | groundwater metagenome | biome: forest; feature: aquifer; material: groundwater | place: USA | collected 2011-08-07 | depth 5.4 m | reverse complement strand
TTTTTTCTAAATGCTTTATATAAACCATAAATTGCTATCAAGACCCAGATTGCATTTGAACCTATATTTGGATTTGCCCCTTTGACAAAGGCATTGAATCCAACCCCAATAGCTCCCAAAAGATTCATCAAATGATAAATTTTAGAGCGGGAAGAAATCTTATTTGTGGCTAACAAAAAATATGCAGACACTACTATGCCTACACCAATCCACCCAATTATTTCATCCATGAAATAATTTTACCATTTGTAACTCCATCCTGGTTGCCATTTGAAGGGAGTTGTGACCAAAGTTGTTAAGGGAAGCTTATTTATCCAATATTCTAATCCATATTGAGTTGTTCTATGGCCAATAATCAATACTTTTTTATTATTATAATTTTTCTTTAAATCATCCAAAAATTCTTTCATTCTTTGGTTAGTTTGCTCATAACTTTCTCCATTTGGAAAAGGGTCGGTTATGTGGTCCACCTTGAGTAGCACCACTTCATCTGAGGGGTGACCAGTTAAATCCCCATAATCACATTCTCTTAACCTTTTATCTTTTTTAACTGGAAATCTTTTTCCAAATGCAATTTCTGCGGTTTTATATGATCTTTGCAAATCAGAGCAAAAAATGGCATCAAAATAATCCTCTTTATAACGCTCTCCCAACTCTTTTGCCTGAGCAATACCAAGAGGCGAAAGCGCTACATCATTATGCCCGGAAGAAAGATGACTTTCATTATCCAAAGTAGTACTATGTGCTTCAAAAATTATGGTAATCACTTAGAATCTAAAATGAGCAAAGGCACGATTGGCATTTGCAACTTTTTGAGTATCATCTCTCTTTTTAATAGCCAAACCAGTTCCATTTGCAGCATCTACAATCTCTGCTGCCAGTTTTTTATCAAAGCTGTGGAACTCTTTATTTGATTTTGATTTTGCTCCGGCCAAAATCCACCTAATTGCCAGCGCTTCTTTTCTATCTCCTCTTACCTCAACTGGTATTTGATATGAGGCTCCCCCAATTCTTCTAGGGCGAACTTCCATTTTAGGAGAAACATTTTGTATAGCTTTTTCAAAAATAGCAACAGGATCCTGTTTTGATTGCTCTTTTATTAAATCCAGAGCCTGATAAACTAATTTCGAAGCAGTGGATTTTTTACCATCTCTCAAAACTTTATTAATAAATCTACTCACTAGCCTTGATCCATAAATAGGATCCTGGGTAAGGATTCTTTTTGGAGCTTTCTTACTTCTCATTGTGTCACTGCCTCCACAGGTGCAACTACTGGAGCTGTTTTAGGCGCAGCTACTCCTCCGGCCTTGGTGCCATATCTAGATCTACCTTGCTTTCTACCTACTACTCCTGCCAGATCATATTTACCTCTAACCAAATGATACTTTACTCCTGGCAAATCCTTAACTCTACCTCCTCTGACAAGTACTATTCCATGCTCTGCTAGGGTGTGACCTTCACCCTGAATATAGGCTGTAACTTCTGTTCTATTAGAAAGTCTCACTCTGGCAACTTTCCGAAGGGCTGAATTTGGCTTCCTGGGAGTCATTGTTTTAACCAAAGTTACAACCCCCCTCTTTTGGGGGTTAAAATCTTGAGTGTATCTTCTATCTTTGGCATTAAAACCACGGCGCAAGGCTGTAGCTTTAACCTTTTTAACAATCTTTTTTCTACCAATTCTAGCAAGTTGATTTATAGTCGGCATAGCTTACCTCATTAATTTTCAATCCTTGCCCGCTCAGGGCTGGTTGGTATCAAACGTCCAATTATAACATTTTCTTTTAAGCCTACCAGTTTGTCTACTTTACCGGCAATAGCAGCATCCGCCAAAACTGAAGTGGTTTCCTGGAATGAAGCAGCAGATAAAAAGCTCTCTGTTTGCAAGCTAGCTCTTGTTATACCGAGTATTACCACCTCAGCTGTGGCTGGTTCTCCACCTTCTGCCAAAACCCTCTTGTTTTCCCCCTCAAATCTAAGCTTATCAATAATCTCACCCGGCAAAAGATTAGTATCACCTTGAGTTTCAACTCTAACTTTATCGGACATTTTTCTAACAATTACCTCAAAGTGTTTTTCGTTGATAGGTACACCCTGTGACTCATAAACTTCTCTTACCTGATCAACTATATATCTTTGCGCAGCCTGCAAACCTTGAATTCTAAGCGTTTCTTTCACATCTATATGACCTGTTGCAAGAGTTGTCCCGGCATCAATCAACTGTCCTTCCACAACCAAAAGAGTGGAAGTTGCCGGGATAATATATTCTCTTTCCTCATGAGGTTTATGGGTTGTTCTAACTCTTACCCTCATGCCCGCATCTGCAGTCTCAATTATTGAAACCTTACCTGCAATCTCAGACATTGGAGATACAACTTTAGGTGTTCTAGCTTCAAATAACTCTTCTACCCTCGGCAAACCTTGAGTAATATCCAACCCCACAATTCCTCCTGTGTGGAAGGTACGCATTGTCAACTGTGTTCCTGGCTCACCAATTGCTTGAGCAGCTACTACCCCAACAGGTGTACCAATTTTGACTATCTGCCTGGTGGTAAGATCGAAACCATAACAAGCCCTGCAAATTCCATAACGCGCCTCACAACTTAGAGGTGAACGCGCGGAAACCGAAGTTACTCCGGCTTTCATAATTTTGCTAATAATCTCTTCTGTAAGAAGTGTATCTTTCTTAACTACCGCCTTTCTGGTTTTGGGCTCGTAAACAACTTCTGCAACCCGTCTTCCCAGTAACTTCTCTCGAGCTATGTTGAAATTAGCTTTTGAGATATCATAATCTAGCGCCAGATTTGTTCTACAATCCTCCATCCTAATAATGACATCGTGAGCTACATCAACAAGTCTTCTGGTCAAATATCCTGCATCAGCTGTTTTTAAGGCTTTATCGGCAACACCTTTTCTAGCTCCTCTTGCTGAGGTGAAATATTCAAACACAGATAAGCCTTGTCTATAATTTGACTTAGTTGGCAGTTCCACAATCTTACCGGTTGGGTCTGTTGATAATCCTCGCATAGCAGAGAGCTGCTTGGCCTGATCGCGGGAACCTCTTGCTCCGGCCTCCACCATCATCCTAATCGGATTATCCACTCCCAAATATTCCCAGGTAGCATTTGCTAACTCCTCAGTTACCTTAATCCATACCATTTGAGAAAGTTGAGATTTTTCTTGTGGAGTGATCAGCCCTTTCGAAACATTACTTTCTATTCCTTCAATTTCTTTCTCTGCAGAGTCTAAATATTTTTGCTTATCCGGTACAACCTTAGCATCAAATATTGAGATAGATATTCCAGCAATTGTTGCTCCCCAAAAACCGACAGATTTAATATTATCTATAATGTCACTTACTTCTTCTTTACCAAAGGTCTCCATAGCCCGAAGAATAATGTCACGAATCGTGAGTCCTTTGACAACTGAATTAAGAAATCTCATCTCCGGAGGTAATACCCTGTTAAAAATTATCCTTCCGCAAGAGGTCTCAATAACCTCTTCATTTATTTTAATCTGAATTTTTTCCTTAATACCTAATTTACCTACTGTATAAGCTCTTATTACATCTTCTTCGTCTACAAAACTCTTAACTTGATCTTTACTCTCGTCAAGCAAAGTCAGATAATAACACCCCAGTGCCATTTCTCTATTTGGCACTGTGATTGGTTGAGCATTGGCCGGGCCAAAAATGTTTTCTTTGGCCATCATCAACTCTTTAGCTTCTTCTTGTGCTTTAGAAGATAAGGGAACATGGATTGCCATCTGGTCTCCATCAAAATCAGCATTAAATCCTGCACAAACACAAGGGTGTATTGCAATTGCATTGCCATCAACCAGTATTGGATAAAAGGCTTGAATACCCAGACGATGTAGCGTCGGAGCCCGGTTGATTAAAATAGGATGACCTTCAATGATTTCTTCTAAAATATCCCAAACCTCAGCAGGTCTTGCTTCCAATACATTCTTTGCCCCTTTGACATTTGCAGACATTCCTCTAGCTATCATCTCACGCAAAACAAATGGTTTGAACATTTCCAAAGCCATTTCCTTAGGAAGTCCCACCTGGTTAAGTTTTAACTTTGGCCCTACTACAATCACTGACCTTCCAGAATAATCCACTCTTTTACCCAAAAGATTTTGTCTAAATCTTCCTTGTTTGCCTCTCAACATATCTGACAGGGAACGAAGTACGTGTTGCGTAACAGGTCCTCCCCGTCTTGAGGTGCGGGCTGAGGCATCAATCAAACTGTCAACAGCTTCTTGAAGCATTCTTTTTTCATTTCGTAAAATTATTTCCGGAGCTCCAAGATTAATTAACCTGTTTAAACGATTGTTTCTGTTAATTACTCTTCTATAAAGATCATTTAAGTCCGAGGTTGCAAATCTTCCTCCGGGCAGTTGCACCATAGGTCTAAGATCCGGCGGTAAAATTGGTAATACCCGCAAAATTAACCACTGCGGTGAAATCCCTGATGATCTCATGCCTTCAATTACCCGAAGTCTTTTTGTGGCTTTGATATGTTTTTGTCCTGTTGATTTTCGTACCTCTTCCCGCAAGATTGCTGCCAGCTTATCTAGTTCTAACTTCTGTAATACTTCCAAAAGTGCTTCTGCTCCCATACCTACAGTTACAAAATCTGAAACTCCATATTCTGAAAGTTTTGAGTATTCCTCCTCTGATAAAAGTTTTAAGGGCGTAACAGACTTGACTAAATCTGATACTGCTTTGTAAATATTTTCCAACTGACCTTGTTCAACAACAAAATTGTCTCTTAATTTTTGAATTTCTGCCCTGCTCTTTAGCTCTGACTCCTGTGATTCAAGTTCAAATTTTTCTTTATCTAATTTTTTCTTCAAATCAGTGAGGTCTTTTTTGAGCTCTACCTCTAAACCTTTAATATTTTTTTCTAAAGCTTGCCTTGACTCCTCTATTTTTGCCTGCAAGTCTTTTTCTAATTTTTCTAAAACAGCAGTCTTATCGCTTGAGTCAATATTAATTACTAAATAGGAGGCAAAATAAACAACAGCTTCTAAACTTTTAGGAGAAATGTCCAAAATCAAAGATAATTTTGAAGGTGCACCTTTAACAAACCAGCTGTGGGCAACAGGGGAGGCAAGGGTAATATGACCCATTCTCTCTCTTCTTACCTTGCTCTGGGTAACTTCAACTCCACATTTATCACAAATTACTCCTCTAAATCTTATTCTCTTATATTTGCCGCAGTAGCACTCATAATCTTTGGTTGGACCAAAAATATTCTCTGAGAATAGTCCATCTTTCTCTGCTTTTAAGGTTCTATAATTGATAGTTTCCGGCTTAGTCACCTCTCCAAAAGACCAGCTACGGATTTGTTCTGGGGAAGCAACAATAAGTTTTAGTGCTTCAAAGTCTAGTAAATCGGTCACTTGGAATCCTCTACTTCAAACGGACTGGCCTGCGCCTTAAGTTCTCTCTCGCTGGCAGTAGGCTTCATCTCCAATACCTCCTCCATCTGAGCTACTTCTTTTGCAACTTCCGGTTTTTCTTCAGTCTCCTGAGCTTGAATAATCTTTGCACCTAATGTTTCAACGGATAAACCCAAGGCTTGCAGCTCTTTGACTAATACTTTAAACGATTCAGGAATCAAAGCTTGAGGAATATCAATCCCTTTAACAATTGCTTCAAAAGCCTTGGCACGTCCTACAACATCATCAGATTTTATAGTTAGCATCTCCTGTAAAATATGCGCAGCTCCATATGCTTCCAATGCCCACACTTCCATTTCTCCAAGTCTCTGTCCTCCCATCTGGGCTTTTCCTCCCAAGGGTTGCTGGGTAACTAGTGAGTAAGGACCGGTAGAGCGGGCATGAATTTTCTCCTCTACCATGTGGATTAATTTGAGAATGTAGTTTATACCTACCACTATTGTCCTTTCAAAAGCTTGTCCCGACCTTCCATCGATAAGTTTAACTTTTCCATCAACTGGGAGTCCTCCCCGCTTTAACTCTTCGATTAATTTATCTTCAGGAATCTTTTCAAAGACAGGTGCAGCTACCTTATAGCCTAATTTATCTGCTGCAAATCCCCAATGGGTTTCTAGAAGTTGCCCAAGATTCATTCTTGAAAGGACCGATAAAGGAGAAATTATAATATCAACCGGAGTTCCATCCTCTAGATATGGCATATCTGAAGCTGGAACAATTCTTGAGATAACTCCTTTATTACCATGACGGCCAGCCAGTTTATCTCCTTCTGTAACTTTCCTAATTTGAGCCACCTTAACCTTGATTCTCATCAAGGTCCCTGTATCTAGCTCGTCACCCTCATCACGGGATAGAATTTGTACCCCAATAACAGTACCTCTTTCTCCGTGTGGAACTCTAAGGGAGGTATCTCTAATTTCTTTGGCTTTTTCACCAAAAATAGCCCGCAGCAGCCTTTCTTCAGCAGTTAACTCTGTTTCACCTTTTGGTTGAACTTTCCCAACCAAAATATCATTTGGTCCAACTTCAGCCCCAATTCTGATTAGACCTTGTTCATCTAAATTAGCCAAGGCATCCTCTGCAACATTTGGAATGTCACGGGTTAACTCCTCTGGCCCGAGTTTGGTTTCTACAACATCAACTTCATATTCTTCAATATGAATTGAGGTCAGAAGATCCATCTTTACTAAACGGTCTGAAATAACAATTGCATCCTCGTAGCCTAAACCGTCAAAACTCATGTAGGCGATCAGTAAATTTTGCCCCAGCGCAAGTTCTCCGTTTTCGCAAGCTGCCCCATCAATTAAAAGATCTCCCGTCTTAACTTTTTCTCCCGTTTCAACAACTGGACGCTGACTATAACAGGTTCCTTGTGGTGAATGGACAAATTTTTTAATTTCAAATTTAACTTCCTCTCTTGAAGTCTTCAAGATAAGCTTTTTTCCATCGACGTATTTTACAACTCCGGCCTCCGGTGCTCTAACTACTCTTCCCATATTGTCAGCCACCACCCGCTCCATTCCTGTTCCAACCACAGGTGCAGATGGCCTAAGCAATGGAACTGCCTGACACTGCATTTGAGTACCCATTAAAGCCCGATTTGCATCATCATTTGCCAAAAATGGAATTAACGATGCAGATGTTCCAAAGATTTGTTGAGGAGAGATATCAATTAAAGAAACATCTTCTATCTTACCTTCAAAAAAGTTTCCTTGAAAACGAATTGGTACTCTATCATCAGTTATATAACCTTTATCATCAATATTTATTGTTGCTTCAGTTATATAATAATTTTCCTCATCATCAGCTGTTAGATAAATTAACTCATCAGCGATTTTTGGTTTGCCCCGCTGCATACTTACCTTCCTGTATGGTGTTTCCAAAAATCCATACTCATTAATTTGTGCATACAAAGCCAAATAGGTAACCAAACCGATATTCTGACCTTCAGGAGATCTAATCGGATCAATTCTTCCGTATTGAGAATGGTTGATATCACGGACAGAAAAGCTTGCTCTATCTCTTGTGATACCACCAGCTCCCATTACAGACAGTCTTCTTAAATGATCTAATTCAGAGAGGGGATTCACTTGATCCAAGATAGAAGAAAGTTGCGAGGAGCGGAAGAATTCATTAATTGCAGCAATCACTGGTTTGGCATTGATAAGTCCTCCTGGTGAAACTTCTTGATCGGCTGCTGTTAAACTCATTCTTTCCTTAATTATCCTTTCAAGTCGCAAGACTCCAATCCTAAAAGCATTTTGTTGAACCAATTCTCCAGCACATCTTACACGTCTGTTGGCAAGATGGTCGATATCATCTAATCTTCCCTCTCCGCTACTTAATTTAATAAGATATTTTAAAGTTGAAATAATATCATCCTTAGTTAAAATCCAATTTTCCGGGCTATTAGCTAAGCTTAAATTAAGTCTTTTATTAATCTTAAATCTGCCAACTTTGGTTAAGTTATAACGTCTGGCATTGAAAAACATCCCATCCAAGAGCTGCTTAGCATTTTCTAAAACCACCGGATCGCCCGGACGCATCTTTCTAAAAATCTCCAGTAACGCCTCATCTGAAGAGGTGGTTGGGTCTTTAGCAAGTGTTGCCTCAATGAACTTATCGTCGGAGGTGTCAACATCGCTGAATTGTTCCACTATATCCTCTGTTTCAGAAAATCCCAGGGCGCGGAGCAAAGTGGTAGCAGCAAACTTTCTTCTCCGGTCAATCTTGGCAGTTAAAACTCCACCTCTTGTTACTGCAAACTCAAGCCATGATCCCCGGTATGGACGGATTTCTGCCGAATAAAGCCTTTTTCCGGTAATTGGATCATCTGAGGCTTGAAAGAATACCCCTGGTGAACGAACCAATTGATTAATAATTACTCTCTCGACTCCATTGATAATAAAAGTACCTTTATCTGTCATTTGAGGAACATCACCTAAAAAGACATCTTGTTTATATCTTTGTCCAGTTTGTTTATTAACTAAAATTGCCTCAATTTTTAAAGGTGCATCAAAAGTTACACCTTTTTCCTTGGCTATTTCTGCAGTGTATTTGGCTTTACCAAAATAAAAAGACCCTAAACTTAGGGTCCAATTTTTTCCTGTGAAATCCTCAACAGGAGAAATCTCCTCAAGAACTTCTCTAATTCCTTCTTTTAAAAACCAATTATAAGAATCTAGTTGAATTTTGATTAAATTTAATTCAGGGACTACAGCAGGTGCTTTGCTCCAATATTTACGTACACTTTTTGTAATATTTGCATTTAATGACATCAGTAGATGGCCTATTGGACAGGGACAACCAAAAGAAGCATACTCATTCGTACGCCTTCTTAATTTCTATTAAGTTACCCTTAATTTACCATAAACTTTACTGATTAGTCAATAGGGAATTTGGTAAAATATTTTCTTGCCTCTTTTTCATCCTTTTTCATCTGTTTTATTAAATCTTTAGCAGAATCAAATCTTTTATTATCCCTGATCTTTTTTATTAATTCCACCGAAATCCATTTACCATACAAACTTTCATTAAAATCCAATATATATATTTCTGCATGAAATCTGGTTTCTCCAAAAGTTTTAGCAGCTCCTATAAAAGTAGCCGATTTATGCCAAATATTTTTTATTCTGGTTTTGGAAACATAAATGCCCTCTGGTATGGATTTGCTAAGTCTTACATTTGCAGTAGGAAATCCCAAATCTTTTCCTCTTTGAATATTTTTTCTAACTTTCCCCCAAAATTTCATGGATTATTGGCTACATTTGCGTTATGTTCTTCCAGGGTTTTGCCGTAGTGAGAATTACCTTTGGAATCATGATAGTAATATAGATAAGGGGTTGAAGAATCAGCATTTGCTACAGCTTGCAGGGATGAAAGGCCGGGATTACAAATTGGAGCTGGTGGCAAACCCTTATGTAAATAACTATTAAAAGGCGAGTTTATTTTTTTATCTTCTTTAGTTAAATGCCTTTTCCACCATCCGCCAGCTGGCGGATTTTCCTCCGGCTGATAACCCAAGGCATATTGCAAGGTTGCATCAGCATTTAACCCCATATCTAGTTTTAATCTTTTTAGCAAAATGCTTGCCACCATAGTTCTGGCTGAATCAGACCTGGCTTCTCTTTCTACGATTGATGCCAAAATGATCCCTTGGGTTTCAGTTAATCCTTTGGATCGGATTTTTGATTGTAATCCTTCTGTAAAACGACTGTCAAAAGTTTTTTTTAAAGTATCAACAATATATTGGACTGAAGATTGCCTGGGGAAAAGGTATGTATCAGGAAACATATAGCCTTCCTTAGTCATTTTTATAAATTCTTTCTTGTCAATTTTTAGTTCTTTATTTAGTTTATCTGCCATTTCCTCCACCCGCCATCCCTCTATAAGAGTTACCCAGATATCTTCACTGCCTGTTTGTAAACTTTTTAATATTTCTTCTAAAGACTGCGAGGGGGAAAGCTTGTATGAACCTGCTTGAAGCTTATTTGTTAAATTATTCTGTTTGACATAAAGCTTAAAAGCCAATTCGGATCTTATTAGATTTTCTTCTTTTAATTTTTTAGCAATTTCAGACACTCCAGCTCCCTTAGCTATTACAAAAACCCTGGTAGAATTATCAGAAGATACTTGAGATAACTGATTGCTCCACCAGCCAAGAATTATAAGAATTATAATGATTATAAGCAAAGCTTGCCATAACTTCGTTATGGTAAAAATTATAAGTTTCTTCATAAATTGTCCAGAAAATTTTGTAAAATTATAGCAGCTGCTGTAGCATCATTTATACGCCTTGCTCTTTGGGGAATATTTTGTTCAAGCATTCTCTGAGTTGCGATCTTACTGGATAAAGTTTCATCCGCAGTGTCTACATCGAATCCTTTCTTCTTTAGAGCCTTAACAAATCCCAAAACCGTTTGACCCATTTTCCCTTCAGGCAAACCAACGACTATTTTATTAAATTCTTGACTCTTTGCAAATTCTGAAACTTTCTGTGCTGCATCCCGCAGTCCTTTTACTCTAATTGTATCTAGCGGAGAAGCAATTTCACCCTCTGAAGTAGCCAAGCCAATTCTTCGCAGTCCAAAATCCACACTCAAGTATTTCATATCCGAAGATCATATCATTTTTCCTAAAACTATCAATCTTTTAAAATTCAAGCCAGGTGGCACACAAGTCATCAAAGAAATATATCTTCCCAATTTATCTGGCGGCGGAATAACTGATAAATCATTTGGATCGACAACTTTAAGTTCAGTCACAAGATATTCAAATTTTGTCCCCCCTGCTTCCACTAAAATCTCATCCCCCTTTTTTAAATCAGTAAGTCTTGCAAAGATTGCAGTCTTGAAGCTAAACAATGGACTTAAAGCAGAATGGCCAGAAATAAATATGTTTCCTTTTTCTCCAGGCATTGCGGAACCAGGAAGTTGTATCAATCCTTTTGATAAATCATTACTATCTACAAAAACAGTTACTTCTTCTATCTTTAACTTGAGGATGGAAAGTTTAAACTGACTATAGTTAGGTTTAGTCTCTCTTACAAAATTAGAAATGAAGCTTGAGAAGTTATCCTTGTTTAAAATTGATACTCCCAAAACCTGTCCACCCATTGATTGATTCGGGCTTATAAGAGCGCTGTTACTATATTTTTGTCCGATCATCCAGATCTGAAATGAAGCTAAAGGTAGTATTACCTGCATCAGTACAAAAATACCCATTGATAAAAATCCCAAAGATATTAACTTAGGTATAGCAATCATTTCAAACCTACCTCAATTGTAATGTTTCTTTCTAAGATTGGTAGCCTTTGTAGCAGGCTTGGCAGATTTGGGGTAATTTTAATCTCCGAGCTTAAAATATTCTCCATACTCTTTAAGATATTACTGACCTCAGTTGGTGACTTAAATCTTATTTGATTTTTAATTTTATCTGTATCAAGCTTTGGAAACAATTTTGCCTTAAATCTTGTTAAGAAAATCAGCTTGCCGTCTTTTTCCAATTTAGAAACATCTGCTTGTGTTTCTGTATCTTCTAAATTAAGTTTAAATCCAACTGGCACTTGTGTTGTAACAAGTTTACTTACAATCCGCTTTAGATCTTTATCTTCAAAGGCAGTACCAATATAGCGGATGGTTAAATTTAAAGAAAATTCAGATGCCTGATCGTTAACATTTTTACTGTAACTTTTTTTAAC
>OBEQ011138708.1_pt1 | contig 11663 bp, 7 predicted proteins | sample 1670901 | NCBI WGS metagenome assembly OBEQ01 (sample SAMEA104232315, study PRJEB22302) | groundwater metagenome | biome: forest; feature: aquifer; material: groundwater | place: USA | collected 2011-08-07 | depth 5.4 m | reverse complement strand
GCCGCCCTCGACACCAAAGATAGCGGGGAGTCGGTGAGTAATACCGGCAAGGCCATGAAAGAAATTGCCGCCAAGATCTCGGTTATTGAAGAAATAGCTGGGCAGACGAATCTCTTGGCGATCAATGCTGCGATCGAAGCTGCGCGCGCGGGAGAGCAAGGACGAGGTTTTGCCGTGGTAGCATCAGAAGTTCAAAAATTAGCGGAGCGCAGCCAAGCCGCAGCGATCGAGATTACCAATTTAACTGCGTCTAGTATGCAAGTATCCGAAGGAGCTGGCCAAAAGCTGCTTAAACTCACCCCTGATATACAAAAAACGGCAGACCTAGTACAACAGATCGCGGAGGCCTCAGCCGAACAGAGCCTTGGCGTCCAGCAGGTGAGCCAGGCCATACAACAATTAGATTCGAATGTACAACAAAATGCGACCGTCTCGGAGGAACTTGCGTCAGTCGCGGAGGAAGCCTCGGCTCAAATGGAACAGCTGCGCCAGACAATTACGTTTTTCAAAATTGGCGAAAATGAGCACTCAGCAAAAATTTTAACGCCGGTTGCTCAGAAAGAACCAGGCATGATCACAAGGAATGGGCAAAAAATCGCTTCAAATCGGCAAGCGAACGACATCCAGCATAACGATTTTGGCGAATTTTAATTGAAGAGCTGAATTTAAGAGCTAAATTTAAGCGCTAAACATAAGAGCTAAACAGCAGAGATAACACGAAACATGGTTACGACAGGAGATCACTTTTCTATATTCACCAAGGACGAGTTTTATTATTGTGTCCAGATTGAGAATGTACGCGAGGTGATACGAACGCCCAATCTCATACTTGCGCCCGTTAATACTGTGGGCTTTATGGGATTTCTAGACTTTCGAAAGACCCTCTGTCCCGTGCTGGACATCCTGTCGATTATCCGCAACGAACAGGAGGTGCACGAAGACGAAACGTTTTTGCTTATGGTACTCGAGTGCGATTCGTGTCTTTTTGCAATTCTGATCGACCGCTTTATAGAATCCCTTCGCCTCGAAGATCAGACGCAGGAGGACGATTCAGACTCCTCTTCTGACCTGCATAAACAACTAATCGACCAGGTATACCGCTACTCGGGTAATGCCTTAAACCGCATAAACCTGCAGTTCTTGCGGAGCTTTGTCCAAGAAAATATCAAAGATCACCTGACGCAACAGGCGGCTCTGCAACATGCCGACGAAGTTGTCGTTGATCCAAACGAAGAAATCGAGATGATCTGTTTTGGCATTGATCACCTTCGATTTGGCATTCCTATCACTGACCTCGTCGAAGTGATCGAAGGCTACAGCGTTGAGCCCCTTTTTCGCACCAACATTTTTCTTCGCGGCTTGATCAATCTTCGCGGGCAGATTATTGCTTGCGTTGATATTTCAGAGGCTATAGGGCTGACAAGACGAAAAATGGAAGAGAGAAATCAGTACATTTTGCTGCAAGACAATGAAAGGGACTTGGCGCTTTGTATCGATTCTATTTCAAAAAAACAAAAATTCCTGCGCAATCAGGTCTTAAACGTGGAGCATATTTTTAGCGGGGAACTCGCTGATTACCTGCTCGGTATCATCGAGATGGGTCAAGATCGAATATTTGTCATATCGGGGCCAAAGATTTTTGCCAGTAAGTACCTAGTGTCTTATCAGGAATAAGAGTGTCCTACCAGGAATAAAAGTGTCATACCAGGAGCAAGATGAACTACCAGCAAAATTTATTTGAAATCCGTGAGTATGACAATACACCCTTCGAAGGTACCGGCCTCAACACGGGGTCAATTAAATTCCTGGGCCTCATCTTAAGTAAGATTCAGCAACAAAACGACCTGATTAACCAGCTGAGCCTGTCTGCTGACGGTGAGGAAACGCTAGATCGTCTATATCGAAATAATCACGTATTGGCGGGTATGGCGCGCATCTACGGGATACATAAATTAGACCATTTGCTAGATATTATCGACTTTGCCCTGGACCTCGCGCGCCAGCTAAAAACCATGGAAAAGCATTCTGTCGACTACCTGGTTAAATTGTTTTATGAAAAAATTGGGCTGATGACCACAGACTTGATAGAAAGGGGCAAAATAGACCTGGACATAGCCGATTTCGTCGAAGAAGGTCGAAACTATCTCTCCCAACCCCTTAACGATTGGAATAAGAGGCTCGAAGACTCACGGCTGGTCTTTCAGACTATTCCCCTGCATGACGATGTGTCCTCCTCATTAGAAACTCCTCAACAAGTCGAGGACCATGCACCTACTGAAGGAGTCGTCAATGCGGCACAGCCGATCGCACACACGGTCGAAATACCCTTCAACGACGAACCCGAGCCGTTGAACGTCCCGCTCGATAAGGTCGGCATGATTAGTGATTTCTACGAGGAAAATACCGAAATTTTAAATAATTTTGCCAATTTACTCGTCGACCTGGAAAGCGCTGAAAATTCTAAGGACCTGGTCAACGATCTTTTTCGCATGATACACACAGTCAAAGGTGGGGCGCGACTTTTAAATATCAAAAAGCTCGAGTGTCTCGCGCACACCATGGAAAATGTGCTCGACTTGATACGGCAGGACAAAATTCCGATTAGCGCAGACGCCATTGATCTTCTGCTAGATGCTAAAAACGGTCTTTCCGAAATGATGGAAGAGACCGCCTCACGCGGTCCTTTTGCCACAAGAGTCCGTCCGTACGTAGAGAAATTACTTGCTCTTATAAACAATACTCAGGTCAACAGTACCAGGGTGGAGAATAGAGTCGCTTCTTCCGCTCCCATAGCCGAGCTATCTAGACTGCCAGAGATTTTGAGACAGCCGCCAAATTCTTCCACCCTCGCGGCTGCGATAGAAAAGGACAAAAGAAAAAATGCAGAGTCCCTGCGCGTGAGTTCAGAGAAGCTCGACGAGGTGCTTAACACGGCCTCCGAAATCTTCATTGGTCGTATTCGATTTCAGAATGAAATTTCTGCGATAGAAAATTTTATCAAGTCTTTCAAGTCGACCCTCAATCGTGCGGCCGAACTGCATCAAACGCGGATCCTTGCAAAATTAGACATGTACATTCCTGAATTTGCAAAAGAGTTAAAGCGCATCAGCGCACCCACTCGCAACCAAGGTCGTTTGCCCGAAAATCGTTTGGCTGATCTACTCACGCAAATGGTTTCCCGTTTGTTGCCCGATAACTCAGACACAGAAATGTCTTTGCAGGAAGAACTTAACCTCAATTATCTGACCATTGAAGAGATTCAAAAACAACTGCAAAAAAATCTTGAAACGCTCGAACAACTCTCAACACGCTTACAGAACGGGGCTATGAGCTTCCGCATGGTGCCTATTTCGAATCTTTTTGAGCGCTTCCCGCTGCAACTACGCGATCTTGCCCGCACCATCGGCAAGAAAATTCGCGTCGAGATCGTCGGCGGGGATACAGAACTCGATAAAGTCTTGATAAACAAACTCGCCGATCCGCTTTTACACATGCTGCGTAATTCCATCGACCATGGCATCGAGTTCCCCGCAGAGCGCATTAAGCTCGGCAAACCCGAGTCTGGCACCATCACGCTCAAAACCTACTACCACGGTTCCTACGCGGTGATAGAAATTCGCGACGACGGTAAGGGTATGGATCTGCAAAGGATCTACGCTAAAGCCCTGGAAAAAGAACTGATTCCCGAAAATAAACAAGGCAAAATGACCGATAGCGAAATTCTCGATCTGATCTTCCTGCCTGGGTTCTCGACCAACGACCAGGTGACGGAGCTCTCGGGGCGCGGGGTCGGCATGGACGTGGTGAAAACCGCGATTAACCAGCTACACGGTATTGTCGAGACAGATACAACGCTTGGCCAGGGTACACAGTTTAAGATTAAATTGCCGCTCACCCTCGCGATTGTGAAAATCTTACTGGTGCAAGAGTCTTCCTTCCAATTTGCCCTGCCCATCCTCAATATCGAGGCGCTGATCACGGTAAAACGCAACGAAATAAATCGTATCGAGAATCGCTTGATCTACAATTATCAAGGCCAAACCATACCGGTCGCCAGCCTTTCGACGATCCTTGATTTTCCGCAGAGTCATTTTCACAGCGATAATATTCAAATGGTGGTGTTGAACGAGAATAACCGGATGACGGGAATACTCGTCGACTCCGTGCTCGGACGGCAAGAAATACTGATCAAGAGCCTTGGTCGCTTCTTAAAGAAAGCGCCGTTCGTGATGGGTTGTACGATTTTGCGGGACAGTCGTCTGGTATTGATCCTGGACCCAAGACAGATTGTAGAAGCCGTAAAGCAGAATGGCGCTATGAAACTCGCTAGATTGAGTGAAGTTGAGACCACCACACATAAGCGGCATACGATACTGATCGTCGACGATTCGGCGATCCAGCGTGAAAACTTAAAAACCATCCTCAAAAACGCCGACTATATTGTCGACACGGCGGAGAACGGTTTCGACGCGCTCAAAGGCTGTAGGAACAAAGTCTATTCGGCTTTTTGCGTCGATATCCTCATGCCATTAATGGACGGTTACGAGTTCGTCGAGCGTTTACGAAAAATCAGTATCTATCAGAATGTACCTATCTTTCTTATTACGGCGAAGGACGTGGATGAGGCGCGTATTTCTAACCTCAACATTAGCCAGGTTTTCAAAAAACCCGTGGAATCCGCAGAGCTGATTTCTATCATGAACAATGAACTTACCGAAAAAGTGCATGTATGAAAACAGAATCGATGAAATCTGAATCCATGAAAACAGAATCGACGCTGAATAAGCTGCTTTTTTGTATCGAAAACGAATGCTATAGCGACTACCTTAAATCGAGTTTTCGCACGCTCGATGATAACTTTGTTGATTACCAACAGTTCGCGCTGCGGGTATCCGAAGACCCCCAGGGTATTTTAATTTTGCAGTCCGATGAGCACGAGTACGACGTTATTGAAATGTGCAAAAAGCTCAAGCGCTTATTTGCGGACACAATAAAAATCGTCTTTCTTTCTTCTGACTATCTCGTCCATGAATATTCCCAGACTGTGGTCGACGCCTTCCTGCAATTCCCGGTTTCACGCGAAGAATTGATCGATGCCATAGAGAAACTCACCGACAAGAAACGAAAAGTACTGCTGATCGACGATTCAAAGCTGGTGCATAAGCACCTATGCCCGCCTTTGATAGAAGAGGGCTACGAAGTGTTTTCGGCAATGGACGGGCAAGAAGGCCTGGAAATGGCGCAAACAATACTTCCGGATCTCATCATTTCCGACATCGAAATGCCACGCATGAACGGCTTTGAAGCCTGCAGCGCGATACGCAAAGTGCCGGCGCTCAGTGACGTACCTATTATTATGTCCTCGACACTCGGATCAGCCTCCGATCAACGCAAGGGCTTTGCGGCGGGTGTCGACGAGTACATCACCAAGCCGGTCAACATACCCGACTTGCTCGATCGACTCGATAAAATATTTAAGCGTAGTCTCGTCGGACGAGAAAATATTCTTATACTCGAGCCAGACCTCAACATCGCTCGAAATATCTCAAAGACACTGGTCAAACAGGGCTTTTCTCCACGTGTCTGCACGAGTATCAATGACGCGATAAAAATTCTTAAAAAATTTACCCATGAACTCATCATCAGCGAGGCCGACGCGATCGACGGCAGCGCCATCGATTTGTTGAAGGCGATGCGTCTGATTCCCTCGGCACAAAATAGCGCGCTACTCGTCTTGACTGGCCAAGAAAATCAGGCGGAGGTCAAAATGGTTATGCAGGCAGGCGCGAAGGGCGTCATCCTTAAACCATTCACGCAAGATAATTTACTCGCCAACGTCGAGCGCACTATCGCCAATCAGCGCGCTGAAATTGAGAAATCCCATATCGAGAAATACGTGTCCAAGGCCTCGCGTAAAATGGCCCTCGAAAAATCGATACTTTCTGGCTCCGATAACGCGAGCCGGGCCTATAGAAAGAAGGCGACCATTTTCTTTAGCGACATTAAGAACTTTACCAATCGTTGCGAGCGTTACACTCCGAAGGAAGTCGTCGATCAAATCAACACGATGTTTTCGGTCATGACGCGGGTGATCACACAAACCGGTGGCGATATCGATAAATTTATCGGTGATGCTTGTATGGCGTTCTGGATGGACGAAGACCCAGTGAAATCTGCGGAAGCGGCGCTTGGTTTTATGTCTCGCATACGCGAAGAGCTCGCCTTGATGAACGCGAACCACCCCCTACTCAAAGACGACCCGATTTTTATTCGTATGGGCCTGAATACGGGGGACGTTATACTCTGCGACATAGGCGCCGCCGAGGCACGTATCGACCTCACCATGATAGGCGACGCGGTTAATCTTGCCGCCAGACTCGAATCGGCCGCGAAGCAGTACGGACTCGATAATCTCGTCAGTGAGTTTTCGATAAAGCCGCTGTTGAATCAATTTGTCGCGCGCAGCATCGACCTCATCAAGGTCAAGGGGAAGGATAAGCCCGTCGAAGTTTTTGAATTGCTCGGCAATATAGATCAACTCAAACCAGAACAGGCAGAATTCGCACTTGCCTTCAATCAAGCTGTCAGAAAATACCGGGCAGGCAACTTCAAACTCGCGGTGACTTTATTTCAAAAAACGCTCGGCTTGGAAGCTCATCAAGACGGACTCAACCCCTCCTCTCTCATGATAGAACGATGCACGGAATTATTGGCGAACCCTCCGCAGGATTGGGATGGGGTTTGGACACTTACGTCGAAGTAAAGAAGTGAACTTTGTTCTTAGAACGATAACTATATCATACGAATTCATTGAAACAGGGTAACTACTCGCCCCCTCTCGTTCCCGCGGTCCTCCGCAAATCGTTACGCACAATTTTGCGAAGCTTGCTGATCAACTCCCTCTCCCAGGAGGGAGAGGGAGTTGATCTGTGTTATTTGCCAAAAACGCCCTAATTTACCGACTAAAAAAAGATGTGCATAACGATTTGCTGTCCTCCGTGGGAAAGAGAGGGGGCGAGTAGTTACATTTCGTATAATATAAGATCGACACATTCCTTACTCGAAATAGCAATAAGTCAAAATTCTGCTTACCGCAAATTCTTCTTAGTTACACCTATTAAACGCCCCGTTGCTCATTAGTCCGAGAAGATAGCAACCTATACTTGTAAGAGAAGTTAAATAGAGTATTACTATGCAATCTCGGCGATTCAATCAAGTGCTGATAGTCTGCCTGTGCTGTTTGGCAGGGATAAGTGCTTACCCAGAATCGCCTACACCCAATACTGATCAACATCCTGTTGCAGTGGTTGATAATCTCAATCAACCTTTTGACCTGGGCCCCTTCCTAGAAACCATCGAAGACCCGAATCATGAATATACCCTAGAGGATATTGAAGCCGGTCGTTATGAGCATCTATGGCTGCGTAATACTGCGCGAACGTTTATTGGTAAAAATGTTAAGAGTAAATACTGGTTTCGCTTGACGATTCACTGGCAGGGGCGCGCCAGCGAAAATAGCGTGCTTTCTCTTAATAATCATCCTGGACTGCTTGCACGTTTGGGTATGGTCTTGCCGGAACAAAACGGTAGAGATAAGAAAATTATTACTACAGGAAATCTCGAACCTTACAGCTCGCATGCGTTTTCCAGCTTGCGCTTTGCTTTCCCACTATTATTAACCACAAACCAATCCACTGCCTTGGTAGGTTGGGTAGCGAATGCTGAGTCTGGTGTCCCGGTACAATTACCTTTCAATCTGCAGTCAGAAGCAATTTTTACTGAAACCAGCCAACAGTTCAGTGCTCTTTTGATAGCTTTTTACGCTGCGATGGGTGCTCTCTTTCTCTATAATCTCTGTCTATTTTTCACCTTGCGCCACTCAATGTACCTGTTGTATCTGGTCTTTATCGGCGGTGTTCTGCTGACTTGTAGTCTTATGGATGGCTTCGCAAACGAATGGGTTTGGCCAGCTCTGCCACAATTAAGATATAGACTAAACAATATCTGTGGTGTTTTAGCTGGGATGGCTTATCTCACTTTTGTGTTATCTGCATTGAACAGCCTACGCGGCACTGCGTACTCTAAGTTGTACCTGTGTCTAATGGGCCTTGGTGTGTTATGTAGTGGTGTCATACTTTTCTCAGACAGTCTCGTTTTCCGAAGTGCAATTTCAGAAATTTACTCTGGGCTGATTATGCCAGTTACATTGGTAATCATCTTACACGCTTGGGCTAGACGTGTGTCCACGGCGGGTTACCTGTTAATTGCTGAAGTATCGATGATTACTGGCGGAATCAGCTTTTTGCTAATGATACATGGACTCCTGCCCATCAATAACATCACGCTTTGGTCACTGCATATGGGATTTGGCAGCGAGGCATTCCTGCTTTCTTTGGCATTGGCAGAGCGAACTCGTTTAGCTCAGCAGTCTTCCATTCAAAACCTGAAAAAATACGAAGCACTCTATGACGAGTCCATCGAAGGACGTTTTCAATTTTTCCCCAAAAACGGTACCACCAAAATGCAATCAAGCCATGGTAAGAATTTGTGGATACGTCTCAGCAGGTGAGCTGATGGCCGACAATCGACTCTTAACACTGTCAGATCAAGACACTAATGACCAACTTGGCCAGCTGTTACTAACCCAAGGGCAAGTCACCGACTTTGAAGCTAAGATAAAACAACAACAGACTCAACAAACAGTTTGGGTATCGGTGAGTCTGCGAATGATCAAAGATAAACAGGGGGAACCTGAGTGGGTTGAAGGTTCACTGGTTGATATCTCGGAACGCAAACTCAAAGAAGCCGCAGAACAAGAACGGCAAAAGGTATTAGAGGACTATAAACATCTCTATGACGAATCGATCGAAGGCTTCTTTCAATTTTATCCCACGGAAAATCGCTTAACCTGCAATAAGCGCTTTGCAGACATGTTTGGCTATGGCAGTGTCGAAGAGCTGATGAGAGAAAATTTTGCAAAGAATTTTTATGCCACACTCCCCGCCGCTGAAATCACCGCCATTCTGGCAGAAAAGGGCGAAGTACAAGGTTATGAAATCCCGGTAGCCAGCCTTAAAACAGGTGAGACTGTCTGGGTATCACTGACCATGAAAATGCGTCAGGACAATGCAAAAAAGGTTACTCGTATTGATGGCTCAATGATTGATATTACCGAACGCAAAAAGAGAGAAGACGCCGAAAAAATGCGTGAAATTAGTGAAGAACAAAACAAAGCCAAAAGCCAGTTCTTTGCCAGCATGAGCCATGAATTAAGAACGCCTCTGACAGCGATTATCGGTTATGCCGAAACAGCAAATGAGAATGATATTGGCGAAAATGAACGACGCCTTTGCATCAATACCATTGAACGCAGTGGCCATCATCTACTGCGCATTATTAATGACATTTTGGATTTGTCTAAACTCGAAGCGCAAAAACTGGATATCGAAAAAATACCGATGGAACTCTTTGATATTTTTGCCGAGATCGAAAATACATTCACCATGCTTGCCGAGCGAAAAGGCCTATCATTTAAGTTTGTTTATGATTTCCCGTTGCCAGAATTCATCACCAGTGACCCCACCCGCGTAAAACAGATCCTCCTCAATGTCATCGGTAATGCGATTAAATTCACCAAAACCGGTAGTGTCATTGTGCATGTTAGTTGTAGCGCCGAGGCAGAAAAAATTAATTTCGTCATTAGCGACACTGGCTTCGGCCTCAAACCCGAGCAAGTAGACAATCTCTTTTTGGCATTTACGCAAGCCGATGCATCTACCACTCGAAATTATGGTGGCACCGGGTTGGGACTGCATCTGTCGAAGCAACTGGCTGTGATGCTGGGGGGAGACATAATGGTCCAAAGCCTTTATGGCGAAGGCAGTACCTTTACGGTTAGCTTAGCAACCGGCCCCTTTGCCAATGCGGATTGGATAGAATCATTGCCTGAACACGAAAAAATAGGCCAATGGCAGATAGAAATTCCGCAAGTTAAAGGCCACGTACTTTACGCCGAAGACAACAAAGAGAACCAAGGCCTGATTCAACGCATCGTGGAAAAAACTGGCGCTACTCTCCGGGTAGCCAGTGACGGCTTAGAAGCGATGGCCTGTTGCGAACAAGAGCATTTTGATCTGGTGTTTACTGATATTAGAATGCCCCATGTTGACGGAGTTGAATTCACCCAATGGTTGTTGGAGCGCAATCCAGAACTCCCCATTATTGCTCTTACCGCAATCTTACTTGAGCAAGAGCTTGATGAATTAAAGCTGGTTGGATTTAAAGAGTTATTAAAAAACCCATAAATCGCCGAGAAATTTACGCGGTGATGGCGCGTTATTTACCCGAGAGCTAGTTAGTTTTAGCCTCAATCTAAAAGGCAATAGGATCAGCCCCGGCGGCGTGTTGTTGAGTGTCGTCATCAAAGCTATGAATTTGAGAAATACGTGTCCAAGGCCTCGCGCAAAATGGCCCTCGAAAAATCGATTCTTTCGGGATCTGATAACGCGAGACGGGCCTATCGAAAGAAGGCCACCATTTTCTTTAGCGACATTAAGAACTTTACCAATCGGGACTGTGCTGGCATTTAATCGCGCTTCCAGAACTGGCAAGAAGCGCTTGTTATCGTCAAGCCGGAAACGCTGATCAAACGGCACCGGCAAGGTTACACATGTTGAATTGGTCGATTAACGTGAAATAATCTAATGCTCGTCATGAAACTTGTCGGCATCGTTTGCAAGCGCGAGCATGATATTTCTATCTTTCGCTTGAAGGTGAGCATCAGGTGCTAAAATCGCAAGGAGTGCGTAGTGGTCCGGTTTATAAAATCCTTGGCAATAGACTAGATGAGCGATGTCACTTACTCGCTTGAATTGTATAGTACTAGCTCGCCATGGTGATTTTGGATCTTGCAAATGAATATGCAGTAATTTTGCTGCAAGTACACTGGGCGGTGTATTGGGGTGATTATAAGGCGTGTCCCTTCCGAAACTACTTGGCAATTCACCCGTTAATTTGTAACGTTTGAAGTCTGTTACAAGTGCGTCAAGTTCGTCTTGTGTCAAAGTATCGCGCAACTTCTTAGTTGTGAAAACTTTTAGCATTCTTCAAAACCGGGGTCGTTATTGACACTTGCATTTCTCAGAGCCTTTGCACAACCTTGAGTGATTTTTTCTAGTCTGGCCCGTGTTGGTCTGAATTTCGCCTCAACGATTTTCAAATCTGTTGAGCCGTGCTGCAACAACTCTAGCGTATTAATCATGTCTTCAAACATTTCTTGAGGGACCATGTAAAAACATGGGTCGTTGTTTTTCATCACCACAACAGCTCCGCCATGAGCTTCTTCGAGTAATTTATTGGGGTTTGCTTTTGCTTGAGTGATACTGGCAGTGTATTCCGCCAATACCCTATGGATGGATCGCACGGTAGACCTCGCATGAAATCGAAAAACATTCGATCTTAAATATAAGACTAAATATAGGTCATGTCAATAGGAAGATCAGAGACCTTTGAACTGGCCAAGTAATTTGCGATGATGTGCATTCCCCATAAAGAAGTTATTTTTTACTTGAAAAACATCTTAGGGACGTGCACGAAATAACTTCCGGTTTTGGGTTTCGAGACGCCCGCCTGGCGAGACGCAAAAACGAAGGCATAGTGGGCCT
>OBEQ012788214.1_pt1 | contig 11664 bp, 10 predicted proteins | sample 1670901 | NCBI WGS metagenome assembly OBEQ01 (sample SAMEA104232315, study PRJEB22302) | groundwater metagenome | biome: forest; feature: aquifer; material: groundwater | place: USA | collected 2011-08-07 | depth 5.4 m | reverse complement strand
TGCCGAACATGACGCCGATCTTCTCCCGGATTTGGTTGATGAAGATGCAGCACGTCTTCGAACGGGCAATGGCGGCGGTGAGTTTCCGCAGCGCCTGGCTCATGAGCCGGGCCTGCAACCCCATGAATTGATCGCCCATCTCGCCTTCGATTTCGGCTCTGGGGACGAGGGCGGCCACCGAGTCGATCACCAGCACATCAACGGCGTTGGAGCGCACCAGCATTTCGGTGATTTCCAGCGCCTGCTCGCCGGTGTCCGGTTGCGAAATCAGCAACTCATCGAGATTCACGCCAAGCAACTTGGCGTAGGTGGGATCCAGCGCGTGTTCCGCGTCGATATACGCGGCGATCCCGCCGGCCCGCTGCGCCTCGACGACGACACTCAAACACAGCGTGGTTTTTCCGGATGATTCCGGCCCGAAGATTTCGACGACACGGCCGCGCGGCAAGCCCCCGATGCCCAGCGCCAAATCCACCGCCAGCGCGCCGGTGGAGATCGTAGGCACATCGAACTTGGTATCCTGCCCCAACCGCATGATCGAACCCTTGCCGAACTGCTTCTCGATCTGGCCAAGGGTCAACTCCAATGCCTTTTGCCGATCCGCGCGTTCCTTCTCCTTTGCCGGATCCTTGACGTGCTCGGTCCTGTCTGCCATGGTGTGTCCCTTTCTGCTTGCTCCGCCCTTAAGGGCGGAGCTTGGCTTGCCGATTGCGTGCGGCGGCCTTCCGTGGACAATCGTGTTGGCGTGCGGAACTCACACTGTAGGCGTATTATACGTCAGCCCGCAAACCTTGTAAATTGTAAAGGCGACAAACGACCGCCAAATTCGTCGTACCGGCAGCCATACCAAACCCGCCACCATGCGTCAATGGAAAAACGCTTGCGGCTGCAGAGCTTCCTTCGCGGCATCGCTTGGCCCCCCCCCCGTGGCGGCCTGCGCTCGACGGATTTTCTCGCTCGCCCTTGACGCTACGCGTCAAGGGCACCATGGCCGCTCCAAAATCCGACGTGCCGCTCAGGAACTCTTCCGCCGCAAGCTGCCTTTCTGGATTGGCCGCGGGTGACGCGGAGCGGAGGCCCCTGCCGTCCGCCCGGAGTTGCCGAGTGGCGGTGTCCGCCGCAGCGGCCGCCCCGGCGACGAGGACGGACGGCGGGGTCGCGCAGCGGCAGGACCCGCGGCCCCACTTTTCGCGGTATAATAGCCGCCATGCACGCCGACCTCATCGCGATCGGCTCGGAACTCGTCAGCGGCCACACGATCAATTCCAATGCGGCCTACTTGGCGCGCCGGCTTGGGGCGCTGGGTATTGCCTGCCGCCATCACCTGGTGATTGGCGATGATCGCGACTTGATCATTCAGACGGTGCGCGCCGCCCTTGCCAGCGCTGAGCTGGTCATCGCCACCGGCGGACTGGGCCCCACGTGTGATGACATCACGATGGAGGCCATCGCCGAAGCCGTGCAACGGCCGCTGGTGCTCGCACCGGCCATCGTCCAACAGATCCGCGCGTTTTACCGAGCCCGCAAACGACCCCTCGACCAAGCCGCGCTGCGCCAGGCGTATCTGCCCCGCGGCGGTGTTGCGCTGGCCAATGCCATCGGCACAGCACCCGGCCTATGGCTTGAGCTGGATGGCCGCACCGTCGTAGCACTGCCCGGCGTGCCGCAAGAAATGCGCACGATCATGGAAAACCACGTGCTGTCGCGCCTTTCGCGCGCGAGGCGCCATCCGATTCTCAGCCGCACGATCCGCACCATCGGAATGGTAGAACTCGACATTCAAGCCGCGCTCAAGAAAATGGCGATTCCCTCGGAGGTGATCGTCGGCTTGTATCCGCACCTGCGCGCGGTGGATCTGCGGTTCACGATTCACGACCAGTCGCGCGCGAAGGCCGCTCACATGTTGGATCGGCTTGAACGCGCCGCGCGGCGATGGTTGGGCGAAGCGGTCTACGGCATCGATGAGCAAACGCTGGAAGGCGTCATCGGGCAGCGGCTTGTGCGCCGGCATCTAACGCTGGCCGTCGCGGAATCGTGCACCGGTGGCTTGGTCGCCGATCGTCTGACGAATGTGCCCGGCAGCTCGCGCTATCTGTTGCTGGGCGTGGTGGCCTATCACAACCGGATGAAGGAAACGCTGCTGGACGTGCCGTCGCGTCTGCTGACTCGATATGGAGCAGTCAGCGCGCAGGTGGCCTCAGCGATGGCCAACGGCGTGCGGACGCGTGCCCGCGCGGATCTTGGCATCGGCATCACGGGCATTGCGGGTCCGACGGGCGGCACCGCGGCCAAACCCGTGGGGCTGGTCTATCTCGCGATCAGCGACGCGAAACGCACCGAGGCGCGCGAGTTCCGGCTCCATGGCGATCGCCTGTCCATCAAATATCAAACCTCGCAGATCGCGCTGGATTGGTTGCGGCACTGGGTCACATCAGCGCATAGATGAGATCATGAATTAATTCATGATATAATTCATGAAATATATGCGGAGGCCCTGATGGCCAGACGGCGGTTGGACCAACATCATATCCGGGTGCTGAATAAACTCGGGGGAGCCGGCAGCGTTGGCATTACGCTGCCGATTGAAGTGCTGCGGGCGCTCAAATGGCGCCGGCGCCAAAAACTCTCGGTCGTCCGATCCGGCCGGCAATTGATCCTGCGAAGCTGGAAACCCAAACGGGCCAAGCGACTTAGGCGGCGGTAAAGGCGGCGCGGAGAAGCGGCGTGTACGTGGAGCCGGCAATCGACAACGTGCTCTGAAACAAGGTCAGATGCGCGGCGGGAAAGGCCGGCGGCGGGGTCCACGCAGTGGTTTTGAGCTGCGACGATAAGCGGCTCAGGTTGCGAGGTGAGCGCACGCGGCCCAGCGTGACATGGGCGGTAAATTTTCGCTCTTCCGGTTCAAATCCAAGCGGACGCAGCCCGGCTTCGAACTCGCCCGCAATCCTCGTCAGCACGTCAGCGCCCTGCCCCACACCTGCCCAGACCACGCGCGGCGCCGACACGGAGGGAAACGCGCCGATTCCTGCCAGCTGCAGCGTGATGGGCGCGAGGCATCCGGCAATCCGGGTCAGCAGCGCTTCGATGGCCGCCCGCTGATCCTCGCGAATTTCCCCCAAAAACCGCATGGTGATGTGAAGATTCTCTTCTTCGACCCACTTCACATCGCCGTGGGCTTGCGCCAAGCACTCGGTGAGCGCGCGCAGGTCCGCCCGCACCGACGCCGGCAACTCCACCGCCACAAACGCCCGCATGTCGCCTGCCGCCGGCTAGGACCACACAAATTGGACCAGCCACATCACGCCCTGCACCGTCAGCAGCGTATAGGCGGCCGCCCCGACGTCATCGAGTACGATCCCCCATCCCCCCGGCAATTGTTCCACTCGCCGCAGGGGAGGCGCCTTCCAGATATCAAACACCCGAAACGCCACAAATCCCACCAGCACGAGCCACCAGGGTGCTAATGGCGGCAAACCCGCCACGACCAGCCACATCGCCGCCGTTTCATCAATGATCACAAACGACGGATCGGCGTAGCCGGTGTCGCGCGCCACGCGATCCGACGCCCAAATCGCCACGACACACGCCGCCACCGCGCAGAGAAAATTGGCCACCGGCGAACACGCGCGCGCTGCCGCGAGGCCGAACGCCAACCCGACCACACTGCCCACGGTTCCCGGCGCCAGCGGGCAATACCCCAGCCCTCCGACGGTGGCAATGAATTTAGCGAGCCGCGACATCTTCACAACGGCACCACCGAGGGCACAGAATCGCCACAGAAGCACAGAGAAATTCTCTGTGTCTCTGTGGAACCTCTGTGGTTCTGTGGTGTCATCCTTGAAAGAGGTTCCGGTTGCGCCAGAAAAACGCCGCGCCTGAAATGATGGTCAGCAGCATCGTCACCCACACACAAATCAAAATGATGATTTGAACGGGCGCCACGAAAGCCTGCGCCCGGGTCTCCGGCAGGCACGCCTGCACGGCCAGGAGGGTCAAGATCAGCGTAATCGTGAACATTTGCGAGGCGGTTTTATGTTTGCCTTCGCGGGCGGCGGCCAGCACCACGCCGCGGCTCACCGCATAGAGCCGCACGCTGGTAATGAGGACTTCCCGAAACATGATGAGCAGGACCATCCACGCGGGGACCAGCTCCAGTTGCACGAACACCAGAAACATGCCCAGCACCAGAATTTTATCGGCGATAGGATCCAGCAGCGCGCCCATCGGCGTGGTTTGCCGCCAGCGGCGCGCCAGCCACCCATCGAGCCAATCGGTGATCGCCGCCACCACAAACAAGCCCAACGCCAGGGGCTTCGCCCACCAGGTTTCCACAAAGAGCAAGAGCATGATGACAAATGTCAGGGCGACGCGTGAGAATCCCAAGAGATTGGGCGCGTTCATCCGGCTAGGCGGTGGACACGTTATGCAACGTGGCCGATGAGATCGTACTCGTACGTATCGGTGATCCGCACCGGAATCATGGTCCCGATGGAAAGCGGTTGTTGGCTGGTCACATACACCACGCCATCGACCTCCGGACAATCGGCGGCGGTCCGCCCAATGAAGACGGTGGGATCGGCATCGTCGCGCTCGTCAATGAGCACGTCGCAGGTGCGTCCCAACCACTCCTGATTGATGGACGCGGAGAGTTCTTGCTGCAGCTGCATCAGGCGATCATAGCGCGCCTCGCGAATCGCGTCAGGAATCTGCTCCAGCATCCGGTAGGACGCGGACCCCTCCTCATTGGAATAGCGAAACGCCCCGAGCCGATCGAAACGCGTGCGGCGAAGAAACGCCAACAAGCGTTCGAACGCCTGCTCTGTTTCGCCGGGAAATCCGATGATGATCGACGTCCGCAGGGTGATGCCGGGAATGTCCCGGCGCAGCCTCTCAATCGACTCGGTAAGGCGGGCCTGCGTGATGCCGCGGTTCATCAGCGCTAAGACCTGATCGTCGGCGTGCTCGATCGCCATGTCGAGATATTTACAGACGGTCGGCACATCGCGAATGGCAGCGACGAGCTCCGGCGTGATGCCGCGCGGATGGCAGTACAACAGGCGAATCCAGCGCAGCCCCGAGAGCGTGCCCAGCGCCTGCAGCAGCTCCGCGATGCGCGGCCGCCCGTACCGGTCCACCCCGTAGTCTGAGGTATCCTGCCCGACGACGATCAACTCCTTCACGCCGCGCTCTTGGATCAACCGACGCGCCTCTTCGACGAGATCTTCAAGCGAGCGGCTGGCCAAGGGCCCCTTGATCTTTGGGATGATGCAGAAACTGCACCCTTTCAAACACCCTTCCGAAATTTTCAAATACGCGTAGTGCGGAGCGGTCAGGGCGACGCGCGGGGGCTGGCCATCAGGCGAGGTCTTCGGCCGTCGGCGCAAGCGCGTGGTGGACTCGCCCTGCAGGGCGCGCTGCACCACCGTATCGATGTCGCCGAATCCATCCACGCCGACAAACCCATCCACCTCCGGCAGCTCCTTGATCACGCCTTCCTTGAATCGCTGGACCAAACAGCCGGCCACCACGACGGCCTTGAGTTTGCCGCGGCGCTTCAACTCCACCGCATCCAGGACGGTATCGATGGATTCTTTGACGGATTCCTGAATGAAACTGCAGGTGTTGATGACCACGACATCCGCCCCCTCAACGGCATCCACAATGACAAAGCCCGCTTGTTTGAGGCGGCCGAGATAGCGCTCTGAATCCACGAGCGTGCGGGGACACCCAAGACTGATGAGGCTGACGGTGGGCGGGCGACGCGGCGCAGAAGCGGCCATAGCAGACGCAAGCCGCCTACTCGGCGGACTCGGCGGCGGCGGTGGCGAGCGGTTTAATGCTGCTGTGGGTAATGCTCAAGCGGCCCTGGTGGGCCATGGCGAAAGGACTGATGGAATGCCCGTTGAGCAAGATCTCCACTTGCGCGGGCTTGGCCACCACCACGTCAAAGCGTTTGCGGGCCGTCCATTTTTCTTTCGTCCCGGCCGCCAACTGCTCTTGCGCCAGGAGATGCCCGTCGGCGATGATCGAGACCCACGTCGGCTGCTGCACGACGATGGACAATTCCAGCGGCTGTGTCGGCTCCAAATGCAGTGCTGTATCGCGCGCGGGTGTGGGAATTTTCTTTTTGACCGTCGCCAGGCTGGCTTCCTGGCGGCGCAGGCGCGCGGTGAATTTCTGAATCGGATCCGTCTTGACCAGAACGAGGATCGCGACCACGCTTACCGCTGCGACGCCGATTTGCTTGAGCGCCGACCACGGAATCTCCGGCCATGACACATTCCACGTCACTGACGCGGGACGCGATTGGACGGGTTCCGCATTGCCCAGATCTTCCGGTTGCGAGGGCGCGGCATCAGGTACTGGCGGTGCGCCATGGCGCGCGACCCATTCCTGCACAAGCGTTTTCGCATCCAGCCGAAGAAACTTGGCGTAGGTCAACAAAAACCCCTTGGCATAGATCGGGCTGGTGGTTTCGTGAATCCGGTCGGCTTCGAGCGCCTGCAAAATCCACGACTGAATCTTGGTGTCCCGCGTCACATCCTGAAACGTGAGCTTGCGAGCCAACCGTGCCTGCTTGAGTTGCTCTCCGATGGTCGTCGTAGTCGTCGTCATGATTGGGCCCCTGTCATTGCGCGCGGATCCACCAGCACCTCGCGCGGGCGGCTGCCCTGCGGAGGTCCGACAATACCTTCTTGCTCCATCAAATCCAAAATTCTGGCGGCTCTAGAGTACCCTAAGCGCAGGCGCCGTTGCAAGAGCGATGTTGAGGCCTGGCGGCTTTCAATCACCAGTTTCTTCGCCATCTCGTAGAGCTCATCTTTCTCGTCGGAGATGAACGCATCGGCCGGTTTGTCCTGCCTGGTCATCAACTGCTCGTCGTAGGCGGGCGCGCGCTGGGCCTTCAGATGCGCGACCACGCGCTCCAATTCGGCATCCGTGACAAAACAGCCTTGCGCCCGGATCGGCTTAGCCGCACCCGGCCGCAAGAACATCAAATCCCCGCGGCCCAGCAATTTATCGGCGCCGTTGGCATCAAGAATCGTGCGCGAGTCCACCTTCGAAGGCACCTGAAACGCGATGCGGGCCGGGAAATTCGCCTTGATGACGCCGGTGATCACATCCACCGACGGCCGCTGTGTGGCCAAAATCATGTGGAGCCCCACAGCGCGGGACAATTGCGACAGGCGCGTGATCGCCCCTTCCACGTCTTGCGCGGCGATCATCATGAGATCCGCCAGCTCATCGACGACGATCACCAAATACGGCATCTTGCCTTCTTCGGTCCCCGGCGCACCGGCCTGCGCTTTTTGGTTGTAGGCGTCGATGTTGCGCGCGCCGGCTTTGGACAACGATTGATAGCGCCGCTCCATCTCGTGCACGGCCCAATTCAAGGCCACGGCGGCGCGCTTGACATCCGTCACCACCGGGGTCACCAGATGCGGGATGTCATTAAAGAGCACGAGTTCCACCATTTTCGGATCGATCATCAAGAATTTGACGTCGTCGGGACTGGCTTGATGCAAAAAACCGGTCAGCAGCGCATTCAAACACACGGTTTTCCCGGATCCCGTAGCCCCAGCGACCAACAGATGCGGACATTCGCGCAGATCATGCACCACCGCATGGCCGGACACGTCTTTGCCGATGGCCAGCGTCAGCGGCGATCGCAGCTGATGATATTGGTTGGACGCGAGGATCTCTTTGAGGTAGACCACCGTGGCGGTGGAATTGGGCACCTCCACCCCCACCAACCCTTTGCCGGGAATCGGGGCGACGATATGGCAGCTGGCTGCTTTCATCACCAGCGCGATGTCATCGGCGAGTGCCACGATTCTCGTCAATTTCACGCCGGGAGCCGGTTGCAATTCATACCGCGTGACGGCGGGGCCGCGATCGATGTTCACGCAACGCGCTTCGATTCCGAAATCGCGCAGCGTCTCCTCCAAGATACGAGTGTTGCGCTGCAGATCTTCGCCCAGCTGGCGCTCGGAGACCGGCGGGGGGTTGTTGAGCAAATCTAACCCTGGCAATTGAAACCCGCCGGAGGCTTGCCGCGATTGGGCCGGCGTCGTGGGAATGCTTTTCGGCTTGGGGGTGACGGTTGAGCGAATGCGCGCCCTCACCTCATCTAGGAGGGGCGTCTGGGCATCCACCGTCGCACGTCCCCTCGCGGCAAGGGGAACGCCTTGCAGCGTCGGAGCCACGGCGGCACGAGGCATCGCCGATACCCCGGCGAGCACGGACTCTCCGGCGCCACGCGAGGATACGGCCGCCGGGTGTCGCCACCCGCAGGCGCGCATCAGCGACGCCCACACTTGACTGATCCGCTTGGGAAATGACACCTGGTCGACCAACAGCATCCACGACAGTAATCCCACGCATCCTCCCAACAACGCCGTGCCGGTCGCGCCCAAATAATACCGGCCTGATCCAACCAACAGATACCCTATCATGCCGCCAAGTTGGGTTTGGAATGTGGGATCAAGCGAGCACAGGGACAACACCGTGGCGAAGCTGGCCAGAAACGCCAGACACGCGGTGGCCCGCGTGGTCCAGCCAAGTCCGCCGGACGACTCCCCCCTCCACACGCGAGTGGCCCACAGACCGGCCAAACACGGCAGCACCAGCGACGCCCATCCAAACCCGCCGCGCCCGATAAACGCGACCCAGGCGCCGAGCACGCCGCCAATGTTGTGCGTGGGCAGATTCGGCTGGGAACTGAGGAGGCCAAGATCAGCAGGATCGTAGGAGAACAGTGCCAGCAGCACAAACACGCCGCCAACACCGATGAGACTGCTGTAGATGCGGGTAGCAACCCGAGCAGGTAGCTGGCCCACGGAGAACTCCCGTTTAGGCGTTATGACTCTTGGAGGATTCCGACCCGTTGTCGTCCAACGGCGCGCCCTCAAGCGCGCGCTTGCGCGACAGATTCACGCGTCCCTGCTCGTCGACTTCGATGACTTTGACGCGGATCTCATCGCCCACCTTCACGACATCTTCAACTTTGCTCACGAACTTGTTGTCCAGCTCGGAGATGCGCACCAGCCCTTCTTTGCCGGGCAAAATCTCGCAGAAGGCGCCGAAATTCATGATGCGCTTGACCTTACCCTGGTAAACCCTGCCCACTTCCACATCTTCGGTGAGGTTGCGGATAATCTGGATGGCCTTGTCGGACTTGCTGGCATCATTGGAGGCGATCGACACGGTTCCATCATCTTCAATATCGATGGTCGTGCCGGTTTCCTCGATGATCTTGCGGATAATCTTGCCGCCGGAGCCGATCACATCGCGGATCTTGTCGGGATTAATCTTGATCGTGATGATGCGCGGCGCGTAGATGGACAACTCGGGCCGCGGCTTGTCGATGGCCTTGGTCAAATGCTCCAACACCGTCATGCGGGCCGGATGCGACTGCGCCATAATCTGCTTGATGAGCTCCAGCGTCAGGCCTTCGGAGAGCTTCACATCCACCTGCAGCGCGGTCACGCCCTTGTGCGTACCGGCGACTTTGAAATCCATGTCCCCAAGGTGATCTTCCAGGCCAGCGATGTCGGTGAGAATCGCGGTACGCGTGTCTTCTTTCACCAATCCCATCGCCACCCCGCTGACCGGGGCTTTGATCGGCACGCCGGCGTCCATCAGCGAGAGCGTGGCGGCGCACACCGTCGCCATACTCGAGGACCCGTTGGATTCCAGAATGTCGGACACCACGCGGATCGTGTACGGGAATTCTTCTTTTGACGGGATCAAGGGCAGCAGCGAACGCTCGGCCAGCGCGCCGTGGCCGATTTCCCGGCGACCGGGGCTGCCGACCCGCCGGACTTCGCCGACGCTAAACGGCGGAAAGTTGTAGTGCAGCATGAACCGCTTGTAGGTTTCCTCCTCCAAGGATTCGATGAGCTGCTCATCATCGGACGTGCCCAGCGTGGTCACGCACAAACTTTGTGTTTCACCGCGCGTGAACAAACCCGAGCCGTGCGTGCGCGGCAAGATACTCACCTCGCACGTGATCTGCCGCAAGTCGGTGAGCGCGCGGCCGTCGATGCGCTTGCGCTGGCTCAAGATATGCTCGCGCACTTCGTCCCGTTCCACTTCCCCGAACGCCATGGTCGCTTCCGCCGCGGTGACCGTGCCGCCGGCGGGAGCGAGTTCCTCAACCACGCGCTTGAGCAACGCGCCTAGCGCAGTCGCCCGCGCCTCTTTGCCGGTGATCGCGTTGATCTTGCGGATCTCTGCCTCGGCGAACTTGCGGACGCGTGTGATGAGCTCGGCGGGCGCTTTCCTAATCGAGAGACTGGCGTTCTTCGGCTTGTTGACCAATTTGCCCAGCTCTTCCTGCAGCGCGATCAGTTCCAGCACATGCGTGTAGCCGAACGTGATCGCGTCGAGAATTTGCTGCTCGGAGACTTCTTTGAACCCCCCTTCGATGGAAATCACACCCTCGCGGGTACCCTCAATCACCAAGTCCATGGGGCTGATTTGCAATTGCTGATACGTGGGGTTCACCACCAATTTCCCATCGACCAACCCGACGCGCACCGCGCCGATGGCATGCGGAAACGGCAGCGAGGAGATATGGAGGGCGGCCGAGGCCCCGACCACCGCCAGCACATCCGGATCATATTGGCCGTCGGAGGAGAGCACCATAGCTATGATCTGCACATCATGTTGCAGACCCTTGGAGAGCAGCGGGCGGATCGGCCGATCGATGAGACGGGCGGTGAGGATTTCCTTCTCGGTGGGACGCCCTTCGCGCTTGAAAAACCCGCCAGGAATCTTGCCGGCGGCATAGGTTTTTTCACGGTAATCCACGGTGAGCGGCACCATATCAAAGGGAACGTCTGGCTTGGGGGTGGCCGCGTAGACGGCGGTCACCAGGACCACCGTTTCCCCCTGCTGGACCACCACGGCGCCGTCGGCTTGTCGCGCGACCTTGCCGGTTTCCAGCGACAGGGCTGCGGCTCCCAGCGGAAGTGAGACCCGACGGGTCATCCCACCACCTGATGGGCGTCGCTATGGCGACGTGGATCGCGCGGCGATCCGGCCTGCGGCCAACCAGCAGGTGGTGGGATCATTTGCGCAGCTTCAGCGCGCCCAACACCTTCCGATAGCTGGCCTCATCGCAGCGCTTGAGGTAGTCCAACAATCGGCGTCGTCGGCTGACCATTTGGAGCAGACCCTGACGGGAATGGACGTCTTTCTTGTGGGCCTTGAAATGCTCCGAAAGACTGTTGATCCGATCCGTTAACAGCGCAATCTGCACGGTGGGAGATCCGGTGTCGCTCTGATGCTGCTGGAACTGCTTGATGAGTACGGTTCGCTGTTCGAGGGTTGCCATTGTTGTAGCTGTGCAGTATACTCCTGTCTTCGTCGAGCGTCAACGGTTGTAAAAAAAATCCGAAGGAAAACCTGTAAGCCGAGTTCTGTTCCCCCACACCCAGCGTCACTATCGAATCGGCGACGCCGAAAATTTCCGGCTACCCCCTAGCGAATAGAACGCTGGGTGTGGGGGTGACGGTCATCCATCTGGGCCGTCTCTTACGAGGCGGCTCGTGCGACCTACCTCCCCACCGCCCCACACCCAGCAAGCTGGGTGTGGGGCTCAGGCGGGCAACCCGAGAAGTGGGACGTTTGGTCTTGCTCCGCGTAGAGATTGCCGCG
>OBEQ010124030.1_pt1 | contig 11664 bp, 10 predicted proteins | sample 1670901 | NCBI WGS metagenome assembly OBEQ01 (sample SAMEA104232315, study PRJEB22302) | groundwater metagenome | biome: forest; feature: aquifer; material: groundwater | place: USA | collected 2011-08-07 | depth 5.4 m | reverse complement strand
CGATTCCCTCCACTCGCTCCAAGTTAGTTGAGGGAATCGAATAGGAGCCGCCGAGCCTTTTAAATGGAGTCGCGACGGGTAGGAACGATGACTTCTGACGAGGCGGCGGATGGCCGACCGGAGCTTTGATGGTTTTTTGCGTATGCAAAAAACCTGCTTTCAAAGCGGAGGCGCCGATTCCCTCCACTCGCTCCAAGTTAGTTGAGGGAATCGAATAGGAGCCGCCGAGCCTTTTAAATGGAGTCGCGACGTTTAGGAGCGGCGACTTCCGATCCCCTCACCCCCGCCACGGCGGGCAAGCGAGCCCTCTCCCCAGAGGGGAAAGGGGAAAAGTGCTAAACTCAAATTTTTTTCAATGGAAGGTCGTGTTCAGTCATGTCCAGTTCCAATACATTTAAGGTATCTGTTAAAGACGGTAAATCTTGTGAAAAGATTCTGAATATCCAGGTTTTTGAAACGGTGATTCAGCGCGAATATGACGCTTTTTTTCAATCGGTGGCGCCGCGCGCGAAAATCCCCGGGTTTCGTCCCGGAAAAGCCCCGCGTAAAGTGGTGGCAATGCACTTTCAGGCGGAAGCCCGCGATGAAGTTCTTAAGAATTTAATCGCAGAATCCTACCGGTGGGCACTCGAAGAGAAAACGTTAAAACCCCTTTTGGCCCCGCAGATTAATGAGGTTCAGTTCGACAATGTCCAGTTGTCTTACCGGGCGGCCATTGAAGTTCGTCCCAAGGTGAAACTTTCCAGAGTTGAAGGATTATCCGCCAAGAAAGACCCCGTGGTTGTGGATTCCGCTGAAATCGAGGAGCATCTTAAGAAATTACGCGAAGCCCATGCTCAATTCAAAGCGGTCGAAGACCGGCCTGCCGCGATTGGGGATTGTCTGATTGCCGATTATGTGTGCCTCGTGGACGGCAAAGAAGTTGAGAAACGGACCGGGGACTGGCTGGAGCTGCGTGAAGAAGAATATCTGAAGGGTTTTTCAAAGCAATTGGTCGGAGTCAAGCCGGGAGAAGTCCGAGATGTGAAAATCCAGTTTCCCGACAAAGCAGGCCGTGCCGAGCTTACGGGCAAAGAAAGGGTTTTTCAGGTCACGGTGAAAGAAATTAAGGCCAAGGTGCTGCCGGAGCTGAATGACGATCTGGCGAGTGAAGCGGGTGATTTTAAGACGCTTGCCGAATTGAAAGACCGGATTCAAAAAGACCTGCTGGCCTCCAAGGAAGCGGAAGCCGAGGCGGCTTTTGAAAAAGAATTGTTAAACGAACTAATCAAACACAATAAGCTGGATTTGCCCAAGCGTTTGGTGGATCGCCGGCTTGCGTATTTGCTGGATCAAGCCAAACACTCTGCGCACCAGCATCATGAGGGGCATGTGCATGACGAGGCGGCTGAGAATGCCGAATTTGAAAAAAAACGGGAAGAACTCACGAAAGAGTTGACTCCGGAGGCCGTCCGGCAGGTGCATTTGGCTTTTTTGCTGGATGAAATTGCCGGGACGCACGATCTGGGGGTGTCGCAGGAAGATATTAAAAAGAAGTACGCCGCACTGGCCGAACGCTACAAGCGCCCTGTCGAAGAAGTCGAGAAATATTATGCCGGTCATGAAGAAGCGGTTGAAAATCTCAAAGAGCAGATTCGCACAGAGAAAGCCATTGAATTTATCAAACAGCACGCGAAGCACAAATAGGACAACCGCCGACGGGGGCTTCCTTGGCCGCCGCGGCGTAGTCCTTAAACATGGTTTTTAAGGAGGCTGGCATGAGCGGTTATATGGTTCCGATGGTGATTGAGCAAACGGGGCGCGGCGAACGGGCCTATGACATTTATTCGCGCCTGCTCAAAGACCGGATTGTTTTTATCGGCACGCCGATTGATGACACGATCGCCAATTTAATCATCGCCCAGATTCTCTTTTTGAATATGGAACAGCCGGATAAAGACATCAACATTTATATTAATTCTCCCGGGGGCTCCGTAACGGCCGGCCTCGCAATTTATGACACCATGCGCTTTGTGAAATGCGATGTGGCGACATTCTGCGTTGGGCAGGCGGCCAGCATGGGGGCGCTTCTCTTGACTGCGGGCACAAAAGGAAAGCGGTTCTCCCTGCCGCATTCGCGCGTCATGATCCACCAGCCCTGGGGCGGCACGCAGGGGAGTGCCTCGGATATCCACATCCAGGCGCGTGAAATTTTAAAACTTAAAGATGAACTCAACCAAATTTTGGTCAGCCATACCGGCCAGCCGCTTGAGAAAATTGAAAAAGACACGGATCGTGATTATTTCATGAGTGCCGATGAATCCAAAGCCTACGGCATTGTCGATGAAGTGATCGTGACTAAACTGGATGCTCCGCCGAGCAAATAACGGAACGGCGCCCATAGGGGACAGGTCGGTATTCAAGACCTGTCCCCTATGGAAAACGCGCGCCAGGTGTTCATGATGAAAAAAAACAATCTGCTTGCTCCCGGTCCCACGCCCATTCCGGATTCTGTCCGCCAGGCCCTGGCCGAACCTATTTTTCACCACCGGACGCCGCAATACCGCAAGATTTTTGCGGGAGTGTCGGAACGTCTCAAAGGCGTCTTTTTGACCAAAAATCCGGTCTATTCTTTCGCGGGATCGGGCACCGCAGCTATGGAAGCGGCGCTGATTAATTTTCATTCCGCCGGAGATGAAATCCTGGTGATCGAGAGCGGAAAATTTTCGGAACGGTTCACGGAAATTGCCAAAGCGTTTGGTTTGAAGCCGCAGGTGCTTGCGGTGACCTGGGGCGAGGGTGTGAATCCTGAAAAAGTGCGCGAACTTCTCAAAGCGCATCCCGCTATCCGGTCGGTTTGTGTCCAGCTTTGTGAAACTTCGACTGCCGTATTGCATGACATCCGCGCGCTGGGCGCCATGGTCTCCGGCACGCCCGCGCTTTTGATTGTTGACGGCATTTCGGGGCTTGGCGCCGACCGGCTTGAAACCGACGCCTGGGGCGTTGACCTGGTGATTGCAGGTTCGCAAAAAGCTTTGATGCTGCCGCCCGGGCTCGCGTTTTTAAGCGTCAGCGAGAAGGCGAAGAAGAGAATCGTAGAATCGAAGCTCCCGCGTTTTTATCTTGACTTGCGGCTTTATGAAAAAGCCATGAAAGACCAGGATACGCCGTTTACCCCGGCCATTGGTCTGGTGGTGGGTCTTGAAAAGTCGCTTGATCTCATTGAAGCGGAAGGAATCCAGAATGTTTTTAAACGCTGTGAACAATTAGGCGAGTTGACGCGCGGACTGTTTAAGTCACTAGGGCTTGAAATTTTTTCCAAAGCGCCGTCGGCGGCGGTTTCAGCCGCTCTTATGCCCCATGGGGTGGATGGTGAGAAAGTGGTCAACAGGATGCGCGATGAAAAAGGTGTTACTTTGGCCGGCGGGCAGGGCGCCCTGAAGGGAAAAGTAGTCCGCGTGGCGCACATGGGCGCGATTCGAAAACCGGATATTGAAGCAGGCATTCGTGTGCTTGCGGAAACCCTCCGTGAAATGGAGGTCAAAATTGGCTAAGCTGAAGCAGGAACCATTAATGAAAATTCTCGTGTGCGACGCTCTCGGCAAGTCCGGCATGGATGTGCTAAGGAAAGACAAGGAAGTGCAGGTGGATGAACGCCCCGGGCTGAAGCCGGATGAACTAAAAAAAATCGTCGGCCAATATGACGGCCTTGTGATCCGCAGCGGCACGCACGTGAGCGCGGATATTATTGCGTATGCCAAGAAGTTACGTGTCATCGGCCGGGCTGGTGTGGGAGTCGACAATGTGGATCTGGAGGCGGCTACCCAGCGCGGAATCATTGTGATGAATACGCCGGGGGGCAACACGATCTCAACGGCGGAACATACGTTCTCCATGCTGATGGCGCTGGCGCGCAATATTCCGCAGGCTTATGCCTCCGTCAGCGGCGGGGAGTGGAAACGCCAGCAATTTTTGGGCACGGAACTCAGCCGTAAGGTGATTGGCGTTATTGGTTTTGGCCGCATCGGCCGCGAGGTGGGGAAGCGGGCCGCCGCCTTCGGGATGCGCGTGCTGGCGTTTGATCCTTTCCTTTCCGCGGAAATGGTCCAGGAGTTTCCTGTGGAATTCTCCGATTTGAACAAGCTATTGAAAATTGCGGATTTTATTACAGTTCACACGCCGCTTGTTCCCGAGACCAAACATATTCTGAATGAAAAAACTCTGGCTCTTTGTAAAAAAGGGGTGCGCGTCATTAATTGTGCGCGCGGCGGGATCATTGATGAAACGGCGCTTTATAATGCCATTCAATCCGGTATCGTGGCCGGCGCGGCGCTGGATGTTTTTGAAAAGGAACCGCCGGGGGACAACCCTCTGCTCAAACTGCCGCAGGTGATCTGCACGCCGCATTTGGGGGCGGCAACGCATGAAGCCCAGGACAGCGTGGCGGTGGACGTCGCCTATCAAGTGCTGGATGCACTTCACGATCGCGCGATTAAAAACGCCGTCAATTTGCCGAGCATGGATTCCGAAGCACTCAAAGTTTTAAAACCGTGGCTTATGCTTGCGGAAAAAATGGGCCGCGCGTACACCCAGCTCTTTGGCGGCACCGTGAAAAAAGTCAGCGTTACTTACGGCGGGGAAGTCACCAACTACAGCCTGGCGCCGCTGACGATCGCCCTTTTAAAGGGGCTGCTGGCGCCGGTGTGCGGTGAAACGGTCAACTATGTCAATGCTCAGGCGCTGGCCAAAGAACGCGGCATCACCGTCAATGAGAACCGCACGAATCAGGCTGAAGATTTCTCGAATTATATTCAGCTGGCGGTGAATCACAACGAAGAAACCATTGAAATGATGGGGTCCGTCTTTGGCAACAAGCACTGCCGGATTGTACGGATCAATGATTTTTTTGTGGATGTGGAGCCTTTCGGAACCCATATTTTTATTAAAAATGAAGATCAGCCGGGTGTGGTTGGAAAAGTGGGAACGATTCTGGGAAAGCATCGTATTAATATCGCCGAGCTTTCACTGGGCCGCGTTCGCAAAGGCAAAAAAGTGTTCGCGATGACCATTATCAAGACGGATAATGATGTGCCCGAACCGGTTATCCGCGAGATCAAAAAATTCCCGCCGATTCTCGATGTCAAGATTGTTAATCTATGAACCGGATTTTGATTGGGGCGCAGTGGGGCGATGAAGGCAAGGGCAAAATCATTGATATTCTTGCCGCCAAAAGCGACATCATTGTCCGTTATCAGGGCGGTAATAACGCCGGGCATACCGTCAAGTTTGGCGGCAAAAAATATGTTCTGCACCTGATTCCCTCGGGTATCCTGCATCCCGGAAAACAATGTGTGATCGGCAATGGAGTTGTGATCGACCCGGAGGCGCTGTTTCAGGAAATCGGCATGCTGGCGGCCCAGGGCGTGAGTGTCCGCGGCCGGCTCTTTATTTCCGATCAAGCGCACCTCATTCTTCCGTATCATCGCGACCTGGACGCTCTTCGCGAAGAACGTTTGAGCAGGGGCGGCATGATCGGCACAACCAAGAAAGGCATTGGCCCGTGCTATGCCGACAAGATGGCGCGCATGGGCTTGCGCATTTGCGATCTCCGGTACCCGGCTTATTTTAAGGAAAGGCTTGCTTTTGTTTTGCGTGAAAAAAATGAAATTCTTAAAAAAATTTACGGCCATCCCGGTTTTTCATTTAAAGAAATTCTCTTATTCTGTCAAAAATACCGTAAGCCGCTTCTAGCCTATACCTGCGATACGGCACACTTTCTCTTCGAAGCGGAAAAGCGTAAAAAGAAACTGCTTTTTGAGGGGGCTCAGGGCACGCTTTTGGATGTGGATCACGGGACCTATCCTTTTGTCACTTCTTCAAACGCCTCTGTGGGCGGTGCGATTATCGGAAGCGGCGTCAGTCCGACAGCGATTGATTCCGTGATTGGCGTGGTCAAGGCCTACACAACGCGTGTGGGAGAAGGCCCTTTTCCGACCGAATTCTCCGGCCGGATGATGGAAATGATCCGGAATAAGGGAGAAGAATTCGGCTCCACGACCGGAAGACCCCGGCGCTGCGGATGGTTTGATGCCGTGATCGCCAAACATGCAGTCCGTATTAACGGGCTTTCCGAGCTGGCGGTAATGAAGCTGGATGTGCTCTCGGGACTTCCGGAAGTGAAAGTGGCGACTGCTTACCGCTTTCAAGGAAAACGGAACAGGAATTATCCCCACGCTTACTGGGCGCTGGCTAATTCCAGGCCGGTTTATGAAATTCTCAAAGGGTGGAACGAAGATTTGTCCAAAGTCAAGCGGTGGAAAGATTTTCCCATCGCGGCCCGGCGTTATCTCAAACGGCTGGAAGCTTTGCTTGAGACTCCGATTAAAATTGTCTCAGTTGGCAGCCGGCGCGAACAAACCATTTTTTTGTAACCCACGGAGCATAACTTGGATGTTATGAATCCGGACAAAACCCCGCCCGCACACGTGGCAATTATCATGGATGGCAATGGCCGCTGGGCCAAAGCCCGCGGACTTCCGCGCATTCGCGGCCACCAGATCGGGGTGGAGCGCGTCGAGGAAATTATCCAGGCGGCCCCTGACTTGGGGATCCGTTACCTCACGCTTTACGCTTTTTCCAAGGAGAATTGGCAGAGGCCCCGCGAAGAAGTCTCTTTTTTGATGGGACTTCTGGCAAAATATCTGGACCAGAAACTTGAGGAAATGAAGCGCAACAATGTCATTTTCAATACCATCGGGCATATCGAAGATCTTCCTTCCATCATCCGGCAGAAAATTATCCGCAATAAGGAAGAAACGTGCAAGAATACCGGGTTGACGGTCACTTTTGCTTTTAGTTATTCCGCACGCGTGGAAATTACGGATGCGTGCCGGAAAATCGCCGAAGAGGCGGCGAACGGAAAGCTTCAACTTTCGGAGATCAACGAGGCCGTGGTCTCGGCGCGTCTGTACACGGCCTCATTGCCGGACCCTGATCTTTTAATCCGTACCAGCGGGGAAATGCGCATCAGCAATTTTTTGCTTTGGCAGATTTCGTACGCCGAGATCTATGTCACTGAAAAATACTGGCCGGATTTTAACCGCGATGAACTTGTGAAAGCGGTCCAGGTTTATCAAACGCGGGAACGGCGGTTTGGTAAAACGACGGCATGAAAAAGTTGGAAGTTCGAAGTTGGAAGGGGAAAATAGAAAGATGGAAGATCAAGAATGTCGTAAATCTAACCGCTGTCGCGTCATTGCGCTCGCAATGACGAATAAACTATAAAAGGCAATGATATTTACAATGGATTATGAAACCAGTTCAATGAACTTTTCTTCTAACTTCCAACTTCTAAGTTCGAAGTTCCTCTTATGAGTCAATTAGGTAAAAGGCTGCTTTCTTCCGCGGTATTGGTCTCAATCGCCGTGTATGCGATGTGGGGACCCCTCTGGTTTTTCTTCCTGATTGCCGAATTTCTTATTTTTCAGGCTTTGCGGGAATATTACCAGCTTGCCGCTAAAACGGGAGTGTGGATCGATGAAAAAACCGGCCTTGGTGCCGGGCTGATGGTTCCGTTCGCGCTTTATTTCTCCGTGGATCTTGTTTTCTTTGTTCTGACCGCCATGCTGTTTTTTCTGGTTTACTTTCGCCCAAAACGGCGCGAACACGCTTTACTCGGTATTCCCTTTACTTTCTTCGGACTGATCTATGTCAGCTGGTTTTTTTCGCATGTGATTTTAATCCGCCATCTCGAACACGGTTCCGCCTGGATTTTTTATGTCGTTCTGCTGGTCAAAGGCGGCGATGCTGCGGCCTACTTTTCCGGAAAGAAATTCGGCCGGACAAAACTGATTGAGCATATCAGCCCCAATAAATCCGTTGAGGGCGCCCTAGGCGGTTTTGCGGCCACGTTTGGGCTCTCGATCGTTTCCCGCGCCTATTTGCCCGAGGTCGGATGGATCCATCTTATCCTTATGGGAATTCTTGTCGGAATTTTGGCGCCGCTTTCTGATCTCGCGGAAAGCCTGCTGAAACGCAACGCGCAGGTGAAAGACTCCGGCTATGTGCCGGGGCTCGGCGGCATTCTCGATGTGTTGGACAGCCTGCTTTTGACGATTCCCGTCGTCTATTTTTATCTTGTCCACGTGATAGGGCTTCAATGAAAACCATCGCTGTTTTGGGATCGACCGGTTCGGTTGGCTTAAACAGCCTGCGGATTGTGCGCACGCACCCCGGTCATTTCCGGATCGCCGCGCTGGCGGCGAAACAAAACGCGGAAGAATTGTACCGGCAAGCGGTTGAATTCCGGCCGGCGGTTGTCTGTCTTTATGATAAAACCCGTGCGGGGTGGCTTGAATCGAAGTTGAAATCACGCGGTATCCGTGTGGTGTCCGGTGAGGGAGGTTTGTCTCAGATCAGTACGCTCCGTGAACTGGACCTTGTCCTGCTTGCCGTGGTGGGTGCCGTAGGATTGAAACCCCTTTTTGCCGCTGTTCGCGCCGGAAAAGATGTAGCGATTGCCAACAAAGAACCGCTGGTCATGGCCGGCCGGCAGTTGATGCGGGAAGCGCGCAAGTTCAAGGGGGCTGTTCTGCCCGTCGATAGTGAACACTCGGCACTGTGGCAATGCCTTGAGGGGCATGCGCCTGAGAGCGTAAAAAAATTAATCCTGACTTCTTCCGGCGGCCCTTTCCGCAAACGGACCGCGGCCTTTTCCAAAATTACGCCCCGCGAGGCACTGAAACACCCGCGCTGGAAAATGGGACCGAAGATCACGATTGATTCCGCCACCATGATGAATAAGGGGCTTGAGGTGATTGAAGCGGTCAATCTTTTTGATGTGCCGCCGGAGCGGGTGGAAGTTTTGATTCATCCTGAGTCAATCGTGCACTCTATGGTGGAGTTTGTCGATGGCAGTCATCTTGCACATTTGGGTGTCACGGACATGCGGCTTCCGATACAGTATGCCATGAGTTATCCGGACCGTTTGGTCAATCATCTCCCAACGCTGGATTTGGCCCAACTCAGCCGGCTGCATTTTGAAAAAACGAATAGCCGCAAGTTTCCATGCCTTGAATTGGGCTATGAGGCCAGCCGCGCAGGCGCAAGCATGCCCGCTGTTTTGAACGCGGCCAACGAAGCTGCCGTAGAAAGTTTTCTGGCCAAGAAGATCCGTTTTACGGATATTGCCCGTGTCATTGAAAAAACCATGCAGCGGCACAAACTTGTGAAAGATCCCACGCTTGATCAGGTGCTTGAAGCCGATGTTTGGGCTCGCGGTTATGCCTGCAGGGTGATTGAGAAGTTAAGAGTTCGCAGATAAAGTAAGAGATCTCACTTTCTCGTCATTGCTTCGCTACGCTCGCAATGACGATGGTCACATGAAAGGAAACTTATGCATTTTTTATTGTCGTTGATCCCCACTGTGGTGGTACTGGGACTGTTGATCTTGATTCACGAATTGGGGCATTTTATTGCCTGCCGCCTGAGCGGGGTCCGTGTGGAAAAATTTTCGATCGGTTTCGGCCCTGAAATTTTCAATTTCATGTCCGGCGGGACCGCGTTTGTTATTTCTCTTCTGCCGCTTGGCGGATTCGTGAAACCCGCCGGAGAAGTTTTAAGCGAAGTCAAAGGGGAGAAGCCTTCCAAAGGGGATTATTTGGCGGCACCGCTTATTTCAAAAATATTGATCGTGGCCGCAGGGGTCATCATGAATTACCTGCTGGCCTTTGCGCTTTTTACCTGGATTTTTGTGATTGGCCGCCCGATTCCAGGGACGGTCATCGGCGGATTTGTCGAGGGGTATCCTGCCAAGACCAGTGCCCTTGTCGCGGGCGACCGGATTGCCAGGATCAACGGCAAAAAAGTGGGGACTTGGCAGGAGTTGACGGATGGGATCAATCGCTCTGCCGGTACGGGCTTGATTCTCACAGTTGAAAGGCAGGGGAAAACCGGGGCTTTTTATGACGTTCATTTGTTCCCGCAGGTGGAAGGAACCAAAGATATGTTCGGCAAGCCCATGACCGTCAAACGCCTTGGCATTACCCCAAGTCCGGAAGCGCATGTGTTTGAAAAATATCCTTTGAGGCAGGCGTTTGTTAAAGCGGCTGACAGCGTGATGACCCTTGCGGCCATGACGCATAAAGCCATTTTTTATATGCTGACCGGGCGCCTGTCGTTCCGTACGATGTCGGGACCCATTGGCATTATTGCCATGACGGGCAGTGCGGCCAAGCTTGGACTGCCGTATGTGCTGCAATTAGCCGCAACCCTGAGTGTCTCATTGGCGGTCATTAATTTATTGCCCATTCCGGCACTGGACGGCGGGCATTTATTTTTCCTTCTGCTTGAAGCGGTTACGCGCCGGCGTTTAAGTTACGCAGTGCAAGAGCGGATCACCCAGATTGGATTTGCCCTATTAATGGTTCTCATGGTTTTTGTCATTTATAATGATCTGGTCAATCTTTCTGTTTTTGAAAAAGTAAAACATTTTTTTATGAAATGATTGCTTCTTTCACGCGCCACGATTCACGAACCACGATTCACGGTTAATATGCGCTGGACTCAAATGCTTATCCCGACGCTGCGCGATCCGCCCAAGGATGCGGAAGCAGCGAGCCACCAATTGGCGATCCGCGCGGGGCTGATCCGTCAGCTCTCCAGCGGGGTTTACACCTACCTGCCGCTGGGTTACCGGTCCCTGCAAAAGGTGATCGGAATTGTGCGCGAAGAAATGAATCGCACGGGAGCCCAGGAGATTCTAATGCCGGCACTGCACCCGGCGGAGCTTTGGAAGAAAACAGGCCGTTATGATACCCTGGGCGATGATAAGATCGCTTTTAAAAATAGAGCAGGGCATGAATTCGTGCTGGGTCCCACGCATGAAGAAGTTGTCACGGAATTAGCCTCCGCTTACCTCAAGTCTTTCCGCGACATGCCCCAAACATTCTATCAAATTCAGACCAAGTTCCGTGATGAAGCCCGCCCGCGCTACGGTGTGATCCGCACCAAAGAATTTATCATGAAAGACGCCTATAGTTTTGACACGAATGAGGCGGGGCTGGACGTGAACTATAAAAATATGTCTGAGGCCTACCACCGGATTTTCTCACGCTGTGGTTTGACCTTTAGCGTAGTCGCGGCTGATCCCGGCATGATGGGCGGAAAAATGAGCCAGGAGTTTATGGTGGTCTGTCCTTACGGGGAGGACCGGGTGGCCGTTTCTAAAAAGGGAGATATGGTTAGTCTTGAAATTGCCCGGCGCGCGAAACCGGCTCTTGATGCCGGCCGGCCGCAGCCGCCGGCAGCGGAACCCTTTGATACGCCGAACCTCAGGACCATTGAAGAAATCAGCCGCCGCTTCAAAATCAAACCCGCGCAGATGATTAAAACTTTGATTTTTATAGCGGATGAGAATCCCGTGGCCGCGCTTGTCCGCGGTGACAGCGAGGTCAACGAAATCAAACTCCGGCATTTGATCGGAGCCCGTGAGTTCCGCCAGGCCGAAGCCGTTGAAGTTCGTGAAGCAACCGGCGCTCCTGTCGGGTTTGCCGGTCCGATCGGACTGAAACTGCCGCTCTATGCGGATTGGGATGTCATGAATGGTTCTGATTTTGTGGCGGGGGCCCACGTAAAGGAGAAAGAAGTGTGTCTTGTTGGTACGCGCCCGGGTTTTTAAGTTTCGGG
>OBEQ011776723.1_pt1 | contig 11665 bp, 4 predicted proteins | sample 1670901 | NCBI WGS metagenome assembly OBEQ01 (sample SAMEA104232315, study PRJEB22302) | groundwater metagenome | biome: forest; feature: aquifer; material: groundwater | place: USA | collected 2011-08-07 | depth 5.4 m | reverse complement strand
ATTCTTTTTCATGGCGTGTCTGTTCTATTTTCCTCGTACAGCACGCCCATGAAAAAGGAATGTATTGTAATATTAAAAAGTTTCAGAAGTGTAATTGCAACATAAACGTATAAGCTTCAACTATAATGATGTTTGTACTTAAGCATCATACTCCTCTACAGCAGGAGAGTTATTGGTGATTTCTCTCCTGCTTTTTTTATTGTACATTATGGCATAATATGATTTATTGCGTGATAAAGGAGATTCTACAAAGTAAAACGCTCCTTCTTTTTTTTCTATTCCTGATAATTTCGGTACAACTTATCGCCGGAACAACAGGAAAACTTTCGGGCAGAGTTGTTGAAAAAAATAAGAGCGGGCTTCCGAGCGTTAATGTCCTGATTGCAGGTACATCGCTTGGCGCTTCTACTGATGTTGACGGATATTTCTCGGTTTTGAATATTCCTCCCGGTAGTTATAAAATTCAATTTAGTCTGGTTGGATATCGAACCAGAATTGTCAATGATATAATTATTTCGACAAATAATACAACAAAGCTTAATGCTGAATTAGAAGAGAACGCAGTAACAACACAGGAAGTGGTTGTAACGGCGGATCGTCCGGTTGTAGATGTTAATCTCACAAGTTCTATTTCATCCCTTTCGAGTAAAGATATTGAATCACTCCCTGTACAGAATGTACAAGATATTGTAAATTTACAGGCAGGCGTTGTTGACGGGCATTTTCGTGGCGGACGAATTGGCGAGGTCCAGTATCAAGTAAATGGTGTGACTATCAATAATTCTTATGATAACTCTTCTACAATGCAGATTGATCGTTCATTAGTTCAAGAAGTGCAAGTGATAAGCGGAACATTCGATGCAGAATATGGGCAGGCAATGAGCGGGGTTGTAAATTGTGTATTAAAAACAGGCTCAGAGAAGTATGAATGGAATGGTGAACTGTACCTTGGATCGTATCTATTTACCGGATCGGATAAACGAATTATTCCTTATACATTCCGACCGGCAGAACAACAAAATTATCAACTTAGTTTGAGCGGGTCGCTATTATTTGATAAAACATATTTTTTGATAAGCACCCGTCGTTATATAAATTACGATTACCTCTATGGTACAAGAAGGTTTATGCCTACCGATAGTTCGGATTTTGAGCATAAAATTTATCGTCCAACAGGCGACAATTCCGAAGTTCCTTTGGGATATAGTAAAGAGTGGTCAGGTTTAGCAAAAGTAACTAACCGCTCGATAAAAGATATAGAATTAAGTTATCAATTTATTATTAACTCCATCGAGAGTAAATATGCGAATTTTGGTTATCGTTATTTACCGGATGCAGAGCCGACACAAAAAACAAATTCGATTGTTCACGGCATTGATTTAACACACACTCTTTCAAATTCCACATTTTATAATCTTAGTCTCAGGCAAAATTATTTTGACTATACAAATTATGTATTTTCAAGTATGGATGATCCAAGATATTATGATGCGGGTGTATTAATGAGTGATCAGAGTTATGAGTATGGAGCAAGTATTCAAGGTTATGATTTAACGCGGTTTATCCAACGTACAGATACATACGTTATTAAGGGTTCGATAACAAGTCAAGTAACACGAGAGCATCAAGTAAAAGCCGGAGTCGAGGCTCAATATTCTCATGTTACGTTCGGTGTTCCGGGATATATTGTTCCAACCAATGTTGATGGTGTAGAGATATTACGCCCAAGAACGAATGAACCGCCGGATTATCCGGCTCCAAAAATGTATCATCCAATTTCGTATGCCGGTTATGCACAAGACCAAATTGAATGGAACGATCTCAATTTGAGGGCTGGTTTACGTTTTGAATATTTCAATGCAAGAGATTCTGTACCGGGTGATTTACAAAATCCTGCCAATTCAATAACGGGCGCACCAAAATCAAATGCAACGGCAACAACTCCAAAAATATCGTTTGCGCCACGCTTAGGTGTTTCGTACCCGATTTCAACTACAGCGGCTTTGTTTTTCGCTTATGGTCATTTTTATCAGCTTCCCGGATTAGGCCAAATTTTTACCAATTCCGATTATTCAATTTTAGAACGACTTCAAGCAGGCGGTATCAGTTATGGAGTTCTCGGTAATCCTGATATTAAACCGGAAAGAACAATCCAATACGAGTTTGGCTATAAACACGAAATTTCAGAATTTTTAGGAATGGATATCAGTATATTTTATAAGGATATCAGAGATTTACTTGGGGTGGAATTTATTACAACGTATTCGGTATCGGAATATGCACGTTTGACAAATGTTGATTTCGGAAATGTTACCGGGTTCACCATCGCTTTTGATCAACGAAAAATTGGTCTTCTTAGCACGTCAATAGATTATACTTATCAACGTGCACAGGGCAACTCGAGCGACCCGCGAGAAACTGCAACACGTGCTTCTGCCGGTCAAGATCCACGTCCGCGTCAAGTGGCATTAGGGTGGGATCAACGGCACACTCTTAATTTAACAGTGATGTTGCAAGATGAAAATAATTTTTCTATCAGTACAATCATGAAATATGGCAGTGGACAACCATACACTCCGACTATTGGTTCAGGATTTGGCGCTGAGTTAGAAGAAAATTCTTCACGGAAACAAAATGCCGTTATTGTTGATATGCGTGCAGAAAAGTATGTGTCCATTTTCGGCGCTAAGATGACAGTATTTGCAAGAGTGTTTAATCTCTTTGATGCAAGATTCAATAATGGTTTTGTATTTAGTGATACAGGTAGTCCCGATTATTCGTTAACACCGTCAGTAGATGTCGGCACGCTCATTAATCCACAAAGGTATTTCCCTCCCCGAAGAATTGAAATCGGTTTTTCTCTGAGTTCATTGTAAGCAAACGTATGAAAAGTATTCGATATTATTTTGTGATGTTCATCTGCATAGTTTCAACAGTTTATGCTCAGTATGAGCCAACTGTCCCTCCTGAGTTACGAGGTCAACTTGATGCAGAGCGACAAGGGTTCCATGATGCCGCAAATATCAGAACAGAATTCTGGAATTTTGGTATGGTGGGAAATTATCCGGCTGATCCGATCCATGCTGATTTGAGCGTCTTCCATTCTGTTGAAGTCCCGAAAGGAAGTGGATTAAATTACAGTGATGGTATCACTCCATTTGTTCTTGCTAAAGTACACCAGAGAAATGGGATTGATGGGTACATCATGGAAACGGGTTTTAGGGAACGACAGGGAACCAGTCCGCACTATAATCGTATAATGAGATTTGAACCGAGACCGGGATACTTCCAACCGGATCCGAGTATCAATAGGGGTCGTTCACCTGCAATCAGCAGTGATGCAAGGACATGGCCCGATACATGGCCGGATAAAACACTTGATTCGGCAGATCCGGGTTGGAACGGACATTGGGATGGTTATTTTGGAAAACGTCCTGCCGCAGATCAAGAAAGTTATTTTGTGTATGATGATCAATTTTATGATGCGTGGGATTTTAATCCCGATAGCAGAGATAGTACGCGACGTGGATTAGGGTTGCGTGTTGAAGCCCGTGGATTTCAATGGGCAAATCCGCAAGCCGGAAATGTAATTTTCTGGCATTATGATATCGTCAATGAAGGGACAACAGATTACGATGATAATATTATTTTCGGACTATACATGGATGCTGGGGTTGGCGGTTCGGCGGTTTCATGCGACGGAATAGCGGAATCTGATGATGACAATGCTTATTTTAATAGAGGCACGGGATTAAATCTTGTTTATACATGGGATAAACGCGGGCATGGTGTAGGGTTATCCGATCCATGTATGACAACAGGGTATCTTGGTTATGCATATTTAGAAACACCGGGTAATCAGTTCGATTTGTTGGATAATGATAACGATGGTATTACTGATGAGGATAGAGATTCGACAGTTGGGCAATTGATTGAAGGTCAGAGTGCAATTCGAGCGTATGTTGAATCACATTACAACATGCAAAAGTTTGAAGCATTTTACGGCAGTTTAGAAACAAGACCGGCTTACAAATTGGATACGTGGTGGACCGGCGATGAGAATATGAACTGGATGATAGATTTAAATGATGTAGGCGAAGATGGAGTGAAAGACACACATGATAAAGGTGAGGGGGATGGAAGACCAACTCAGGGTGAGCCCAATTTTGGAAAAACAGATTTAAATGAATCAGACCAGATTGGGCTATCAGGTTTTAAGATGAACCGAATTCGTGGCGCGGATCAAACACAAATTGATAATATTGTGTTTTATACTGAAGGAAATAAATGGCCACAACGTTTGTATGAGCAATTTTCCAATCCTATTCCCGCGAAGCGGTTTGATTCGGCATTAGTAACAAATTATAATATTGGTTTCTTGTTTGCATCGGGTCCGTTTAAGTTAAAAGCGGGAAAACGAGAACGATTTAGCCTTGCGTTAGCCTACGGTGCAGACTTAACTGAGTTGGAATCAACTGTTCGCGTTGTTCAACAAATTTATAATGCAAATTATCAATTTGCAGTTCCTCCTCCGCTTCCAACTGCGAAAGCTGAAGCGGGTGATGGGTACGTTCGATTGTCGTGGGATAATGATGCAGAACGCGGGCTTGATCCTGTAACGAATATTAATGACTTTGAAGGGTACCGTATTTATCGTTCTACCGATCCTGAATTTCAAGATACAAAAGTAATTTTTACGGGGAGGGGAACAGGTCCTATTGGTAACGGAAAACCTATTGCCCAATTTGATTTGATAGATGGTAAGAAAGGTTTTTCCAACATTACCGTTGAAGGTATTGCATATTATTACGGCAATGAAAGCGGTATTACTCATTCGTGGATTGATACAACAGTTACGAACGGACAGCAATATTACTACGCTGTTACCGCGTACGACTTTGGTTCGGACTCGCTACAATTTTATCCATCTGAAAATGCTATTTCTGTTTCGCGAACGCCCCGCGGTGGAGTAATACTTCCTCTGAATGTTGTTTCAGTTCGACCGAATCCAAAAGTAGCGGGATATATTTCGGCAACTACAAACGGAATAAATCATTTGTCGGGTAGTGGAGTAGGCACGATTAATCTTCCGGTAATAAATTCTGCACTTGTACCCGAAGATCATTTATTCAAGCTTTCTTTTTACGCAAGTCCAGATAGTGTCCATGCAGAATATTATAACTGTACAGATTCCACAACAGGAAAATTGTTATTTAAAGATGAAACGGATATGCAGGGAAAAGGAACGGGACAGATTGCCGCCGGTATTTTACCCGTAGTCACTACACTTGATACTGTTCAGGTTGATACTGTTTTATCTCAATTCCGTGCAGGTGTTGCTACTAATGTTCGTTTCAGTGTGAAATATCAAAGCGCTGTACTCCCGGTGAATTTACGAAGAACAGGCTATCCTGATAATATTACTGTGACATTTTCAAATACGTATTTAGATACCTGTCTTCGAGGTGTCGGTCAGTATTTAAAGGCAAAGCCGGTAAAATTTAAAGTTACGGCGCACACAGATACGGGTGATGTCCGGTTACGGTTTTTCTTAGTAGATTTCAATAGCGATAGTACTTTGAGCACTACGGCAGAATATATTGACATTGTTACGTACTTGAAAGGTCAGCCAACTAAACCTAAGGAAACATGGCGTCTTCAATTTGATACAACAGGGCAATCAGAGCGAGGACCTATCATTGTTCCCGGATTAAATGATACATTCGATATAGTTTTGCAAAAGCCATATAGCGATGGTGATATTTTCACATTTACATCAAAGGCAGAACAGACGAATAAGGATAAACTGCAAAGTGATTTTGCGACAAAACCATACGTTGTGCCAAATCCTTATGTAGGCGCGGCGAGTTTTGAACCGGAACGATTTGCCGTATCGGGGCGGGGTGAGAGAAGGATGGAGTTCCGCGCATTACCACAGCGAAGTACGATACGAATTTATACTATTCATGGAGAATTAGTACAAACTCTCCACCAAGATGGTTCAGTGAACGGATATGTACCGTGGGATTTACGTACAAAAGATAATTTAGATGTTGCCCCGGGTTTGTACATCTTTCAGGTAGAAGCTGAGGGTGTGGATAATTATATCAGCAAATTTGCAATTATAAAGTGATGAGACTGATTATGAAAAATACACTTATACTGCTTATTTGTTTCATGTTATTTTCCGCTTCTGTATTTTCACAAACGAAGACGGGAACAACGATTGGGCAATTTTTGCTTATCGAACCCAGCGCACGTATTGCATCCATGGGGAATGCCGGAGCATCGCTTCACGACGAAATATTTGCGGCATATTACAATCCCGGCGCAATCGGTCACTTTACAGGTTATGAAATGGCATTTACCCATAGTATGTGGCTTGCAGATATTAATTATGATTATGCCGGTGTCGCTATCAATGCAGAGAGTTTTGGAAATTTATACGCAAGTGTTACTTCACTCAATTCCGGTGAAATGGATGTACGAACTGTTGACCAGCCACTTGGGACCGGTGAACGATATACCGTCAGTGATATTGCTATTGGTATCGGTTATGGTAAACAAATATCCGATCGTTTTTCAGTTGGATTGCAAATCAATTATATTCAAGAAACAATCTGGCATACGTCATTGAATACATTCGGGTTAAATATCGGAACAATTTATCAACTCTCGGATGATGGTTTGAATATAGGAGCGAGTATTTCAAATTTTGGTTTTCCTGCAAAATATTCAGGACAAGATCTCAGAATCAGGTATGATCAAAATCAAAATACCAATGGAGATAATAGTAATCTTCCCGGTGAATTATTTACTGAAGAATACCCATTGCCGGTATTTTTAAGAGTTGGTTTAAGTATGCCGTGGAAAATTGGAACGACAAGTATCGTGAAAGTAGCTGTGGATGCTTTCCATCCAAGCGATAATACGGAAAGTATCAGTATGGGAGCAGAGTGGATGTTTAAAAACTTATTTGCAGTACGAGCAGGATACCAAAATCTTTTTCAACAAGACTCTGAAGTTGGTTTAACCCTTGGCGCCGGTTTGTTATATGAAGTCGGCGGTTATAATTTTCAATTTGATTACGCCTGGGCTGATTTTGGTAGATTAAAAGATACACAACGCCTAACATTAGGAGTTTCTTTTTAAAGAATAGGATTGAATTTGAACACGTTCACAACAAAGTATGGACGATTTTCTGAAGACGCAACTGAATATATTATTTCAACCCCACGTACTCCCCGTCCGTGGATTAACGTTATTTGCAATGGCGATTATGGATTAACGTTTTCACAAACAGGGGGCGGTTATAGTTGGAAAACCCATGCACAGTTAAATCGTATTACACGATGGGAACAGGATCTCATCAAAGACGATTGGGGAAAGTATATTTATCTTTCAGATGAAAAAAAAAATATTTGGTCAGCAGGGTGGAAGCCTGTTTGCCATGAACCGGATTTTTATCGTTGCAGACATGGCATAGGATATTCCATCATCGAATCAACAAATTTTGGGATTGAAACCGAACTTCTTGTTTTTGTTCCCAATGAGGATCCCGTAGAGGTTTGGCGAGTGACTGTCCGGAATAGTACCCGACGTGAACGATCTATTAATCTCTTCACATATTGTGAATGGGGACTCGGTGCCGCACCCGATTGGCATAGGGAATTTCATAAGTCATTCATTGAGACTGAATATGATGGTAAGGTTCAGGCTCTCTTTGCAACAAAGAGACTTTGGGAAGTTCCGACAGAGAGAGGGCATTGGAATACGAACTGGAATTATATCGCTTTTCATTCCTCAAGCATCAAACCTGTTTCTTATGATGGTGATAAAGAATCGTTTTTAGGAATGTACGGAACGCTTCGTGATCCCAAAGGAGTTCGCGAACATACATTACAGCAACGCACCGGAAATTGGCTTGACCCTATCGGAAGTTTGCAGTTAAATATCAAACTAAAGCCGGGGGAAGAAAAAGTAGTTTGTTTTACACTCGGTGCGACTGAAAATAAAAAGCAAGCAGTGAAATTGATAAACCATTACCGGTCTATCGAGAATACAAATAAGGCATTAGAAGAAGTAAAAGCAAGATGGAGGTCTCTGCTTAGTACCGTTGATGTTTCTACACCGGATGAAGCCATGAATATTATGACGAATACGTGGCTAAAGTATCAGGCAATTTCAGGAAGATTATGGGGACGGACGGCATACTATCAGACCGGCGGTGCGTTCGGTTTCCGTGACCAATTACAAGATAGTCAAATCTTTCTTCCGATAGACTCAGAACAAACAAAAAATCAAATTCTTTTACACGCACGACATCAATTCTATGATGGATCTGTGTATCATTGGTGGCACCCTATTTCGGAGATAGGGCTTCGAAATGGCATTTCTGATAATTTGCTTTGGTTGCCATACGTTGTAAATAGTTACTTACAAGAAACAAATGATTTTCAAATTCTTGATTGCAAGGAACCGTTTGTAGATAATAAGCATGAAGCGACAATTTATTTTCATTGCACGAAAGCAATTGATCGGGCACTATTACGAATGAGCAAACGCGGTCTTCCATTAATCGGTTCCGGTGATTGGAATGATGGTTTGAGCGCAGTCGGTCTGGATATGAAGGGGGAATCAGTTTGGCTGGCGCATTTTCTTCATCGTATCCTTCTTGATTTTGCTCAAATTGCAAAGCGATATGGAGAGAAAGCTAAAGCAAAAGTATATCGTGATAAAGCGAAAAAATTAAAAGCAGTAATTAATAAGATTGCATGGGATGGGAAATGGTACTGGCGAGCTACGAAAGATTCGGGTGAGAAACTTGGGAGTAGCAGTAACAAAGAAGGTAAAATTTATCTTAACGCTCAAACATGGTCAGTTATTGCCGATGTGGCTGATAAAAAACGCGCAGAGCAAGTTATGAATATTGTTGAACAGAAACTTGAATACAAAGCCGGACCATTGCTATTATATCCAGCCTATAAAACCCCCGATACATTTATCGGGTATTTAACACGGTATAGCGCAGGAATGAGGGAAAATGGAGGGGTATATACCCACGCCGCAACATGGTCGGTGATTGCTGAGGCTCTCTTGAAAAGAGGAGAGAGCGCATTTCGGATGTATTCAAAATTAAATCCGATTTATCGAGGAATGGAAGCCGATGAGTATGTCGCTGAACCATACGTAACACCGGGAAATATTGAAGGACCTGAATCAACCTTTTATGGTCGCGGTGGTTGGACGTGGTACACCGGTTCGGCATCATGGTTATTCAAAGTTGGGCTTGAATGGATATTGGGAGTTCGTCCAACATTTGATGGGCTTGTTATTGATCCGTGTATCCCGGCTAAGTGGAAGGGATATAAAGTTCGACGTGAATTTAGAGGAGCGACATATATTATTTCAGTAAATAATCATGAACATGTTGAGAGCGGCATCAAAGAAATATTGATTGATGGTGAAGAGTATTGTCATAATTGCAAAGAATCTCCTACTCTCCCGGTTTTTGAACGTGGCACAGTTCATTTTATTGAAGTGATAATGGGTACTATTAAGTAAGCTGAATTATTGTGCAATTGGAACGAATTAATCTAAAAAGATAACAAAAATGAAAATCAACTTTTTAAAATATTTTATCATTGAATCATTACTCATGTTAATGGTTACGGTTCTTTCGTTTGCGCAAGTTGATATCGTTGTCTTCGATGAGGATGATGCGGTTGGCTCCGGTTTTTATGATGCTTCATACGGTTTTGCAAGTGGGAGCAGCACCCTTACGTTGGCAGGTTCCAATGATAAACTAAAAATAGATACAGACCATTTCTTTTTGGGGAGTAACAGTGGTTTACTTCAATGGAAATCTATAAGCGGCGGGAACTGGCGAATATTTGTTTCAAGCTGGGGTTGGCAAATTAGGAATGCGAGTACGTATGATACACTTGTTTTTTATCTTAACTCCCGGAGTGCAATTAGTGCGGCTAACCTGCCTTATGTAGCTATCGAAAGCGATAATAATGTAAGTACGCCAAATAGAAGCATCGGAACGTATTTACCAACAGGATTAGATGCAGATTCTACAACGTGGCAACGAGTGACCATCCCACTTTCAACATTTCAACCTTTCGGCAGTTTTGATCTCTCGCATTTTAAAGACATTAACTTTAGCCAAAACGCAACCGATAACACTTCTTACACCGCATGGTTCGATAATGTACGATTAGTTCAGAAGATTGATACGGTGTATCCGGCACAACCACAAGGGCTTGTCACTCGCTTTGGTGATAGTAGCGTTGTCTTACATTGGAATCAAAATACAGAAACTGAACTTGCAGGGTACAATATTTATCGTTCAACTTCATTAAACGGTTCATATACAAAGCAAAATACTTCCGTTGTTGATATATTAAGTTTTGCAGATTTGAATGTAATCAATGCAACAGCATACTATTACTGTATTAAAGCAGTGAATGTTTTTGGATTTGAAAGTCCGGCATCGGATACTGTAAATGTTACTCCGCATGCTTTTACAAATGATAATGAATTTTTGGATTACGTTCAGCAAACAGCAACTGATTTCTTTTGGTATGAAGCGAATCCTACAACGGGATTGATACGGGATCGAAACCAGAGCGGTGTGGCATCGAGTATCGCATCGGTAGGTTTTGGACTTACCGCTATATGTAATGCAGTTGAACATGGCTGGATTAGTCGGAGTGATGCAAGAGATAGAACACTTGTTACTCTAAGAACATTGTGGGAGAAACCACAAGGATCCGCATCATCAGGAACGAGCGGGTATAAAGGATTTTTCTATCATTTTCTTGATATGGAAACCGGATTGAGAACATGGAGTTGTGAACTTTCCTCAATTGATACAGGATTATTACTTGCAGGAATATTAGATGCGAAGCAATATTACACCGGTAGTGATACTGTTGAAGCGACAATACGAGCGTTGGCTGATTCAATATTCAATCGTGTTGATTGGAACTGGATGAGAAATAGCGGTTCATCTTTAACAATGGGCTGGTATCCTGAGTCAGGATTTATTGGAGCAAGATGGATTGGGTACAACGAAGCAATGATACTTTATTTTATGGGTCTTGGCTCGCCTACGCATGCTTTTCCTTTAAATTATTGGAGTAGCTGGACAAGCGGTTATAGCTGGCAAACACATTACGGATATAGTTTCGTTAATTTTCCTCCTCTTTTCGGTCATCAGTATTCTCATTGCTGGGTAGATTTTAGAAATATACAAGATTCATATATGAGTACAAAGGGGATTACGTATGCGGAGAATACGCGTCGCGCAACTCTTGCTCAACGAGCGTATTGTATAGCAAATCCGGGATCATTTGCAGGGTATGGTTCAAATATTTGGGGGTTAACAGCGTGTGATGGTCCAACAGGATATGCGGCTCGCGGGGGACCACCAGCCCAGAATGATGATGGAACAATAGCTCCAACAGCAGCGGGAGGTTCGATGCCGTTTGCACCGGAAGTGTGTCTCCCTGCGCTTCGTGAAATGTATAGTAAGTACCGGGTAACTCTTTGGACAGGATATGGCTTCCGTGATGCTTTTAATGTAGGTGTTAATTGGTGGGGACCGGATGTTATTGGAATAGATGAGAGACCGATTGCAATCATGATTGAGAATTAT